>OLGV01000954.1_pt1 | contig 10310 bp, 17 predicted proteins | sample 1605761 | NCBI WGS metagenome assembly OLGV01 (sample SAMN03283245) | human gut metagenome | biome: human-associated habitat; material: feces | host: Homo sapiens | place: Peru | collected 2012
TGGGTTTGTATTCCGGGAGTTTTCCAAACGGGAAAAGGAGATATCTGTCTGCGGAGAAATGGCAGGAAATCCGGAGACCGCCCGATTGCTGGTGGGACTGGGAGCGAGAAAGCTGTCTATGAGTAGTGGAAATATCGCCGGTGTAAAGGCAAAACTGGCTGAATGTACGTTGCAGGAGCTGATAGAGAATGAGGAGTATTATTACAATGTAATGCTCTATCGTGACAAGGACGGGAGCTATCCGGCCTATGCCATCAGTAAGATAGTCAGGATGTACCCTGTTCATGCAGGGAGCAGTTCCTGCCTTATAACTGTAGAAAACGATGAACTGCTTCATATTTGCAAAGACTGTCTTGACAAGTTGAAATGGGTGGGAATGGCCGATTTTGATGTGCTGCAAAGACTGGATAACGGAGAGTATAAGATTATTGAGATCAATCCACGAGTGCCGGCAAGTTTGCGTGCGGCTGCAATTTCAGGCGTGAACTTCCCTGAAGTTATAGCCTGTGATGCTCTTGGTGAGACAGTGCAAAGGCAAGATTATACCCCAGGCAAGACTCTTCGCTACATGGGCATAGATCTGATGTGGTTCATGAAGTCTCCTCAGCGATTCAAGGCGAACCCAGGATGGTTCAAGTTTTTCGGAAGGAGTATCTATTACCAAGATATTTTCAAAGGAGATACTTCAACTTGGTGGACATGGCTTGCTTCCGGTCTAAAAAAACTGGGAAATAGACATAAGAAAATGAGATAATCAATACTACAATATATGAACATTCTAACGTACGATACTGAGGAATGGTTTGCTGAAGAGACCATCTACGGCAACCGGAAAGAGAAGTATGCAGAGTACGACCAGTACCTTGACAACATCCTGCAATTGTTGGACAAGCAGGGCGTGAAGGCGACCTTCTTTTGTGTGGGAAGTCTTGTGCCGAAATATTCTCACGTCATTCGCAAGATAGCGGACATGGGACATGAGATTGGTTGTCACTCCAACCAGCATCACTTCCTGAACAAGATGACCTACGAGGAGGTCTTGGAGGATACCAGAAAAGCCATTGACTCCATTGAGCAGGTCATCGGGCAGAAGGTGTTGGGCTATCGGGCTCCCGCATTCTCCGTTGGTGAGTCCAACAAATGGGCATTCGACATCTTGGCAGAATGTGGGATAGAACGGGATGCCTCGGTTTTTCCTGCCGCCCGTGACTTTGGCGGTTTCTCGAATTTCGGGGCTAATACTCCTTGCCTCATCACGCATAATGGGCATACGTTGAAGGAGTTTCCGATATGTATGGCTTCATTGTTCGGGAAACAAGTGGCGTACTCGGGTGGTGGCTACTTCCGTTTCTTCCCACTGTCATACATCAAGTCGCAGATCAAGAAGAGCGACTATGCGATGACTTATTTCCACATTGGAGACTTGCTGCCGGAATCGAAGTCGGTGATGTCGAGAAAAGAATATGAAGACTATTTCAAGGAGAACGGTTCCCTCGTTAATCGCTACAAGCGGTTTATCAAGGCCAACCTTGGCAAGAAAGGGGCGTTCAATAAGATGTCTAAACTGGTAGAACAAACGTCATTTATTAACCTGGCTGCTGCCGATGCCCAAATTGACTGGAATACAGCACCGCATATTACACTGTAAGTCTATGTATAAACACTTTTTCAAAAGATTCTTCGATTTCTGCATTTCGCTGGTGGCATTGATTATTGTGTCGCCCATAATCATTGTTGTTGCCATCTGGCTTCACTTTGCCAACAAGGGAGCAGGTGCATGGTTCATTCAGGAGCGTCCGGGCAAGGATGGAAAGATTTTCAAGGTCATCAAATTTAAGACCATGACCGACGAAAGAGGACCGGATGGTGAGCTATTGTCGAATGCAGAGCGTCTGACCAAGGTGGGTAAGTTTGTCAGAGCTGCCTCTCTTGACGAACTGCCGCAGTTGATAAATGTAGTAAAAGGCGATATGGCACTGATTGGTCCTCGTCCGCTGCTGACTTGGTTCCTGCCGCTGTATGATGAGACACAGATGCGTCGCCATGAGGTGCGTCCCGGTATTACGGGTTGGGCGCAGGTGAACGGTCGCAACACCGTGACCTACGGTGAGTACGGACTTATGGCCCTTGAGCCCGCTTGGATCACAAGCGCTCAGATCGAGGCTGCCCGTATCGCTATGACTCGTTACATCAAGCGTGGCGGTCAGGTTTGGATCAAGATTTTCCCCGACAAGCCCATCACTGAGAAGCCCGCTGAAACCCGAATGGGTTCCGGTAAAGGTTCTCCCGAATATTGGGTGGCAGTTGTTAAGCCCGGCAGAGTTATGTTTGAAATCAGCGGCGTTCCTGAGGAAACCGCAAGAGAGGCACTCCGTCTTGCTATGCACAAGCTCCCCATCAAGTGCAAGTTCGTTACAAAAGAAGAAGGAGGCGAGCAGTAATGAAAGCAGCAGAAGTTAGAGATATGACCGTCGCTGAGCTTGAGACTAAGCGTTCCGACCTCAAGAAAGAGCTTTTTGCTCTCCGTTTCCAGCTCGCTGTCAACCAGCTTGATAATCCTGCACGCCTGAAGGCTGTTAAGAAGGATTATGCTCGTGTGATGACTATTCTTCGTGAGAAGACAAACGCGTAATTGCGGAGGAGGGTTAAGCTGTGGCTGAAAGAAATCTTAGAAAAACAAGAGTCGGTACTGTTGTTTCCAACAAGATGGATAAGACTATCGTTGTTGCTATCATAGACAACGTTAAGCATCCGCTCTATAAGAAGATCATCAAGAGAACCGTTAAGCTCAAGGCTCACGATGAGAACAATGTTTGCAACATCGGCGACCGTGTTGAGGTTATGGAAACTCGTCCTATCTCCAAGGATAAGAGATGGAGACTTACAAAGGTTATCGAACAGGCTAAGTAATTCACTGAATTCCTGCGCTTGCGTTTGATTACAATAAGACGTTCATGCAGAACCGCCGAAGGCTGAGGTGCTTCTTATTATAAAGTGCGAACAGCACGGCGGCGTGTATGGAACGGAAATTTACCAAAGCAGAAACTTCATAAAATGATGTTTCGCTAACAGGAAGGAGTAACGCGCTGTGATACAGATGCAGACTTATTTAAAGGTCGCTGATAATACCGGTGCTAAGGAACTCATGTGCATCAGAGTTCTCGGCGGTACACGCAGAAGATATGCAAATATCGGCGATGTAGTTGTTGCTTCAGTTAAGAAAGCAACACCAGGCGGCGTTGTTAAGAAGGGCGATGTTGTTAAGGCAGTTATCGTTCGTTCAGCAAAGGGCGTTCGCCGCGAGGACGGAACTTATATCCGTTTCGACGAAAATGCCGCAGTTATCATCAAGGAAGATAAGAACCCTAAGGGTACTCGTATCTTTGGACCAGTTGCAAGAGAGCTTCGTGATAAGGACTATATGAAGATCCTGTCCCTCGCTCCTGAAGTACTTTGATCGGAGGTGTCGTTAAGATGAATAAAATGCACGTTAAAACAGGCGACACCGTTGTGATCCTGTCCGGTAAGGATAAGGGCAAGCAGGGTAAGGTCCTTGAAGTAAGCCCTAAGGAGAACAAGGTTATCGTTGAAGGTCTTAACATCGCAACAAAGCACGTTAAGCCCAGACAGATGGGTCAGTCCGGCGGCATCGTTTCCGCAGAGGCTCCTATGTATGCATCCAAGGTTATGGCTGTTTGCCCTAAGTGCGGCAAGCCTACAAGAGTCGGCCACAAGATCGAGGCTGACGGCACAAAATCCAGAGTCTGCAAGAACGCAGACTGCGGCAAAACTTTTTAAAGAAGGGAGTTTTACGATATGGCAGCAAGACTCAAAGAATATTATGTTAGCACCGTAGCTCCGGCAATGATGAAAAAGTTTGGCTACAAGAGTGTTATGCAGATCCCGAAGCTCGACAAAGTTGTTATCAACGTCGGCGCTGGTGAAGCAAAGGAAAATTCCAAGGTTATCGACGCTATCATGAACGATTTGGCTCTTATCACCGGTCAGAAGCCTATTGTCTGCCGCGCTAAGAAGTCGGTTGCTAACTTTAAGCTCCGTGAGGGCATGCCCATCGGTGTTAAGGTTACTCTGAGAAGCGACAAGATGTATGAATTCGTTGACAGACTCTTCAACGTTGCGTTCCCCCGTGTTCGTGACTTCAGAGGCATCAACGGCAACTCATTCGATGGCAGAGGCAACTACTCCACAGGTATCAAGGAGCAGCTGATCTTCCCTGAGATCGAGTATGATAAGATCGACAAGGTAAGAGGTATGGATATCAACTTCATCACCACTGCCAAGACCGATGAAGAAGCTAAAGAGCTGCTTACTCTGATGGGCGCTCCGTTTGTGAAGTAATTAAGGAGGATTATAATAATGGCTAAAACGTCTATGAAGATGAAGCAGCAGGCAACTCCTAAGTATTCCACAAGAGCTTACAACAGATGCAAAATCTGCGGAAGACCTCATGCTTATCTGAGAAAGTTCGGCATCTGCCGTATCTGCTTCAGAGAGTTAGCTCACAAGGGTCAGATTCCCGGAGTTAAGAAAGCCAGCTGGTAAACAGAAGGCAGGATGTTCTCCCTTTGCGTTAAAAAAGAAACGCTAGGCGGCGTGGAACATTAAAAAATACAGATTATATCGTCACGGCGGCAGATAAACGCCGCAGTTTCAGATGAGGAGGTTAACTGGTATGCAAATTACCGATACAATTGCTGATTTTCTGACCAGAGTTCGTAACGCGAACTCCGCAAAGCACGCAACGGTTGACGTTCCCGCTTCAAATATGAAGAAGGCTATTGCACAGATTCTCGTTGACGAGGGTTATATAAAGAGCTATCAGCTTATTGAAGACGGCAAGCAGGGTGTTATCAGAATTACTCTGAAGTACGGTGACAACAAGTCACAGGTTATCACAGGCTTGCGCAGGGTTTCCAAACCGGGTTTAAGAATTTACTCAAGCTGCGAGGATATGCCTAAGGTTATGAAGGGACTCGGCATCGCGATCGTGTCCACATCCAAGGGCGTTATGACTGACAAGAAGGCCAGAGAGCTGAATGTCGGCGGCGAAGTTCTCGCATTCATTTGGTAAGGAGGAACACACAATGTCTAGAATAGGTAGAAAGCCGATCAGTGTTCCGGCCGGCGTTGAGGTCAAGGTTGACGGAACAACTGTTACCGTAAAGGGACCTAAGGGTTCACTGACTAACACCTTCAACAAGGATATGATAATCAAGGTCGAGGGCAATGAGATCATCGTTGAGCGTCCTTCCGAGGATAAGCTCCACAAGTCTCTCCACGGTCTTACAAGAACACTTATCCATAACATGGTTGTTGGCGTAACAGAGGGTTATTCCAAGTCACTTGATATTGAGGGTATTGGTTACAGAGCTGCTAAGCAGGGCAAGAACCTTGTGCTCAATATCGGCTACTCACATCAGGTCATCATTCCTGAGGCAGACGGCATTACAATTGATGTTCCTTCTGCAAACAAGATCATCGTAAACGGTACAGACAAGCAGGCTGTTGGTCAGTTCGCTGCTGAGATCCGTGAGAAGAGACCTCCTGAGCCTTATAAGGGCAAGGGTATCCGCTATACAGGCGAGCATATCATCCGTAAGGAAGGTAAGGCAGGTAAGGGTAAGAAGTAATCTTTCCTGTAACTGTAAAATGAGATCCTATTGTATTAGAGAATGGGACAGTCTGAAATACCGACTACTATTCTCCGCGTAAAAAGGAGTGAAATTTAAATGGTTAAGCAGATTAACAGAAAAGCTGCAAGAGCTAAGAGACAGGCAAGAGTACGTGCTAAGATCAGCGGTACAGCTGCTTGCCCCAGACTTAACGTTTTCCGTTCCGCAAAGCACATTTATGCTCAGCTGATCGACGACGTTGCAGGTGTTACTCTCGTTTCCGCTTCCAGCATGGACAAGGGCTTCGACGTAAGCGGCGGCAACAAGGAAGGCGCTTTCAAGGTTGGCGAGGCTATCGCTGCAAAGGCTGCTGAAAAGGGCATCAAGGATGTTGTTTTCGACCGTGCAGGTTACCTGTATCACGGACGTGTAAAGGAACTCGCTGAAGGCGCAAGAAAGGGCGGTCTGAACTTCTGATTCAGATACGCACTCGTATAGAATTAACGAGGAGGTAATACTTTTGGCAAATATAGATGCTCAGGCTTTAGAGCTTTCCGAAAAGGTTGTTGCTATCAACCGTGTATCTAAAACCGTTAAGGGCGGACGTATTTTCAAGTTTGCAGCACTGGTTGTTGTAGGCGACGGAAACGGTACCGTTGGTTTCGGACTCGGCAAGTCGGGTGAAGTTCCCGACGCTATCCGTAAGGGTATCGAGGACGCAAAAAAGAATTTAATCAAGGTTTCCCTGAAGGGTTCTACTATTCCCCACGAAGTTATCGGTGAATTCGGCGCAGGCAGAGTTCTTATGAAGCCCGCTGCTCCCGGTACAGGCGTTATCGCAGGCGGCCCCGTTCGTGCCGTTATTGAGATGGCTGGTATCAAGGATATCAGAACAAAGTCCTTGCGTTCAAACAATGCATGCAATGTTGTAAGAGCTACAATCAACGGTCTCGCATCCTGCAAATCCGCTAAGGAAGTTGCTGCTAAGAGAGGCAAGTCCGTTAAGGAAATTATTGGATAAGGGGGATTTCAGTCATGGCACTTAAGATCAAGCTGGTTAAAAGCTTAAACGGCAGACTGAAGAATCAGATCGCTACTGCCGAGTCCCTCGGTCTCAAGAAGGTCGGTGCTGTAACAGTTCAGCCCGATAATGCTCAGACACAGGGCAAAATCAAGAAAATTTCCCACCTCGTCGAGGTAAGCGAAGCATAATTTAAGGGAGGTGCGAGCTTTATGAAGTTACACGAATTATCACCCGCAGAAGGTTCTTCTAAGGAAGTTAAGCGTATAGGCCGAGGCCATGGTTCGGGTCACGGCAAGACCGCAGGCAAGGGACACAAGGGTCAGTGGGCACGTTCCGGCGGCGGAGTAAGAATCGGTTTTGAAGGCGGTCAGATGCCTCTCGCAAGAAGAATTCCTAAGAGAGGTTTCAACAACCTGTTCGGCACAACCTACACTGTAATCAACGTTTCCGACCTTGAAGTTTTCAAGGAGGGCACTGTTGTTGACGAGGAGCTTCTCGTTGCTTCCGGCATCGTAAAGAAGCTTAATGACGGAGTTAAGGTTCTCGGCAACGGCGAGCTGTCCAAGAATCTTACCGTAAAGGCTGCTGCATTCTCTGCATCAGCTAAGGAAAAAATTGAGAAAGCAGGCGGGAAGGCTGAGGTGATGTAATGTGTTTCAGACCTTCAGAAATGCTTGGAAGTCTGTGGAGATAAGGAAAAAAATCCTCTACACATTACTCATTCTTGTTATTTTCCGTGTCGGATGCGCTATTCCTGTTCCTTTTCTGGACGCTTCGGCGCTTTCCAACATGATGGGCGACAGCGGTAATATCCTGAGCTATCTCGATATCCTCTCCGGCGGCGCGCTCTCAAAGGCAACTCTGTTTGCTCTTTCGATCCAGCCGTACATCAACTCGTCCATCATTATTCAGCTGCTCACTTATGCTCTCCCGCCTCTGGAACGTCTCCAGAAGGAAGGCGAGGAGGGACGCAAAAAGATCCAGAAGATCACAAACGTGGTTTCGATGTTCCTCGCTCTGATAATGGCTTATGCTTACTACCTCACAATGAGAAGTGCAGGAGCTGTTAACTACACATCAGGCGGATCGGGAGTCTTCGCTGCGATCGTAATCATTGCGGCATTCGTTGCAGGTTCCTCTCTTATCGTTTGGCTGGGCAACCAGATCAACGAAAAGGGTATCGGAAACGGTATCTCACTGATCCTGTTCGCAGGTATCGTTGCAAGAGGTCCTTCAGCTGTCCTCAAGATGTTCGCTCTCGCTGAGACAGACAAGAAGATGATCTTCATCGTTCCTCTGGTTCTTATCGTATTTGTTCTGATGATCGGTTTTATCGTGTTCATGAACGAGTCGGAAAGACGTATTCCTATCCAGTACGCTAAGCGTGTTGTCGGAAGAAAGCAGTACGGCGGTCAGAACACTCATATTCCTATCAAGGTCGCTATGAGCGGCGTTATGCCTATCATTTTTGCGATGTCCTTCATGTCAATTCCCGCTACGCTGGAGCTTTTCATTAAGCGTCCTGCTGATCCTGAGGGATTCTGGGAAAATTTCTATGTGGGACTGCTGAACTTCTTCGCATATAACAGCCCTTGGTACGCAATAATCTACTTCCTGCTGATCATCGGCTTCAACTACTTCTATGTTTCCATGCAGTACAATCCGATCGAGATCGCTAACAATCTCCGTCAGAACAACGGCGGCATCCCCGGTATCAGACCCGGTAAGCCTACAAGCGATTTCATTCAGAGAGTGCTTTCAAAGATAACTCTTATCGGTGCGATCTTCCTCGGAATCATCGCTATATTCCCGATACTTTTCAATCTTGCGATACCAAAGCTCAACATCTCGATGGGCGGTACTTCGATCCTCATCATCGTAAGCGTTGCGCTCGAAACCGTAAGAACTCTGGAATCCCAGCTGATGATGCGTCATCACAAGGGCTTCCTCGAATAAAATATAAGCCCTATTGCAGCAATGCATGACTTTCTGAAAGGATGGAGAATATGAACCTTATTCTTTTAGGCGCTCCCGGCGCAGGCAAGGGTACTCAGGCTGAGGTCATCAGCAATACCCTCAATATCCCGCAGATTTCAACAGGAAACATCCTCAGAGCCGCTGTTAAAAACGGTACTGAGTGCGGACTTAAGGCTAAGAGCTTTATGGATGCGGGAGCACTCGTTCCCGATGAAGTTGTTATCGGCATCCTGAAAGACAGGATCGCTGAAGATGACTGCAAGAACGGCTTTATCCTCGACGGCTTCCCAAGAACTGTTCCCCAGGCTGAGGCTCTCGAAGCTATGGGCGTTCAGATCGACAAGGTCATCGAGATCTCCGTTCCTGACGAGGCTATCAAGGCTCGTCTCGGCGGCAGAAGAGTCTGCGAAAGCTGCGGCGCTACCTATCACATCGAATTCAATCCTCCCAAGGTAGAGGGTAAGTGCGATAAGTGCGGCGGCAACGCAGTTCAGCGTAAGGACGATGCTCCCGAAACTGTTATCGACAGACTGAAAACCTACCACGAAGCAACTGCTCCGCTCGTAGATTTCTACAAGAGCAAGGGCAAGCTCAAGACCGTTATCGGACAGAGCGAGGTTTCCGAAACATCTAAGCTCGTTCTCGAAGCGGTAAATGCCTGATTTGAAAAGAAGGCGGTTTCATGATAAATATCAAATCAAAGACTGAGCTTGAGAAAATGCGCATCGCAGGCAGAATAACCGGCGGCGCTATTGAAGCTGCAGGACGTTCGATCAGACCGGGCATGACAACCAAGGAACTCGACAAGGTCATCCATGATTATATAGTATCCCATGGCGCTAAGCCGTCTTTCCTGGGATACGGCGGTTTCCCCGGCTCGGCTTGTATCTCTATAAACGATGAGGTAATTCACGGAATTCCGGGACACAGAAAGATCTGCGAGGGCGATATCGTAAGCGTTGACGTGGGAGCTTATATAAACGGCTACCACGGAGACAGCTGCAAGACCTTCGCTGTCGGTCAGATCTCCGATGATGCGGCAAGGCTCATGAAGATCACCGAAGAAAGCCTGTACAAGGGAATTGAACAGGCGGTTGTCGGAAACAGACTGGGAGATATCTCTCATGCTGTTGAGGAGCATGTCGTTTCAAACGGTATGGCTGTTGTCAAGAAATACGTCGGACACGGCGTGGGACGTGAGCTTCATGAATCCCCCGAGGTTCCGAATTTCGGAAAGGCCGGACATGGTCCGAGACTTGTTGCGGGAATGGTCATTGCCATCGAACCGATGGTAAACCTGGTCGGCGAGGATGTAAAGGTTCTTCCTGACGGCTGGACCGTTCTTACAAAAAGCGGTTCGTTATCCGCTCACTTCGAGCATACGGTTGCGATCACGCCCGACGGTCCCGTTATTCTCACAAATCCCAACTGATACGGAGGAGTACCGTGGAAATAAGAGTCGGCAGCATAGTAAAGTCCGCTTCGGGACACGATAAGGGCATTTACCATGCGGTGGTTAAACTTGAGGGTGATTTCGCTTATATTGCGGACGGTAAGCACAGGCATATCGACAATCCCAAGAAAAAGCGATTAAAACACCTGAAACCAACCAATGCTTATACGGATACGGCAGACATAACCGATAAAAAACTGAGAAACCTACTGCGGGAATATAA
>OLGV01000958.1_pt1 | contig 10284 bp, 7 predicted proteins | sample 1605761 | NCBI WGS metagenome assembly OLGV01 (sample SAMN03283245) | human gut metagenome | biome: human-associated habitat; material: feces | host: Homo sapiens | place: Peru | collected 2012
CGAATTTGAAAAAAATTAACAATTGCGATCTGTTTTTGAAAAAAAAATTACGATATTTGCAAAAGATACTCACATCATGATAACACCTGCATATTTAAAAAAAGGCTCGAAAATAGCTTTTGTCGCTCCGGCAAGGAAGATTTCACGGGAAGAGATTATCGCTGCTGTGAAATGGATTAAAGGAAAAGACTTTGTTCCGGTTTATGACGACCGTTTATTTGTTGATTATCACCAGCTTGCCGGTAGTGATGACTTTCGTGCAAGCGTGCTTCAAGATTATCTTGACAGAGACGACATCGACGCCATTTTCTGCGTCCGTGGCGGATATGGGACAATCAGGATTGTTGACAAACTCGATTTCTCAAAATTCGAAAGACATCCGAAATGGATTGTTGGCTACAGCGATGTGACGGTGCTGCACGCCAAGATGCAACAGCTTGGTTATCAGAGTGTTCATGCGACAATGCCGATAAATTTCCCAAAAAACACAAACGAGGCGTTGAAATCGTTGTACGAGGCGTTGACAAATCCATTATATAAAATCATTCAACAACAATCGCTGTGCGATTTTGAGATGGATTTTCATCCGATTGGAAAGATGTCGATTGTTGGCGGCAATCTTTCTGTTTTGTATTCGTTGCTGGGGTCGGACTTGTTTCCGGAAACAGATGGGAAAATCTTGTTTATCGAGGACTTGGACGAATATCTTTATCACATCGACCGTATGATGACGGGGCTGAAACGGGCTGGAAAACTCGCTAATCTGAAAGGGCTTGTCGTGGGTGCGTTCAGCGACATGCATGACAACAGTGTTCCTTTTGGCATGAGTGTCAGGGAAATCATTTCCGAGAAGGTGAGAGAATACGGGTATCCGGTGCTTTGGGATTATCCTGCGGGGCATATTGATAACAATTGTGCAATAATTTTGGGATGATTTTAGTCATTAGCCATTAGTCATTAGCCATTAGTAAATAGCCATTAGCCATTAGTCATTAGTAAATAGCCATTAGTCATTAGCAAATAGATTTTGATGTCCATTCTAATGGCTAATGGCTTTAAAATAATTCTTTAAACAACTGTCCTATTGTTGCTATCGGAACCACTTCGATGTTGTATTTACTTATATCGAGGCCTTTTGCGTTGTATTTCGAGATAAAAATCTTATCGAAACCGAGTTTATCGGCTTCTGCTATGCGTGCTTCCACTCTGTTGACAGCCCGCACCTCGCCTGACAGTCCAACCTCTGCCGCAAAAGCGCATCTGCCGTCTATTGCGACGTCTTCCGACGACGACAACACCGCTGCCATCACTGCCAAATCCATGGCGGGGTCATCGACGCGAAGGCCGCCGGCGATGTTGAGAAACACGTCTTTGGCACCGAGGCGGAAACCGGCACGTTTTTCAAGCACTGCGAGAAGCATGTTCAAACGGCGGGTATCGAAGCCGGTGCTTGACCTTTGAGGTGTTCCGTATGCCGCCGAGCTCACAAGAGCCTGTGTTTCCACAAGCATAGGGCGCAATCCTTCGACCATGGCGGCGATAGCGATGCCGCTGACAGATGTCTCGCGTTGTGAGAGCAATATTTCACTGGGGTTCTTGACCTCGCGCAAGCCCTCGGCGTTCATCTCGAAGATGCCGAGCTCCGACGAAGAGCCAAAGCGGTTTTTCACGGTTCGTAAAATCCTGAAACCATAATGACGGTCGCCTTCAAACTGTATCACGGCATCGACGATATGCTCCAGAATCTTCGGCCCTGCTATGGCACCGTCTTTGGTGATATGACCGATGAGGAACACCGGCACATGGAATGTCTTCGCGATTTTGTTCATCTCCGCCGCTGTCTCGCGAATCTGGCTTATGCTTCCTGCCGTTGCCTCCACCGATGGCGACTCCAGGGTTTGAACAGAGTCGATAATCATGATTTCGGGCATCACGTCTTTAAAATGTTTCAAGATATTCCGGGTATCTGTTTCGTTGAGAATAAGGCAGTTATCGTTTTTTATTCCTATTCTGTCGGCGCGCATCTTTATTTGTTGCCGGCTTTCTTCTCCCGACACATAGAGAACCTTTTTCTTTTTGATATGCAGTGCCATCTGAAGAAGCAGCGTCGATTTACCGATTCCAGGCTCACCGCCTATAAGCACTATCGAGCCAGGCACGAGACCTCCACCGAGAACACGATTCAACTCCTCATAACCCAAGTCGATACGCTCTTCTTGGGCACTTGTGATATCGTGAATTGGGGTCGGATTGCTATTAAAGCCGTGAAAATCACTGTCTTTTGAAACAGTCTTGTTATCTTTTCCTATCACCACAGTTTCTTCCACATAACTGTTCCACGCTCCGCATCCAGGGCAATGTCCTATCCATTTCGGCGACTCATTACCACATTCCTTGCAAAAAAACACCGTTTTAATTTTTGACATAATTCTCGTCATTTCAACCGAATTGGAGACTTGAGCTCGCCAAAGCACTCACCTTGGGTGAAAAAATCTTCTTTTCAGTTAGTTACTAATATTTTGCAAAGATATAATTTTTTGTAGCCTGACGGTGAGAAATCCGAAAAAAATCCGGCAATTCGAGCTTGTCGGGAAATTTCCGGCAACTGGGTGCTTAACACGTCAAGGTTCTGTCTCAATGTAAAAACTCACGGGTCTGAATCCATCGTTACAACTTATCATTGCGGAGTTAGGATTTTTCATCCAGCCATCGTAGAAATTGCCACGGCCATTGGTAAGTTCCTGTACAAACCATCGCATCGACTCCCAGGCACTATCGCACATTCCGTCAGGCTTCTCACCGTTTTCCGAAATCCACGACTGTCCTTCAACCACATCGCAAGTATGCTCGATTGGGTTTTCATAAATCTTTTGCAAATCAGTATAATTCGCCTTTCGTATCGCTGTTATTTTTATTCTCATAAACGATTATTTGACTACAAATATACAAAAACTCATTGTTTTTCTTTCATTATATTAAAACTTATGAAACTGACTTAAAATCACCGATGCAAAAATAAAAAATTCCTACAAAAATAAATAAAGATGATTTTTTTTGTACTTTTGCGGCATAAATATGTATTGAAATGGGCAAAATAGTATTGATAACCGGCGCAACGAGCGGCATTGGTCTCGGTTGTGCGCGCAAATTCGCCGAAAATGGAGACAAACTCATTCTCACAGGACGCAATGCGAAGCTTCTTGAAGACATTCGCCAAGAACTGACAGCCAAGGGCACCCAGGTGCTGACGTTGGTTTTCGATGTCCGCGACCGCGAAAAAGCCACGGAATGTATTAAAAATATTCCAAATGAATGGAAATCCATCGATGTTTTGGTAAACAACGCCGGTCTCGCTTTAGGTCTTGAGCCTGAATACGAGGGCAGCTACGATGACTGGGAGACGATGATTGACACAAATATCAAAGGCTTGTTGACCATGACGCGTCTCATTGTGCCCGGCATGGTGGAGCGCAACCGCGGTCATGTCATCAACGTGGGCTCTGTCGCCGGTGACGCCGCTTACGCAAACGGCAACGTATATTGCGCCACGAAGTCAGCGGTGAAGACTCTCTCCGACGGTCTGCGTCTCGATGTGGCAGGCACCGACATCAGGGTGACAAACTTAAAGCCTGGATTAGTTGAGACGAACTTCAGCAACACACGTTTTCATGGCGACACCGAGCGAGCCGCCAACGTCTATAAAGGAATAGAGCCGCTCACCGGCGACGACATCGCCGACGTGGCAGTCTATGCCGCCAACGCACCGGCACACGTCCAGATTGCAGAAGTGTTGATACTCGCCACACACCAAGGCAGCGGCAGCGTGATAGTAAGAAAATAATTTCGCAAACAAAATGTAAATCATATAGTTATGAACAAACGCTATTTCATGATATGTTCAGTGCTTCTTTCAGCCTGCTGCATATTGATTTCCTGCAAAGAGAAAAAACAAGGAGAGATTCCCCAGGTAAAATATGAGACCAAAGTGCTTCAGCCTGAATCAAGAATCTACAATGTGTCATTCCCTGCAACCACCTATGGCAATACTGAGATTAAGATTTATCCACAAGTGGAGGGCATCATCACCGCAAAGAAATTCACAACCGGCACAAAAGTCTATAAAAACCAGACCGTTTATGTGATTGACCCGACGGAGTTCCAGCTCAGCGTAAAGTCGGCAGAAGCCAACTTGAGTGTCGCAAAAGCCAGAATGGAGACTACACAACTTCAATACGAGTCAAATCTGGAGTTGTTTAACAAGAAAATCATCAGTGAATATGTGTTGAAGACCATTCTTAACGAGTTCAACTCCGCCAAGGCATCGGTACTTCAGGCGGAAGCACAACTCAACATTGCGAGAACCAACCTTGGTTATTGCAACATCACGGCTCCTGTCACAGGATATATTGACGCCAACGGCTTCGACGAGGGCGACATGGCGACACGCACAAAATATCTCTGCACCGTCAGCGACAACAGCATCATCAGCGCCGACTTCTCATGTACAGAGGCGCAATTGCTGTCACTGATAAAGAGATTCAACTTACGCATCGGTGAAAAAGGCATAGAGGGTCCTAACGGTCAGTTCATAGGCGATGTCATGCCGCGTTTGCGGTTGAAACTCAAAGACGGCTCGACGTACAATAAAGAAGGCGTTGTCACAAAGATTACAGCCATCGTCAACCCCACCACCGGAACGGTGACATGCACATCAGAATTCGAGAACCCTGACGGCGTACTCCGTTCAGGATTGTCGGTCAACGTGATTATCCCTGTCAAAATGGACAACGTGCTGTGCGTGCCGCAGACAGCCGCGGTGCGCCTGCAGGACCAGCTGATGTTCTATCGAATAAAAGACGACGGCACAGTGGAGGGTCTTATCTGTAAAGCCTATCCGTCAAACGACGGCACTGAATATTATATCACCGAAGGTCTGAATAGCGGTGACGAGATTGTTACCAACGGTGTTCGCAAATTGTCAAACGGTGTTAAAATAAGATGACAATGGAGAACATCAAGAAACAAAAATATTTTGTCAAGCATTGGGTGACTGCCCTTGCCATCACCGTGCTTATATGTCTCCTCGGTATTGTTGGTATCTTCTCGCTGCCGATAGAGCAGTATCCGAACATTGCGCCTCCAGAGGTAATCATTCAGGCTACTTATAGCGGCGCCGACGCCAACTCCGTGATGAAATCTGTCATCATGCCCCTCGAAGAGCAGATAAACGGTGTTGAAGACATGATGTACATCTCTTCAACAGCTCGTTCAAACGGTACAGCCGAAATAGATGTGTATTTTAAACAAGGCACCGATGCCGACCAAGCCACTGTGAACGTCCAGAACCGCGTGAACCAGGCTTTAGGGCTCCTGCCTTCAAATGTGACCACACAAGGTGTCACTGTTACCAAGAGTGTGAACTCCATACTTCAGATTCTCGGCTTGGAGAGTACCGATGATAAGTTCGACCAGAAATTTATCACCAACTTCTTGGATATCAACGTCATACCTGCTATAAGCCGTGTCACTGGCGTAGGACGCACCCAGCTTATCGGCGATAAATATGGTGTACGTATCTGGATAAAACCCGATGTGCTGGGAATGTACGGCATAACACCTGTCGAGATTATCAACGCCATCAACGAGCAGAATTTCGTATCGCCTGTCGGTAGAATCGAGAGTACAATCAATAAAATTGATATTGAGTTTCATGGATTGCTCGACGATATGGCACAGTTTGAAGATATTATTGTGCGAGCCAATGCCGAGGGAGATATTGTGCGTTTGAAAGACGTGGCGGAGGTCGAGCTTGGAACAAAGTCGTACGATTTCCGCTCAAATATCGACGGACATCCGGGAACATTGTTTATTATCAACCAGTCGCCGGGCGCCAACGCGACACAGGTCAACGCCGAAATCAACAAGGTACTTGAGGAAATAGAGAAGACCTTGCCGGCAGGCCTGGAGTTCAAGCGCTTGGAGACTTCCGACGATTTCCTCTTCGCCTCGATGCACAGCGTTGTCGAGACCCTTATCATCGCTATCATTTTGGTTATCCTTATCGTTTATATATTCTTGCAAGACCTCAAGGCGACCTTGGTACCTACTGTCTCCATTATCGTTTCATTAATCGGTACTTTTGCCATTGTCAAGGCGATGGGTTTCTCGCTTAACTTGTTGACGCTATTCGCTTTAGTACTTGCCATCGGCACGGTTGTGGACGATGCCATCGTTGTTGTGGAAGAGGTGATGGCAAAGATGGAAACAGGCAAATACAAGTCTGCCGCATCAGCCACTACCTCCGCTCTTAACGAGGTGACAGCGGCTGTCATCTCAACAACATGCGTGTTCATGGCTGTGTTTATCCCTGTCACCTTCATGTCGGGAACGTCAGGCACTTTCTTCAAGCAGTTCGGAACAATCATGGCCGGTTCCGTGGGTATTTCCTGTATCTCCGCTCTGACAATATGTCCTGCTCTTTGCGCCATTTTGTTTAAACCTAAAAACGAAAACGGCAAAAGGAGAAAAGGTATAAACTATTACGTCAAGAAAGGCTATGATGCCGCCTACAACACCCTGTTAGACAAATACATCAGAGGAGTCAGCAGATTCATTAAACGTCCGGTTTTCGCCTGGATTCTGTTACTCGCTTTCAGCGGAGGCATGGTATGGCTCATGAAGACAGCGCAACAAGACCTCATTCCACAGGAAGACCAAGGATTCCTGCTGGTTGACGTTACCCTGGCTCCCGGCACTTATCTTAACGAAACACAAGACGCCGTTGAAAAACTTGAGGCTTTTGTTCGCACACTCGACGATACCGAATTGGTAGCCGCCATGACTGGTTTCTCCATGATGAACGGCGGCGCCGGCACTAACTATGCAACCATGATGGTGCGTCTGAAAAATTGGGAAGAACGTAAGTTTTACAGTATTGCCACCACACAGAAGCAAATTTATATGTGGTCCATGGTAAACATGCCAGAGGCTGATGTCACACCTTATCAGATGCCGCAGATTCCTGGTTACGGTACAGGTTCCATGATGGAACTTAATCTCCAAGACCGTTCCGGAACAGGCGATGACGAGACTTTCTACTCTTTGGCATTGGAATTTACCGAGAAGTTGCGAAATCGTCCCGAAGTATCAACGGCAATAGCAGCATATTCCCCTGATTATCCGAAATATAAATTAGAAGTGGATATGGTTGCGTGCAAACGCAAAGGCGTTTCACCAAAGACTGTTGTACAAACTATTGGTACGAACCTTGCCGGAACATATATCGGCAATTACATTCAATACGGTAAGGTTTATCAGGTGCTTGTTGAAGCCGGCGACCAATATCGTATGGAGCAGAGTACGCTCAACAACATCTTTGTGCAAGTTGGTGACGAGATGACGCCGGTGTCGGAATTTGTGACCCTCACATCGACATTGGGTTCGACTCAAGAACGTCGCTTCAATCTTTACACATGTTATAACATGAATGTCATGCCTGCGTCGGGCTACACCTCGTCGCATGTGCGTACCGCTATCGATGAGTTGATGGCGGAAGTATTTCCCGATGGCTATGGCTATGAGTTCGGCGGCATGGCGCGTGAGGAAGCGGAAACAGCCCAGTCAAACGACACATTAATCATCTATGCCATCGCCGTGTTGCTTGTTTACCTCATTCTCTCATGCCTCTACAACTCTTTGTTCATTCCTTTCGCTGTTTTGCTTTCAATCCCATTCGGTATCTTCGGCGCATACTTGGCGATACGTCCGTTGGAGTCGTTGATGGGTGTCGGTGTCAACGTATATGTGCAAACAGGTGTCATCATGCTGATGGGTTTGGTGGCCAAGACCGCTATCCTTATCACCGAGTTTGCAGTTCAGAAACGTCAGGAGGGGCTGTCTATCTACGATGCCGCTGTCGGTGCTTGCAGGGACCGTCTGCGTCCTATCTTGATGACAGTCTCAACTATGATTATAGGTATGATTCCCCTTGTCGTGGAGGGCGGCGCCGGCGCTGTCGGTAATAAATCGTTGTCAATAGCTGTGGTGGGCGGTATGACAATAGGTATCATCGCCATTTTGTTCGTCACACCGGCGTTATATATGGTGTTCCAGAAGATTCACGAACGAGTGACACCTGACAATGATGATGTTGAATAACTAATAAATAACGACAACTATGAAAAGGTATATAATTGTTATATTGGTCGGAATGCTGCTTTTGAACAGCTGTTCCCTTTACAAGAAATACGAGTCGGAAGCCACAGTCCGGGATAATATTATTGGCGATGTCGCCGACACACAAGATTCCACATCTATCGGCGATTTGAACTGGCGAGATATCTTCATCGACCCTTTGCTCCAGCAGCTCATCGACACCGCATTAGCCAACAACACCAATATGCGGACCATGCAGCTCACCATTGAGCAGGCTCAAAATCAGTTGAAAGCAGCCAAATGGGGCTATGCTCCCACATTTGCCTTTGCACCTCAAGCCACAGCATCATACCAAGGCGGCAATAACAGCAACAGCATTTTGATACCTGCTACGGCAAGCTGGCAGTTAAGTATTTTCGGTCAGACAAAAAATCAAATAAGGAAGGCCAGATCACAAGTCTCCTACTACGAGGATTACAGAAAGGCGGTACAAGTAAGTTTGGCAGCCAACGTGGCCAACATCTATTATTCGTTGGTGATACTTGACCACGAGCTGGAACTCGCCGAGTATTTTGAGGGTTTGTATATGGAGTCTTACAACTCAACACAGGCCTTGTATCAAGCGGGAATCTACAAGAGTCCCGCCGTCTATCAGATGAAAGCATCTTTAGAGGAGGTGCGTATTAAGATTGTTGACCTGCGTAACAGTATTCTCATCACCGAGGCATCACTATGTCTGTTACTCGCCGAGCCGCCTCATCATATCGAACGCTCTGGTTTCAAAGATTTTCAGATGCCAGAACAGATTCATGTCGGTTTGCCGGCACGACTTCTCGACGCTCGTCCTGATGTCCGTATGGCGGAACGTAATATGGAAATCGCTTATTATGGCACACAGCAAGCCCGCCAGGCGTTTTATCCTTCAGTCAGCATCGACGCTTTAGTGGGTTATGGCGGCACTGTCGATGTTCTCGACTTCGTCGCGCAAGCCGTTGGCGAGGTCGTGCAACCTATCTTCCAAGGCGGACAGCTGAAGGCTCGTTTAAAAAATGCCAAGAAAGAGCAGGAAAAAGCCGAACTTGACTTCGTTCAGACTCTTTACAACGCAGGCAACGAGGTTTATAAACACATCAACAACTGCAAGATGGCTAAAAAGAAAGCCGAACATATTGAAATTCGCGTGAATGCGCTTCAAGAGGCATATACAGCCACAACAGAATTGATGAAAAACGGTTCCACCACCTATCTGGAAGTGCTCACGGCACAAGAATCGCTGCTCTCCGCAGAGTTCACAAGGGTGAAGAACCAATATGAGATGATTCAGGCACTCATCGACCTCTACTCTTCGTTAGGAGGATTTGATACAAAGTAAAAAAATAGAGACGTTAAAGCGTCTCTATTTTTTTATACTGACACACCTGCAACTTGCCGTTGCCGTCCCTTAAATGCATACCATTACCCTGACAGTAACGCCAAACCTTGCAGTGAGCGCATTCATCGGTTTTCATCCATTTACGGTCACGATACAGTTTAAATTCATTCTGCCAAACGTCCCAGAAACTATCGTGATAGATGTTTCCTTGATGATAGTCGCTGCGAATGCTCAAGCACCCGGAGATGGAGCCGTCGGCAAGTACTGACGCAATATTTATTCCGGCGCTGCACGAATAATAATGGTTACGCACTTCGCCTTCGTACTTGCCGAGAAAGCCGTCGCAACCATAGTCGGCGCGGATTTTACCATCGAGGCGGGTCCGCTTGATGAACTCAAGCATCTCAACAAATTGAGCGTCGCTTAATTGCAAATCAGGTTCGTTGGCAGCGCGTCCAAAAGGAAACACGGTAAACAGCCGCCATCTGGTTATTCCCAGCGATATTAGAAAATCTCTAAAATCCGGCAGATACTTTATAGTTCTTTGATTAACACATGTTATCACGTCCCAGGTAAGGTCGGGCTGTCGTTTCATGGCATCAACTGCCATAAGCACGTTTTTGTAACTCGACGGGTTGCCTCGCATCCAGTTATGGTCTTCCTCGAAGCCGTCGAAGCTGACAGCTATGGATTTCAGTCCGTTTCCGACAAACTCGTCGAGTTTTTCAGGTGTCAGAAGCATTCCGTTTGTCACCATT
>OLGV01000962.1_pt1 | contig 10216 bp, 5 predicted proteins | sample 1605761 | NCBI WGS metagenome assembly OLGV01 (sample SAMN03283245) | human gut metagenome | biome: human-associated habitat; material: feces | host: Homo sapiens | place: Peru | collected 2012
ACCGCTGTGCGCGCTCTCGCCGAGCTGCTGCCGCCGATGGCGGCTGTGCACGGCTGTCGCTTCCACTGTGACCCGCACAGCAGCCAGCTGTGTGATGACTGTACTGCCAAGCTGCAGGCAGAGGGCACATTGCCGGAGGAAACCATCAACATGCGCGTGGTTGAGCTGCCTGTCAGTGCAACCGAAGATCGCGTTGTCGGCACTTTGGATATTGAGCATGCAATTAAGCATGGTGAGAAAAAGTTTGAACCCGGTATTTTGGCGCAGGCCAACCGTAATATTTTATATGTAGATGAAATCAATCTGCTGGATGACCATGTTGTTGACGTGCTGCTGGATGCTGCTGCCATGGGCGTAAACACTGTTGAACGCGAGGGTGTTTCCTACTCCCACCCCGCACGCTTTGTGCTGGTAGGCACTATGAACCCCGAAGAGGGTGACATCCGTCCGCAGCTTTTGGACCGCTTTGGTCTGAGCGTTGTCGTGACTGGCGAGCATGACCCGCTGCAGCGCGTAGAGGTAATCAAACGCCGTCTGGCTTATGAAAACGATGCTGAGGGCTTTATTGCAGGTTACAAGGAAGCACAGGAGGAGCTGGCAGAAAAAATTATCGCTGCCGGCAAGCTGCTGCCGGAGGTAACTATTGATGACAAGCTGCTGGAAACTGTGGCCAAGCTGTCGGTAGAACTGGGCGTAGACGGCCACCGTGCGGATATTACCGTTATCAAGACAGCGCTGACCTTGGCTGCCTTCAACGGTCGCAAGCAGGCTAACCTTGATGACCTGAAGGAAGCAGCTAAGCTGGTGCTGCCGCACCGTATGCGCCGCCGTCCGTTTGAAGAGGGCGAGCTGGATTGGAATAAGGTAGAAAGCTTTTTGGCTGCCGAAGCCTAAGGAGCGTTGACTATGCTTAAAGATAATCTTTATCCCTTTACTGCGGTCGTGGGGCAGGAGGAGGCAAAAAAGGCCTTGCTCATTGCTCTGGTCAACCGCAGAGCAGGCGGCCTGCTCATAGGCGGTGCCAAGGGTACGGCAAAATCCGTGCTGGCCCGCAGCGTGCAGAGTTTGATTGGTGCGCAAAGGATGCTGACGTTGCCGCTGAATGTAACAGAGGATATGCTTTTTGGCAGCATTGACCTGGAGGCTGCCGTAAGCCTGGGCGAAAAACGCTTTTCACCGGGCATTCTGGCACGTGCTACGGATAATATTCTTTATATTGATGAAGCGAATCTGCTGCGTCAGGAGCTGCTTACTGCGGCTTTGGATGCTAACAGCGCAGGCATCAACAATGTAGAGCGTGACGGTATCAGCTGCAGCCATGAGGTGCGCACGACCGTTATTGCTACGATGAATCCTGAGGAGGGCACTATGCCCGGACATATTCTGGACCGCTTCGGCATGTACGCTGATATGCAGGCGCTGCAGGATATCGACCAGCGCGTGGAGGTTATCCAACGTGCCTTAGCATATAGTAACAATACCCTTGCGTTTTGTGAGCAGTATGCGGAAGAAACCGCTGCCCTGGCAGCGAAGGTGCAGGCAGCGCGTGAGCTGCTGCCGCAGGTTGAGGTGAGCGATGCGATGCTGATGCTTGCCGCTCAGCTGTGCTCGCAGGCCTTTTGCGCCGGCCATCGTGCGGAAATTTATCTGCTGGAGGCTGCGCGCGCTATTGCCGCCTTGGCGGGGCGCGCTTACGTGCTGCCGAAGGACGTGGAGGAGGCCGCACAGTTCGTGCTGCCGCACCGTATGCGCAAGCCGCCCGAGCAACAGCCCGAGGAGCAGGAGCAACAGGACGATAACCAAAACGAAGATGAAAACGAGCAGGATAACGAAGATAATCCTGACGATGATAATAACGACGAGGACAACGAAGATAACCAGCTGCCGCCGCCACCACCGCCATTGGATAACGGCGATGATGACGAAGATGACGATGCTTCCGACGATGAGGACGAGGACGACGAAAGCGACGAGGACGAGCAGCAGCAGGAGCGTAATAATAGCAATTTGGCACCGGAGGAGCAGCTTGCCGATATCGACAAAAGCTTCCGCTTGCCGAAGATGCTGCTGGATTTGGGCAAGGACCGCAATGTGCGCCGTGGCAGCGGCAAACGCAGCGTGACCAAGACTGACCTGAAGCAGGGACGTTATGTGCGCGCCGAACAGCCTAAAAGCAAGGTTACGGACTTGGCCTTTGATGCAACTATCCGTGCTGCAGCGCCATATCAGCGCTTGCGTGAGGACAATGGCTGTGCGCTGAACATCAAGGAGGAGGATTTACGCCAGAAGGTGCGCGAAAAACGCATCGGCAACACCTTCCTGTTTGCTGTGGATGCCAGCGGCTCCATGGGTGCACGTGAGCGTATGCGCGCCGTTAAGGGTGCCATTTTCTACATGCTGCAGGAGGCGTACCAAAAGCGTGACCGCGTAGGCATGATTGCTTTCCGTCGTGATAAGGCGGATATGCTGCTGCCGATTACCCGCAGCGTGGACCTGGCGCAGAAGCGTCTGGCAGAAATGCCGACCGGTGGTAAAACGCCGCTGGCAGACGGCTTGGCGCTGTCGCTGCAGACACTGGCCATGCTGAACAAGCGTGACAGCGAGCTGGAGCCGATTCTGATTGTCGTAACCGATGGACGTGCGAATGCCGTGCACGAGGGCGAAAAGGATCCTGTCGCTGCAGCAATCAGCATTGCTGAAAAAATTGCTAAGGCTAAAATTACCTCTGTAGTGATTGATACGGAAAGCGATTTTATTAAGCTGGGCTTGGCAAAAAAGGTTGCCGCCGCTATGCAGGCTAATTATTATACGCTGCAGAAGCTGTCTAAGGAAAATATCATTCATATCGTAAGAAATTTGAATTAAAGATAAGAGTATAGTATACTAATAGGTATATTGAAATATAAAGGAGTGGAGTTTTCATGAAAAAACTGCTTATTTTGTTGATGACCTTATTTTGCTGTGCCACCGCTTTTGCTGCGGATGCAGACAAGAAGCCTGCAACTCAGGAGGGTATGAACTGGGAAATCAGCATGATGCCTAAACCGAGTGAAGAAGAGCAGGAGCAGGCACGTTGGTCTATCGTTGTAGAAAACAACGTAGGTATTTATGCTTACGATATGGATTCCCTGACCTTCAGCAAGGTTACTAACGGTGTAGCAGATAAAAATATTATCACTGTGCTGACCAAAACCGTCTTCACTGATAAGGATATGCTGAAAAAGCTCAATGAAAAATACAAGGCTTCTTTGGCTAAAAAAGAGAAGGTGCAGTACTGCGAAATCGTTATGACCTTTAATCTGCAGGATAAAACCTACGGCGTAGAGGGCATGGATGTATATGGCAGCAAGAAAACTCTGCTGAGCCATCAGGCTAAGGAACTGAAGTTTGTTCCGGTTCCGGCAGGCAGCTTTGCTGAGGCTATGCTTGAAGTCTGCCAACAGGCCGTAGCTGCTGATGCTCAGGCAGCAGCGAAATAATGCTGCGCCCCGATTTTACTCAGGCAAAAAACTATATATTACAACACAAACTCCTTAGTCTGCTTGCTATCTGTGTGATAGGCATTACTTTGACACTGGGCCTCAGGCATCTCTCCAACCAGTCTACGTCAAAAAAAGCAGTAATGAAACCTATTGTGCACACGCAGGTAGTGAGCAGGCGACCATTGTATAAACGCATTACCCTCTTTGGCCAGCTGAAGGCCAAGGCACAGATTGATATTGTCAACAAGTATGCCGGTATCGTCGATGAGGTTAATGTGGATTTGGGCAGCAAGGTGCAGGCAGGAGATATTCTGCTGGTGCAGCATCTTGATGATGCCCGCGCCGAAATGCTCAAGGCCCAGGCACGCTATGCCGAGGCCAGAGCTAATGCGGCAACTACGGATGTGAGCTACAGCACCAGCCTTACCCGTTATGAGGCAGACTATAAGCTGGCGCAGGTCAACGCGGAGCGTTACCGCAAGCTGTATGCGCAGGGCGCTGTTTCCAAGTCTGAGCTGGACAGTATGGAGCAGACGCTGGCTAATAAAAAAGCGCAGTACGATGCTTTGGCGCAGCAGGAAAGCTATGATGGCACACCGTCGCAGGTTTACCGTCAGGAGCAGATTGCTGCCAGACGCGAGCAGGAGTACATTATTGCGCAAAACAAGTATCACGATCTGATTTTTAAGGCACCACGCGCAGGTATTATTACCTACCGCGATGCAGAAGTGGGTGGCTATGCGCCTGCAGGGAGCAGGCTGCTTACCCTTTTGGATGACAGTGGTTTTACAGTGGACTGCAATATTACAGAGGCCGAGGCTGCTTCTGTGACCGTTGGCACGCAGGTTGAGCTGAAGCTGGAGGCGATTGGCGAAATATGCCGGGGTACTGTTGTTTATGTGAGCCCTGTAAGAAGCAGGGAAACAAACAAATTTACCCTCCGCATCAGGCTGGATGAGCCTGGCTCCAATGTAAAGGCAGGCTTGTTTGCCAAAGGTGAATTGCGTTTTCTGCAAAAGCCATCCACTATATATTTACCTAAAAATGCCGTTCTGGAACGGGATGGCAAATATTTTGTCTATGTGCTGGGCAAGGGTAATAAGGCTCTGAAAAAGCCTGTTACTACCGGTGCAAGTAATAATGAAAGCATTGAAATATTGCAGGGTGTGAAGATAGGCGAAACGGTTATCCTTGATAATCTTGCGCGTCTGCGTGACGGCATGGTGGTTGAGGTGGCCAAGGAGGAGGCGAAGTAATGAATATTACACGCTTTTCGATTAAACGGCCTATCGGTATCTGCATGATTTACATATTAGTCTGCGTCCTCGGTCTTATCAGCTTCTTTCGCATTGGCGTGGAGCTGCTGCCGGACGTAGACTCTAAATTTATCAGCGTCATTGTCAACTATCCTGGCGCCAGTACGGAATCCGTTGAACAGCAGGTGACGAAGCCGATTGAGGACGAGCTGTCCTCAATTTCGCACTTTAAGCAGGTGCGTTCCGCTACCCGTCCCGGACGTGCGGAGATTTTTGTCGAGCTGGACAGTCAGGCCGATGCTGATATGGTGGCTATCGAGGCAACGAAAAAAGTCAGCCGTATCCGTAAGAATCTGCCGGAGGATATTGATGAGCCTGCAGTGCTCAAGCGTTCCTCCGAAGAATATCCGATTATCCAGATTGCAGCAACGTCTAAGGATAACCTGGACGATATTTTTGCCTTGGCAGACAGCAGCTTTAAGGAGCGCCTGCAGCAGGCAGCCGGCGTAGCCGATGTTGACGTTACCGGCGGCCGTGCCAAGGAAATCGCAATCGAGGTAGATAAGGATAAGCTCAATTATTACGGACTGACGCTGCAGGATATTATTACAGCGGTGCGCAAGGAAAACGTTATTGTTTCTTCCGGCTCTGTCTATACTGATGCTTTGGAAAAAACCGTGCGTCTGCAGGCGCAGTATAAGGCTCCGGAGGAGATTCAGCATCTGCAGCTTAAGGGTGCAGGCGGCAGATATATCGAGCTGGGGCAGGTGGCTAACGTGCAGGCCAAGGATAAGCGTGCTGTGGCCTATAGCCGTGTTGACGGCAACGAGGCGGTATCGCTGGAGGTTTATAAGGCCAGCGGTGCCAATATCGTCGACACAGCAGATGGCGTGCTGCAGCAGCTGGAAACTCTGCGCAAGGATTATCCGGACTACGTTTTCACAGTTGTTTATGACCAGTCGCATTTCGTGCGCGATTCCCTTAGCAATACGCTAAAAACGCTGCTCGAAGGTCTTGTGACTACAGGACTTGTTTTATATCTGTTCCTGCGTGGCTGGAAGTCCTCTATGGCAGTTATGATTGCTATACCGACATCGCTGATTGCAACCTTCTTCCTGATGTATCTGGCAGGCTTTACCTTCAATATGATGTCACTTATGGGTATGGCGCTGTGTATCGGTATTCTTGTCGATGACTCCATTGTTGTGTTGGAGAATATCCATCGCTTTCTGGCGATGGGCAAAAGCGCCGACGTGGCGGCTGAGGAAGGACGTAACGAAATCGGTATGGCGGCAATCGCTATGACGCTTTGCGACGTGGTGGTATTTTTGCCGATTGCCTTTATGCAGAGCGCGACAGGCCAGTTCTTCAAGCAGTTTGGCATGACGATTGTTTTTGCTACGCTGATGTCGCTTGTCGTATCCTTTACGCTGACGCCGATGCTGGCTTCGCGCTTTTATAAAAACGGCGTAGATGAGCCTAAGGGCAAGCTTTGGAGCAGGCTTGATGCCTTTGAGGCGCAGACCATTGCCAAATATGATGCTTTGCTGCGCAAATGCATCGAAAAGCCGAAGAAGCTGGTGTTGGGAGTTGCTGTGGCCTTCGCGGCGGCGGTGGCGCTGGTGCCGCTTGGCATCGTTGGCTCGGAATACATGCCTCGTACCGATGAAAGCGCAATTCAGGTGAATATTGAGCTGCCTACGGGCTTTAACGCTTACCAAACCAACGAGGCCTTGCTGCTGTTTGAGGATTATTTGGCCAAGGTGCCGGAAATCGAGCATTATATGACTAATGTAACGACCACACAGAGCATGGGCAAGCTGATTATCGCGCTGAAAAGCAGCGACGAGCGCAGTAAGGATGTCTGGCAGGTAGCACAGGGCATCCGCAGCTTTGCCAAGCAGAATCTTGGCGAAATCAAGGTGCGCGTCAATGAGATTCAGTCATCTGTTACCGGTGTTTCGGGTGGTCGCAACCTCGTGCGCTCGCCGGTACAGGTGGAGCTTAAGGGCAGCGATATGGATCAGCTCGTGGCAGATTCCGCCAAGGTAGAGCAGATTTTTGCTTCGACTGCAGGCCTGAAGGATATCAAAAATTCCTATATAAAGGGCATGCCGGAGCTGAAGGTGACGGTGGACCGCGACAAGCTGAAATATTATCATGCGACAGTCAATGATGTAGCGCAGTCCTTTAACGCCGCTATTGGTGGACGTAGCGCCGGTGTGCTGGCGAACGATGTGCAAAACCATGGCAATGACACCGATATTGCAGTACGCTTTGCCGGTGGCAGTGGCTATGATATTGAAGATGTGCGCGCTATTCCCGTGCAGACAGGCAGAGGAAGCGTCTTTCTTGGCGACCTTGCCGACGTAGAAGAGGGCGTAGGCCCGATTACTATCCGTCGCGTGAATAAGGAGCGCATCATCAACATCCAGTGCAACCTGACGGACAGACCGCTGAACGAGGTAGTCAAGGAGCTGACGCAAAAGCTCAATGCCGCCGGCTTAAAGAGCAGCTATGCTTTTTCCGGTCAGGCGACCACGATGAACGAATCGTTTGTTGAAATGGCTATGGCGTTGTCGCTTTCACTGCTTTTGATTTATCTGCTGCTGGCAGTGCTCTATGAATCGGTATTTACGCCGTTTATCCGTATGTTTTCGCTGCCGTTGGGCATCATCGGTGCCATCTTCTGCCTTTTGCTGACGCATAATACAATCAATCTGTATTCACTTATCGGTATTCTGGTTATGGATGGTTTGGTAGCGAAAAACGGCACGTTGCTTTTGGACTATACGCTGACGCTGATGCATGAAGGCATGACGGCGAAGCAGGCAAAACTCGTCTGAAGCCTATCTTTATGACAGCACTGACGATGGTGGTGGGCATGCTGCCGACAGCGCTTTCGCTGAGCGCAGGCTCGGAAACGCGCGTGAGCATGGCATGGGTTATCATCGGCGGTATGATAACGTCGACGGTATTTACGCTTTTGGTATTGCCGATACTGTTTTTGTGGTTGAAAGAAAAATTTCCTAGTAGAATTTAATCTAATAATAAGAATATATATTGAATATGTAAGAATTGTGTAGTATACTATAGACATGTAAAAAGAGAGATTCTTAAAGCGAAATTCAACTTTGCAAAGAAACTTTCCATATAATATCAGAAGAGCAACTTGCGCCTTTGCTGATTATAAAAGCAAGGGCGCATTTTTTATAGCTATATTGCCGTATAGCTTATAATTTTGCTTGATGCACTTAGTAGCCTGTGACCATGCAAGACTGGGCGGGGGAAGGGTGGTCAAAATAAATATTTTAGGAGTATGAGTAAACATGAAGAGTAATTTTTCTAAGGGTTTATTGATGACGGCCCTCATTACCGGTAGTGTAATGTGGGGGGGTACAAACGTATTTGCTGAAGAGCTGCAGGAGTATACGCTGGACCAGATGGTTGTAACGGCGCAAAGAATGGAAACCAGAGATTTGGAGACACCAGCAGCTGTTACCGTTATTACCGAAAAAGATATCAAAAATAGTGGTGCTAAAACTGTTTTCGATGCTCTTTCTTTCACTACAGGTATAACAAATTTCTCTTATGGTCCTGGTGGTCTTGATTATGGTGCAATGGATAGCCGTGTTAACTTAAGAGGTTTTGAAAGAGGCGCGTTGATTCTTGTTAATGGCGCACCAATCAATTTAAATAGCAAAAACAGTCTTGATGGTATTATGACTGATAATGTTGAGAAAATTGAGATTTTAAAAGGTGCAAGTTCTGTTCTCTATGGTGCAGAGGCTTTTGGTGGTGTTGTTAATATCATTACTAAAAAAGGTGGAGCTGAAAAACTTAGAGCAAGTGTAACAGCAGGTAACATTGGTTATCGTAAATATGCAGCTTCCTATACTAGTGATAAGGCATCTTTCTCCTATAGCAAGCAGTATTTCGGTGCTCAAGAAAGAACCTCTCCAAATCGTGAAGATCGTGGCTACTACAATGATCGTAGCAAAGGTAATAAAGCTAACTATGCTTTAAGCTTGAATCTTTCTGATAAGGTAAATGCTAGCTTCATGCGCTCTGAGGCAGATTCTACCTATGGACAAGTAACTTATAATAAATCAACTGCTGCAGCTAATGCTGCTGCAACTAAAGATTATCATTATAAGGATAATAAAGATAGTCTTTCTGTAACATATGATGATAAAGATTCTGGATTTAAATCTATTTTCTTTTTCAATGATAGAGATTTGTATGGCGAAACCAGAAATAGATCAACATATAAATATACTGAAAACGCTAGTAACTATAAAGCATATAATGTTGGTTTGGATACTCAAAAGGTATGGAATTTAAGAAATGACAAAGATAGCTTACTGGCAGGTATTTTGGTAAGTAGAGATAAATATAAAGGAACATCTGCCGCAAATAACGATGTTATTGCTGATAGAGAAAACTATGCTTTATATGCGCAATACACGTACCAAGCTACTGATAAATTAAAAACTGTCTTTGGTATTCGTGAACAGATTATTGAAGATATGGTAAAAGATCAAAAGGTATTTTTACCTCAATTTCAAGCATTATATAAAGTTGAAGATAATAGTTCTTGGTATCTGAATATTGGTAGAGCTTTCCAAATGCCTGCATTGTCTGATACTTTTAAGAAGAGCGGCAGTGAATACCAGCAGGTTAGCGGTAAAAATTTAAAACCGCAAGATGGTTGGAACTATGAGACTGGTTATAAAATCATCAATGATAGCAATTCTTGGAAATTCTCTTTATATTATATGGATTTCAAGAATATGTTTGGTTGGGAAAAGGAAAATGGTCAAGATATTAGAGTTAACAAGGGTAAATTTAAAAATGTTGGTTTTGAAGCTGATTACACTTCCGTTTTAAGTGATAAATTCAAAGCAAATGTTGGCTTTAGCTGGTCTAATCCTAAAAATCAAGCAACAAATACAGCTCGTTGGGAGCAAACCTATCCTAAGATTCAGTTTAATACAGGTATTAATTATACTGTTGGTAAGTGGGATTCTAGCTTGGCATTAAATTGGCTTACTAAGAGATTGAAAAACCGTGATGGTGGCACCAATCCTGATTTAATTAATTTAAATGCAGTAGTAAATTACAATATGGATGAGAATAATTATTTCACTCTTAATATGAACAATATCCTTGATCGCCATAATGTAATAACAAATGGTAGTTTTGAATATTGGGATTTACCATATAACTGGACTATTAGTTACAACCATACATTCTAAATTTAATGAAAAAGGTGGCGCTTAAATGCGTCACCTTTTTAAAAATAGCTTTATTTAAAAACACCGGCAATATTTGCCGGTAAAGTAATATTTATTTAAATTTGAAAGGGAAACCATGTATCGCTTAATCCTTATGCTTGTTATAGTCTGTATTCTTTCCGGATGTGCAACAGAAAACTTTGGCCAATCTGTGAAGCTTGCAGACAAAGATAACGCAATC
>OLGV01000963.1_pt1 | contig 10208 bp, 5 predicted proteins | sample 1605761 | NCBI WGS metagenome assembly OLGV01 (sample SAMN03283245) | human gut metagenome | biome: human-associated habitat; material: feces | host: Homo sapiens | place: Peru | collected 2012
AGTTCTTTCTCTGAATATACCCCTGTCTCCTTGAACATATTCACAGACGCAGGAGCAGTGAACTGCTTTATCATCTCAGGGACGCTGGTCTCGACATCGAGTCCACGCCTCTTCGCCTCGGCCTTCCACTCATCGGTGTAGCCGTTGCCATCGAAGCAGACAACATTGATGACGGAAGCGATGATCGGTTTGAGGGTGTCCAGGATGGCCACATTCAAGGCCTTGCCTGCGGCGAGTTCCTTGTCCAGACTCTTCTTGAAAGAGATAAGCTGCTCAGCCACAGCCGCGTTCAGTGTGGTCATCGCACCTGCGCAGTTGGCCAGCGACCCCACGGCGCGGAACTCGAAACGGTTGCCGGTGAAAGCGAACGGAGAGGTTCTGTTGCGGTCGGTGTTGTCCACGAATATCTCCGGAATCTCCACAAGGCCGACGCTCTTGCCCTTCTTCCCGGCGATCTCGATCGGAGTGTCGGAAGGAACCTCAAGCAGTTTGTGAAGCACCTCGGTCATCGTCCTGCCAAGGAAAGCTGACACGATTGCTGGCGGTGCCTCGTTGGCACCGAGACGATGGGCGTTCGTGGCGGTAGCGATGGAGGCCTTCAGCAAAGCGTTGTGCTTCTGCACGGCGGCGAGCACATTCACGAAAAATGTGACGAACTGGAGGTTACCTTTCGCATCCTTACCTGGAGCCAAAAGCATTGTGCCTGTGTCGGTTCCGAGCGACCAGTTGTTGTGTTTGCCTGATCCGTTCACACCTGCGAAAGGCTTCTCGTGAAGCAGTACCACGAAACCGTGCTTGCGCGCGATCTTGTTCATAAGGTTCATCACAAGCTGGTTCTGGTCGTTGGCAAGGTTGGTCTCACCGAAGATCGGAGCGAGCTCGAACTGGTTGGGAGCCACCTCGTTGTGTCTGGTCTTGAGCGGAATCCCAAGACGGTGTCCGGCGATCTCAAGGTCACGCATAAACTCGGCCACACGGGACGGAATAGCCCCGAAATAGTGGTCGTCCAGCTGCTGGTTCTTGGATGAGTTGTGCCCCATCAGGGTGCGGCCGGTGATCATAAGGTCAGGTCTCGCGGCATAGAGAGACTCATCGACAAGGAAATATTCCTGCTCCCATCCGAGGTAGGAATATACCTTCGTGACAGACTTGTCGAAGAGGCGGCAGATAGGGGTGGCCGCATCAGAAACGGCCTTGAGGGCCTTTTTGAGAGGGGTTTTGTAGTCCAAGGCCTCACCGGTGTAGGAGATGAAGACGGTCGGGATGCAGAGGGTGTCATCGATGATAAACACCGGGGAAGTCGGATCCCAGGCCGTGTAGCCTCTGGCCTCGAATGTGGCGCGGATGCCTCCGTTGGGGAAAGAGGATGCGTCCGGTTCCTGCTGGGCGAGGGACTTTCCGTCAAAAGTCTCTATGACTCCACCCTTGCCGTCATACTCGATCAGAGAGTCGTGCTTCTCGGCGGTGCCCTCAGTCAGAGGCTGGAACCAGTGGGTCACGTGGGTCACGTGATGCTCCATAGCCCACTCTTTCATACCCTTTGCGACTCCGTCAGCGGTCTCCCTGTCAAGGGACTTTCCGTTGTCGATGCAGTCAAGGAGTGCGTTCAGGGTCTTGGCGTCCAAGTACTTGTGCATTTTGGGACGGTCAAAGACCAGTTCTCCGTAGTAGTCGGAGGTCTTGCCCTCAGGGCGCTCAGCCGGAACTGCCTTCTTTTCGAAGGATTCCTTCACCAGATCAAATCTGTCAATGCTCATAATTTGTCTATTTGTTAAAGGTGTGTATTTCCTTAACTATATATTGTGTAATCAAAACTATCCTCAAACCTCAAGGCCGCTTCAAAAAGGAAGAAGGCTGATCCACGAGAGACCAGCCTTCAATATTTAAATCATAATATCCTTTTTCCGTAATGAATATGCCGTCAGGCTGGAAGACCGGCACACACGAAATCGTTCAGGACCTGAACATTCTGGCTCTGAAATCCCTGCTGGAACTGCTGCTGTCGATATGTGTGGGCTTCCGAAAACATCCTTGAAAAATTTTGATGGCGCAAGTTATGAAATCAATCCTTAAACTCAATGATTTTTTTTGATTTTATCGGTTTAGAACAAAAATTCCAACTTCTCTGGCAATCTCGTATAATCATCAATCCGGATATAATCCATTCCGCCGAGACGGATCTGGCTGTCGTTGCCACCGTCCGCGAAATCGTCCCCGACAAACAGGATCTGGTCAAACGAGTAGCCATGCTCGGCGGCATAACGCAACACTGCATCCAACTTGTTGTACTGCTTAGGAGTGATGTCGAACGAAGTTGTGCCACCGATGAACACGGAATAATCCTTGAATATCTCCTTAACCTCCGGGAACATCGCGCGTCTTTTGATCTTGTCCGGATCGAAAGTGAGTTTGGCCTCCTTGCCGGCCTTGGTGCCAAGCAGTCCGAAAGTCACCATACCGGACTCGTGATATTCAAGAGACTCGCCGCTGAAGTCGGTGTAACCATATTTCTTGCGCAGATAGTTGCAGCTCTTCTCGAAGAACTTTTTGTCCACCTGCGCCTTGTCCTCCCTGACAATCTGGAACTTGCCGTCCACAATACGGCTTTCGGCCATGCCATAGTTGCCAAGGATTGTGATAGGATATTCACCCATCTGCTTGTAGATTCTCTTGCAATTGCCAGCCCCCGCCATGATGATCTCGTAACGCTTTGCAAGAGTATCGAGCACCGCCCTGTTGGCTGCGGTCAGCTGGGTCTTGTGCTGAGTCAAAGTTCCATCCAAGTCAAAGCAGATCAACTTCTTCTCCTGTTTCCACCTCAGCTCGCGGATTGAGTCCATAAGGCGTTTCATTCCCTGCGGCTGGTCCGTGGAGACGTAGGTGACACCGTGCCTCATCGCGAAATCGGCGAGATCATAACTGTTCACCGGCCAGAGGACCGTCTGAAGTCCGGCCGCGTGCACCTCGTCCAGATAGTGGGCGGAGTTGATCACCACATTATAATTATAGGACACACCGGCGTAGCCCCTGTCCTTGAGTTCTTTCACTGAATATGTCTTCCTGGACGTGATCGGGATCACCTCAGCACCCGGATGCAGACGCAGGACCTCGTCGCAGAGATGCTCGCTGAAAGAGATGAAGCACATCTGATCGTACATATTCATTTCATCACAGAGAGCGATGACCTTCTCCGCCAGCTGGGTTTCCCTCGCCGGAGTCGGATGCGACTTGAGTTCAAGGAACAACTTCAGCGCCGGAGTGCGCTTCGCCTGGGTGAAATATTCCCTTAATGAAGGAATATGGTCGCCGTTCGGGAGGGTGCAGCTCTTGACGGTGGCATAGTCAAGTTTCTGAATATCCTTGTACTTCGTCCCGGGGATCATCGGGCCGTGCAGGATCACGAGCGAGTCGTCCGTGGTGAGATGCACGTCCAGCTCGACGCTTTCCACGCCGAGTTTCTGGGCGCCGGCAAGGCTGGTCAAAGTGTTTTCAAAAGACCCAGGATGGGCGTAGAAGCCTCTGTGGGACATAATTTTGGTCTGCGCCGGAAGCATCACGGCGCAAAGCAGTGTCAAGACTGCCGAGAGAACAAACTTTTTCATAGTCCAAAATTACGAAAAAATTGCCGGATGTCGGAATTTGTCCGGGTGAAGTTTTTCACTTCAATGTATTTTCCTGATTTCGGTTAACTCGGTTTTATAGATTATTACTTGTAAAAGTTGACTTTTAGGACATTTCAAACAAATCAAAACAGCCCCCCAGATTTGACAATGATTCTAATGATTGCTATCTTTGCCCCGTGAAGGTTCTTTGGCTCAGGTTTGAGGCCAAGGATCAAAAGGGAATCCGGTGTGAATCCGGGACAGTACCCGCTGCTGTGAGTTCCTTATAAATATGACGCGGCTTTCTTATGCCACTGGCCGGACACTGAATATTCAGTTTTCCATACCGCCGGGAAGGCGCCGCGTCAGGAGCGAGTCAGAAGACCTGCCTTCGCAAAACTTTACGGCCTTGCCTGCGGGATCACGGGCGGCGGCCGGACTAAAAATTTATGAAACGAATATACCGTCTCATAGCCTCGGCCTGCATTCTGGGATGCGGGCAGGTGGTTTTTGCACAGACTTCCGGCGACTCCACAGCTGTTCACCGGAAGGATAATTCATTGGATAGCACCCAGGTTATCAAGGAGTCCATCATCATCGGCACCCCTGCCGGTTACAAATACCGGGAGGTCATCCCGGCGCAGACCCTGAAGGAAGAGGAGCTTCAACGACTGAACAGTTTCTCGGTCGCTGACGCTATCCGCTATTTCTCCGGAGTGCAGTTGAAAGACTACGGCGGGGTCGGCGGCCTCAAGACCGTGAACATCCGCTCGATGGGCACAAACCATATGGCCGTGTTCTATGACGGAATACAGCTCGGAAACGCACAGAACGGACAGGTGGACCTGGGACGATTCTCGCTGGACGATGTGGAGGAGATCTCCTTGTACAACGGGCAGAAAAGCGACATCTTCCAGTCAGCCAAGGACTTCGGGGCCTCGGGAACGATCTACATCACGACCCGGAGGCCGCGGTTCGAGAATGGTCGGAACGCGAACTTCAAGGCCACGATGAAGACCGGATCATTCGGCCTCATCAATCCGTCCATCCGCAGCGAGTACAAGATTTCGGATGCCGTAAGCGCCTCATTCAGCGGAGAATGGGTCAACGCCACCGGCAAGTACAAGTTCCGTTACCGCATGCGTAACTCATTGGGAGAGATCGCCTACGACACGACCGCTGTCCGGCACAACGGCGACATCAACGCCACCAGGCTTGAAGCCGCGCTACACGGAACGCTCGACGAAGGGCGGTGGACCGTCCGGGCATATTCATACAACTCGGAGAGGGGCATTCCGGGTGCCATCGTGAACAACGTGTTCCGCAACGGCGAGAGGCTTTGGGACACCAACTCGTTCATCCAAGGCTCTTTCACGAACAAGTGGAGCCCGAAGTTCAGATCCCTGATCAACGCCAAATACGCCGCCGACTACACACATTACGAGAATCAGGACGCGAAACTGATCCAGACGAAGAACACCTACCGACAGAAGGAGTTGTACGCTTCCTGCGCGAACCTCTATAATATAATGGAGAACTGGGAGGTGTCCCTCGCATACGATTTCCAGTGGAACACCCTGGACGCGAAATTCTACATGCCGACCGAAAGCGACGGCACATTCCCCTACCCTACCCGCTACACGCAGATGGCCGCGCTGGCGACAGCATTCGAATGGGGCAGGATCAAAGGCCAGGCCAGCGTTCTGGGTTATTTCGTGCACGAGAAGGTGAAGCGTTTCGAGGCCAGGCCGGACAAGGCGGTCGCCACACCGGCTTTCTTCCTGTCTTACAAGCCGTTCCACAGACAGGACCTGTCGGTGCGCGCGTTCTACAAGCGGATGTTCAGGATGCCGACGTTCAACGACCTCTACTACACGGATATGGGCAATGCCTTCCTGAAACCTGAATACGCCGAGCAGTTCAACATCGGACTGAAATACACCAAGAATTTTATGAATATGCCCGCTCTGCGCACTGTCGACGCTTCCGTGGACGCCTACTACAACCACATCACGGACAAGATCATAGCCTACCCGAAAGGTCAGCAGTTCCGCTGGACGATGCTCAATCTCGGAGAGGTGGACATCAAGGGGGTTGACATCGCCCTTAACTCGGCCTGGGCTTTCGGCGAGGTGGAGGCCACGGCCAGACTCCAGTACACTTACCAGGAGGCGACAGATGTCACGGATTCCGCAGACACATATTACCGGGACCAGATCCCGTATATTCCTTGGCACAGTGGTTCGGCCGTGCTGTCGCTCTTCTACAAGGGTTGGGGCCTGAACTACAGCTTCATCTACACCGGCGAGCGCTACAACCAGCAGGAGAACATCCCAAGGAACCACACCCAGCCGTGGTACACCAGCGACCTCTCAGTGCAGAAGTCCTTCGCCATCCGCACCCGCACCCTCAAGCTAACCGCCGAGATCAACAACCTCTTCGGCCAGGACTACGACGTGGTGCTGAACTACCCGATGCCGAAGACGAACTGTCGGTTTGTCACGAGTTTTAATTTTTAAATCAATATGTTATGAGACACACAAACAAAATCATCAAAGCCTTGGCCATCGTCCTGTTTTTCGGGGTGGTCATCTGCGGCTGCCGCAAGGAAGAGACCATCGTTCCTCCAGTGTACGGCCCACTCGGATTCCAGACAGACCCCGATGCGGATCCGATAGGAATGTACGTCCTCAACGAGGGCAATATGGGCAGCAACAAGGCTGACATCGACTTTCTCGACTACCGCGAGGCCTCCTATGCCTGCGGAATCTACGCAGAAAAGAATCCGACGGTTGTCAAAGGATTGGGAGACACCGGCAACGATCTCCAAATCTATGACGGAAGGTTGTTCGCCGTCATCAACGGTTCGCACAAGGTGGAGGTGATGGATGCCTACACAGCAAAGAGAATCACCCAGATCGACATCGCGAACTGCAGGTACATCGCGTTCAAGGACAACTACGCATACGTAACCGCCTACGTTGGTTCTGACGCTGAGTTCTCCGCTGACCGCAAAGGATCTGTCTTCAAAGTCAACCTTGACACGTACAAGATTGAGGGTGAGACACAGGTCGGATACCAGCCTGAAGAGATTGCCATCATCGGGAACAACGTCTATGTGGCCAATTCAGGTGGCCACAGGGCTCCGAATTATGACTCAACCGTCTCTGTCATAGACCTTGATTCGATGAAAGAGGTTTACAAGATTGATGTCGCGATCAACCTCTGCCACATCAAGGCTGACTCCAAAGGCAATCTATGGGTGTCATCCAACGGCAATTATGTTGATGTCGCCTCGAATCTGTACCGTCTGGAAAAAGACGGGGCACAGTACAAAGTCGCTGAGACGATGAATATTCCCGTGTCCAATATGGCAATAGCCAATGACTCTCTCTACATCTACAGCAGCGAGTACAACTACGTCACCTCCAGCAGCACAATCAGTTACGCCATCGTCGATGCGGCACGTGCCAGCGTCGTCTCCAGAAAGATCATCACTGACGGAACCGAAAGCCAGATCGTGTCACCTTACGGAATCGCGGTTCATCCGACAAACGGTGACATCTACATCACTGATGCAAAGAACTACACCTCCAGCGGCACTCTATATTGCTATTCCAAGTCCGGCGCTCAGAAATGGAGTGCGACCACCGGAGATATTCCGGGACATTTCGCTTTCCTGCCACGGGAGAAATAATCTCCCCCAATCGCCAAACGACAATTTCGGGGTAACTATATTCGTGTTGACTAACTTTTCAGCCCATCACGCTAATGCTCAGATAACTGCAAACGAATACGGCCTCCTGGGATATTTCTTTATCTATTAACAAGTTAAGAAATATATTAGTTAACCGATATAGAATTACCATTTTTTAGCTTATATGAAGCCGGAGCCAAGCACACGGTCAACGATCTTCAAGGGGAAGCCATAGCGGGTCGACAGGATATTCCTCAGCATAACGACTTGATTGGAATTGAGTTTCGCCAGCATTTCCTCTGCCGCTGAGCCGATGGATTTCCGCATCTCCTTCAGACAATAACCAGTGTTCCGCACTGGAGCAAGAACAGATTCGTCCAATCGCCCTATGGTGTCAGGGAACATCATAGGGCATATTCGTGCGACCGCGCTCCTGACCTCACGATCATTGACAGGGTAGCGGACCGCTTCTCCCTGATTGGCGTTCAGGTCCGCCTTGTTCACCAGATAGGAAAGCGAGCCGATTGTCTTGATCACCGATTCCAGTCGCTTGGTCGTGATAAATGAGCCGAATGCCACCATCCCGTTGGCATAAAGTTTCCAGGATTGCGGAACCGGACGGCTTGTCCCGATAACTTTCGGTTTCTGCCACGGAAGGATGTCGGCAATCCTTGGCCGCAAGACTGAGGAATAGCCTTCCGCGGCGAAATATTCAAGGATGGAACTCCAAGGATAGGAGAATGGGTTGTTCGTCTCGTGATGTTTTCGAGGATTGTTAAGGATGTAGCCCACAACATTCTTAAGGTATTCCTCAGAGCCCACCCTCCCTACCTTGACCCACACCCTGCTCATCACTTTCGAAGTGCCGAAGCGGTGGGAATAGTACATACTGATTGTTTTCTTGAATCTTTCCGCACACCTGACCACATCGGTTCTCCGCCCCCAAGCCAATGAGTGAAAATGGGTTGACACGAGCACAAGGATCGCGACCTCGATGTCTTCTCCGAATAGTTTGAAGGCCGCCGCGAACTTGTTCACCCCAGTTATGAAGGCTTTCTCATCCGGGAACAAGTCCACACCCTCCAGTCCTTGCGAGCAAATGTGGAACCATCCAGCCTCCTCTTGCTCTCTCACTGGCTCCTGCCCAGTTTTTCTTTCGTTCAAATCTTTCACCTCAACCATAAACGCCACTTTTTGTTTAAGTTAATATTCAAGGACGGAATTCCATCCCTTTTCCATCGGCAAGGTACAAACAAATCAGCAAACTATCCAAATATTCCACGGCTAATTCACACCTGGAACTGCAAATCATTGAATATCCGCCATTTCAGGCTCCAGGTGCGAAGGGAAATCACGCACCAGGAAGAAAGGGAAGGCCACACGGAGGACTGGGATGTGGGGCGGGGCTCCGAGGTGCGACTTTTCTCACGCACCTGGAAGCGCAAGTGACTGGCCAACAGCGGGAACGGACTCCAGGTGCGAAGGGAATCGCGCACCTGGGAGAACGGGATGGCCACTCAGAGGGTCTGGATGTGGGGCGGGGCTTCGAGGTGCGACTCTTCTCTCGCACCTGGAAGCGCAAGTGACTGGCCGACAGCGGGAACGGACTCCAGGTGCGAAGAGGAATCACGCACCTGGAAGAGAGGGATGACAAGGGCTACGGGGAAGGGGGGAAAAAATATGAAAGAGATGCGGAAGAAATAAACGTGACAGGGAAATGACCAGGGGAGGGGACAGGAAATCAACAGATGAAAGTTGAGCAATCGATTTCGTTAATATTATTAAACAAAATTTAACCGCAGCTTATCATTTCCGAAGAAAACCTCTTGTATATTTACAAAATGATACTTTACTTTGCATAATGAATAAATATTCCATAGGCTTAATCTGGAGGTTGAGACAAACATCCTAAGATTGACCGAGCTTTGGGACAAAAGAGGTAGAAAGTGGAGACATCAGCTGGGATAAATACCAGGAGCAGGCTAAATTGACCGGGCTTTTGAACAGAAGAGAAAGAAAGAGGTGAAAGGAGCAGAAAAAGCCAGAAGACGGAAGATGGGAAGGGAGCAAAAGGGACAAAAAGCGAGAGAAGCAGAAGAGACGAAAGGAGCAGAAAAAGCCAGAAGACGGAAAATGGGAAGGGAGCAAAAGGGGCAAAAAGCGAGAGAAGCGGAAGAAACGAAAGGAGCAGAAAAAGCCAGAAGACGGAAGATGGGAAGGGAGCAAAAGGGGCAAAAAGCGAGAGAAGCGGAAGAGACGAAAGGAGCGGCAGAAAAAGAGGGGAAAAGAGGTGGAAGAAACGGTAGAAACGACAAAGGCAAAAGAAAAAAAGGAAGCAGAGAAGACAGAAGAGACGGAAGAAGTGGATGAGAAAACAGAGGAAAAGGAGGATAAGAGGCAAGAGAGAGAGTGGAGAGCGACAAAGGCAAAAGAAAAGAAAAGAAAAGAAAAGAAAAGAAAAGAAGAGGAAGAAGCTGAGGAGACAGAAGAGGCGGAAGAGATGAAAAAGCGGAATAGACGGAAGAGAAAAGAAGAGAAAAGAAGAGAAAGTACACACACATTGACATACTACACAACAAAACCAATATTTTAAAATTATGTTAAACAGAATCAAGTCTTCGATATTCAGAGGAATGGCGGCTGTTGTGGCTGCTGTCGCTCTGTTCGTATCGTTCTCTGCCGCGGCGGGTGCCCAGAACAGGGGCGGTTCCGTCAGCGGTACAGTCAAGGACGCCAATGGCCCTGTCATCGGCGCGGCCGTTTTTGTCAAGGGTGGATCAACGGGTGAGACCACTGACATTGACGGAAAGTTCAAACTTAGCAACCTGAAAACCAACGATGTGATCACCGTCTCCATCATCGGATACGAGACCAAGGAGATCGTCTGGAACGGCCAGGCCACACTCGAC
>OLGV01000964.1_pt1 | contig 10207 bp, 4 predicted proteins | sample 1605761 | NCBI WGS metagenome assembly OLGV01 (sample SAMN03283245) | human gut metagenome | biome: human-associated habitat; material: feces | host: Homo sapiens | place: Peru | collected 2012
AACACTGAACGGCACCATCAGGGCATTGACAACGAAATCCCGGAGCGCAAATACGAAAACAACAAATTATTAATCCGCACCCATGAAGCTGCTTGATGTTTCACTTTAATTCACTATATTTGCAGTCTCAATTAATGGGTACATTATAAAATTAAAATCAAAAAACTATGTACAAATTAAAAGAAATGATTCTGATGCTCTGCTTCATCCTTTCGGGAGCATTGTGCTACGCCAGCGGCGAGGCCAGAATGGAAAAGAAGGGAGACGGAATTACTATTGGTTTAATAGAATCATCAACAAGTGCAACACCAAGTAAGGGGAACTCGATTATTCCGACACTCAACGGTCATGTACTTACCGTAGTGTTTAGTGAGAATCTTGGGCAAGTCTCTGTTGAGGTTGCCACGGCTGACGGTGCCACGGTAGAGTGTCTCTCGGTGCTTACGCCGAATGGCCTACAGGTTTACATCCCCAATGCAGAGAATTACATTGTCACCTTTACACTCTCCAATGGGGACGTATATGCTGGTGAATTTACGGTAACGGATTAACGAGAAAAAATATTATGCTATGAAAGGGAAGAACAAATTCATCAGGTGAAGCCTCTGAAAAGAGGCAAATAAAAACAAGATGCTTAAAGAGTAATTTCTATTGTGGAATATTGCATATCTCTTGAAGCATCCATAGTAATGAGACCTAAGAACAAAGGACTACTATCCTTAGTGGATTAAAAGAATAATACGATTATTAAAACTTTAAAACTTAATACAATATGAAAATGCTAGACAAATTAAAGAGAAAAGTTCTTTTGCTTTTGCTATTTATAGCAGCAGTGGGGAGTAAGGCACAAGATTATCAGTCTTATTTTGGTGCTGACTCTACACGTTTGAATGTGTATGTGATATGCATCGATTTTACCCCTACATTTTTTCTATCATTCAATAGCACAGACACAGTCTTGATGAATGGACAGGTTTATCTACAAGGTACACCACACGGAAAATATGGTTCTCATTTCGAATATGAAGATTTTTATTTTCGTGAAGACACCATAACGGGGAAACTCTACCGCTACTTTCCCATTCTTGATGAAGAAGTGTTGCTTTGTGACATGTCACTGATGGTAGGTGACACTTTCAGTTTTTCTGATCAATGGGGAGTCCATCACGCTATTGTAGAAAGTATATCTTTTGAAAGCGGAAGAAAAGTAATACATTTTACAAATATTTATGGCTTTAATGATGGTTTGACATTTTATGAAGGCATCTTCCCAAGCTATTATCCAATAGGATTTTCAGAAGATTCGAACTACGGATGTGATAACTTTTTATTGTGCGAATATAAGGATGGAGAACAGGTTTTTGATAACCCAGAATACAATAGTTGCTACATTGACAATGTGCTGTCCATTCAAGAACAATGTCAAAAACCAATCAAAGTGTATCCTATGCCTATTCGTGCAATGGACTTTATCACTATTGAAACATTTGAACCCATAAAAAGCATACAATTGTTTGATATTATGGGTAGAGAGGTACAAATTATTAATAACCAGATTTCACACAATCTATGGCAAATGAATATTCCAAGCTGTATTAACGGTATTTATTTTATCAAAACTACATTAAAAAAAGGAGATTATTACTGTGAAAAAGTTATTGTTAACAATTAGTTTCTTGTATTATGCCATTATGGCATTTTCTCAGATAGACTATTCCAGAGGTATTTGGGATATTTGTGAGGATGATTTCACAAATTATGTCTCTATAAACCAAACGCTTGACAGCCGGAATGGGTGTCGTCTTTCACCCCATGGTCAGATACGATTCTTGACGGTCTTTGTAGAATTGGAGTATAGTAATCCTGATAATGATCCATCGTTAAATGGAACGGTTGAATGGCCTATTGGACAACTTCCAATTTGGAAAGATGATTTGTTGGAAAACAACACTCCAAATGGATTGAGCAATTGCAGTATTACAAAGTACTTCCAGTTGGCTTCTTCAAACAGTCATATTGTACTGGGTGATTATCTTGTTGCTCCTGATAATGGAGGTGTTTTTAAAGTTTCTACTACTACTGGAACAGTTAGCGTTTCCTCTATTATCAATGTCATTAATCAAAAACTCGGCAACTCGTTTTTAACCGCACATGGTTTTTCATCCGTTTTAGACTTTGATACATGGACCACTACGCATAACGGTGAAATAAAGCCAAATTTAGGAAACAATAAATGGGATTTCGTGGTTTTTGTTATCAGAAATTCAAAAGATCCTGATAATTCAACGGGTTATAGTTCTTCTTTCACCAGTCCTATGTTGGGTCATTCAGCAGATGCTTGCGCTATTGTTTGTACTAATAAACATAACCCTACACAAATAATCCGTCACGAATATGCGCACACTTTGTTGGGAGGAAATAATTTCCATTCTGGCGGAGGAGGCTTTGGTCGTAACCAAGGCAACTATTGGATTCCTCAAACTGGAGGTTGGGGAGCATTGGGCCTTTACGGTTGTTCTTTGTGGACTTGGAGTGCATGGGATAGATACAGATTGGGCTGGACTGGTGCTGGCAATCAGTTTGAAATCTCTGCTAGAGACCAAAACGGTAATACGGAAGTCAATGGTGATTTAGATGCTACCAATCCTACTCAAGCGGGTGTTTATACCTTGCGTGATTTCGTAACAACAGGAGATGCATTGCGAATAAAACTACCCTTTGTTGATGAAAACGAAGAGTATCCTGAATGGATTTGGGTTGAGAACCATCAAGGCTTTGACAACAATGAATGTGAATTTGACCGTTGGCAATATGACGACGGAAATCATTCATGTATTGAAGGAATGGTACCAGGAATGATGCTTTACATTCAAATTAACAATGAAAGACGTACTGCAAATGAGTCAACTCAATTATATACTCAAGATTTTCATGCCGATTATACACGCCCCATTCTTGCAAATGGTCATTGGGATTTGCTGTTTTTAACTGATTCGGTTCCGAATAATTGTGTCAACTATGACCCCATCCGTCCTTTCATACGGTATAAGGAAAATCCGCTTACAGGAGCCAATGATCAAGACCATTACACATGTGATATTCATGGTGATAATCATATAGATAAACGCGATCAATTGCGGATTTGGACTGAAAAAACACCAGATGGGATTCTTCATAGACATTTGTATAGTTTAGGGCACCCTAGCCATGTATTTACGTTGCAAGGCAATCATAAAATAGGAATGGGTACAAATCCTTCAACAGCAACTCAAATCAATATGGTAGGAGAAGACAATCCTTATACAGCTGCTAAAAATCTTAGAACCACTTATTTAAATGGAGTGTCGATTGAAATGATAGAGCAATGTCCTAACGGAGATATTCGAGTAAGAATACGTTTTGATGATGTTGACATTGAAAATGACACACGTTGGTGCTCGCATGATATTCAATTAAGCAAAATCAACAAGGATGGTTTTTCATTGAATCTTCAGAAAAACAAAACCATATTGTTGGATCAAGGGTTAAATGCAACTAGAATGAACAGCCCCATTCAATTTGACGGACAATCTATTTTTGCTTCACCCACTGTGTTTACAGTGCAACCCGAGGTTAAAATGCATCTTGATTCTGCTTCAAGATTGATCCTTGAAAATGCATCTGAACTATATCTTAGAAATGCTTCAACATGCGTTGTGGAAGATGCCGGAGTTATTGAGGTCAAAAATGGAACTATTTTCCAAATGGACGAATGTGCTTTGCTTGAAATAAATGGCAATGGTAAACTTATTGTGAGAAGTGGTGCCGAGTTACGTATATCTCCTTCTGCAACGCTTGCTTTCCAAAATGGTTTGCAAAACTTGATTATGGAAAACGGGGTGATTATTCCTAATGGCTTTGTAAATCCGCAAACATTAATCAATAATACCATAAGTAATGTACAAATTAATGGGGCTGTTACATGGAACGGATTAAATAAAAATGTAAACGGACAAATAATCATTCAACAAGGAGCATCTTTGAGCATTGTGTCATCAGTGTTGCATTTCATTAATATGAACAGTGGCATTATTATAAATCCCGGAGGTAAGCTAATCGTTGACAATTCTGTGTTAACCAATTTGGAAGGAAGTTGCAGCAATCTGTGGCAAGGCATTGAAGTTTGGGGCAATAAGAACACTCATCAGTATGCTGTCAATGGAGGTTATGGACAGGGTTATGTGGAATTGAAGAATGGCGCTACTATCGAAAATGCCGTATGCGCATTAAATTTGTGGCGTCCGAATTATTGGAGCTATACTGGAGGTATTGTACATGCAACCGACGCTGTGTTCCGAAACAACCACCGAAGTGTACATGCATTGTACTACAAAAACTATCATCCAACCAATTTGAGAGAGACCGACTATAATGCCACATTTAGAAGATGCCAATTCGTTGTAAATGAGAACTATTTAGGTGATGAAGACCATGTTTTCCATAAACATGTAGATCTATCGCACGTGAGAGGTTTCAAGTTCTATGCTTGTGATTTTTCTGTTACAGCTCCGTCAAACAACATTTCTTATTGGACCAGTGGTATTGCAGGTAATGAGGCGGGGTTCCTTGTTAAAGGTGTCTGCGACAGTTATCAGATTCCTTGTTCCAACTATAATCAGTGCACATTTACAGGTTTCTTTACTGCCATCAATGCTGTAAGTGATGGCTCAAAAAGCGCTCCTGCTATTACTGTGAGGCAAACCTCATTCGACAATAATGACTTTGGTATTTATATGCGAAAACTCAGTAATGCCTCGATTTTATTCAGCGATTTTGAAGTGAAACGGCAAGACAACTGGCTTTGCGGGGCAGGCATCTTCTCTGAAAGTATGTTTAATTTTGCAATAGAAGAGAATGAGTTTAAAAAGGATAACACTTTCAACGGTAATGGTATTGGCATACATATTAAGGATTCGAGGAACAAAAATACCATTTACAACAATCTGTTTAAGAACCTCTATTGCGGTAATCTTGCCGAAGGGATGAATATTCTTCAATTCAATTCTGAACATTTAGGTCTTGAATACTTGTGCAACACTAATATTGGAAATGACATTGATTTCTATGTACTGAAAGAGCCCAATGTTTATTCGGGAATTCAAATGCAACAAGGAAGTGCCCTTGCCGCTGCAAGAAATACATTCAGTGAAAACGGCTATCATTTCTTTAATGGAGGAGATTTCAAAATTGGTTATTACTATTATGATGTGACAGGGTTCGAAAACGAAAGGCCTCTTTATTACAATTCAGACAAGTTTTTCCCCATACCAACAAATCAGACAAGTGGATGTCCTTCTCATTACAGCGGCACTGCTAGCGACACTGTTGTGCTTTCGCCAGCCGAGAAACAACAGCTTGAACAGGAATACTATGATGCATACAATGCTTATCATAGCTTGAAAACCATATATGAGCAACATGTGGATGGTGGAAATACCCAAAACGAGTTGAATGACATCACCACTGCAACACCATCTGACATGTGGGCACTTCGGGCACAATTGTTGAACCATTCTCCTTTCCTTTCCGGTAAAGTTCTGGAGACTTCGGCAGACCATCCTAATGTGTTGCCAGAACCTGTCTTGTTTGAGATTCTCATTTCCAACCCAGACGAGTTGAAGAAAGATTCGCTGATGAATCATCTCGAAAATAAAGACAACCCTCTTCCACAGGATAAAATAAATATGCTTCGACAGATTGCTAATGGTACCACAGCCAAAACGGTAATGCAAACCCAAATGGCGGCCAGCAAGAGGGATTTCAGCCGTGCTGCTGGAGAAATCATCCGAAGCCTTGTTAATGATACCATTTTTAACGTAGCTGAATACCGAGAGTGGTTAACCAACATGGAGGATATTAATGCAGACCACGAAATCATTGCAACCTATGTGGATGAAGGTGATTTTACCACGGCTTTAGCCCTGGCTGACATGCTTCCGAGTCTGTATGGACTGACAGGCACTGACCTTGCCGAACATCAAGATTATAAGGATTTATTGATGCTCTATCGTGATTGGTACAATGATGGTCGTAATGCTATGCAGATGAACAACACGGAAAGAGCTATAGTAGAACATATTGCTGACTATAGTACTGGCATTCCTCAGATGATGGCTCGCACCTTACTGGAGGAGTCAACCGGGGAAAGTGATGCCGAGAATTCATTTGCTTGTGTCACGTTGACTCTGCCTGAAGGAGGACAAGGAAGGGGGAACACTTTTACTCAAGAAGATTTTGGCAAGGCTATGGGTATGAATGTTAGTGTCAAACCTAATCCAGCCACCACTTGGACAGCTGTGGATTACACATTGCCTGCTAAAATGGCCCAAGCCACCATTCGTGTTACCAATGCCCTTGGCGTTACGGTGATGACGGCTGAACTGAACGGCAATCAAGGCCAGAAAGTGCTTGATTTGCGTAACTTGGCTGACGGTGTTTATGTTTACACGATTAGTTGTGGAGAGTATGTCCAAACCGGTAAGTTAGTTATTGCGAAATAATAGTATTAAACAACTAAGAGGGAGTTTTTCACGAAACTCCCTCTTAGTCATAAAAAATAGCAAGATGAAAAACAAGCTTATCATACTACTGTTCTTATTTGGATCTGCAATACCCATAATTAATGCCCAAGTCCGTTTCGACTGGCAATGGGGCTATGGCAGCATGGGCGATGATGAGCCCTATTTTATCCTCAAAACCGATGAAGGGTACTTTGTTGGTGGCAACATCGACAATGATGGAGGCTTTAATGTTGAATGTGAACACAATGGCCAACGTGGGGGTTGGCTTATCAAACTGAATGAAGCCGGGGAACTGGTTGACCAATCGTGTGTGGATATGGGCATTTTGAGCCAAATCTCACAATCCAGGACAAATCCAAACCATTACTTTTTATGCGGAACGGATCCTGTTGGCAACGAATCGAATGCTTGTGTCATTAAGATGGACGAACAGATGAATGTGCTATGGAAGCATGTCTATGGGAATCCAGCGTACACCTCTTGGTATTCTCCAAGAGTTACGGCGACCAGCGATGGAGGTTGCATTTGTGGCCATTCAGTGGCATGGGATGGTGGCGACATCAGCCATCATTATGGTTCATGGGATGCTTGGATTTTCAAGTTGGACAGCCTCGGCAACCTGCAATGGGAAGTTACCTTGGGGACTGAAGACAATGAATTGGTCAGTAAAATCAAGGAAATGGAAGATGGCTCCTATACGGTATTGATTAACGGCAACCCGCAACAATACGGTTCGCTGTATAGTTGCCACCAGTATCCAAGTATTGTGTTCGGGGTGGTGGCCAAATTAGATGCTGAAGGCAATTTGTTGGATAACCGATGCTACGGCGGCTATACCCAAGATGATTCTTTTGCCGATTTCATTGTGCTTGAAGACGGCTATCTCTATGTGGGCGGTGCGGCTTCAAATGATGGCAATCTTGAAGGTGCTGGTTATCACTTGGGCTATAACCAAGGTAATCCCAACTATGGTCGTAGTTGCGATGCCTGGCTCATGAAGACTGATTTTGACGGTAATGTAATATGGAGCAAATGTTATGGTGGAACACTTAATGATGGCGCGTGTAAAGTTTTTCAGAATGAAGACGGTGGCTTTACAGTCACTGGATGGTCGGAATCGAGGAATGGCGATGTGCAAAGTGCCTTGCAATTGTACGAGCCTCCACAAGGGTCTTGGGGGGCTCGAAAGCCTTGGATTTTCAGGACGGATGCCAAAGGTTATCTATTGTGGGAGCGGGTGATGGGCGCAGATGTGGCTTCGGCTCAACTTTATAGTGATGCTGTGCAAGTCAGCGACAAGGAGTTTGTCTTTCTTTGCCAGGATGCCTTGTACCCGCCGCCCTATCCCTACGGTGATATCAATTGTCCCAATGTGGTGGTGGGGTCGCAGGACAACTATTGGGTTTTCCACCTTACCGACATTTATGACTATGACGGCATCGAGGAACAGGAGGGATGGAGTGGAGATGGTGTTGGGGTTTATCCTAATCCGAGTAAGGACTTGGTGCGGATATATGGTGTTGAGGCTACGGAAGTGCAAGTTTATAATGTCCTTGGACAGATGGTTAAGAAGATACGAGAGACCAATGAAATTAGTGTAACGGATTTGGTGGAAGGCGTTTATTTGTTGCGGATTACGGACGAAAATGGAATTAACTATACGGAACAAATAATTCTGTACCAAACAAAATAAATCTTCCGAAATATGAAAAAGGTATTGATTATCATGGCTATTATCTGCATGGCCTTTTCTGTGAGCGCGCAGAATAAATATGCAGTGCTGATTACCGGCGACTATGCAGCCAAAAATGTTCCCGAACAAGATCGATGGAAATCGAACAGTAATGGTGAGACCAACAGTTCTCCCATGTTAGAATTTTGGAATGATACCTATTTGATGTGGGAGTTACTTCAGGCAAATGGATACAGTCGGGAAAACATCTTTGTGCTGTTTGCAGATGGTGTAGATTACCAATCGCAATGTCCTCGATACCAATCTCCAGAAGGCATTACTGTTACAAACTTTGCAGCTACAATTACAAACGTAACGAATGTTTTTACGGGATTTCGCTATGGCACAAATGGGATGCCACAATTGACGGAGAATGACTTCCTGTTTGTTTGGGTGTTTGACCATGGTGGTGCGTCCAATGGTCATTCTTACTTTTATCTCATTGATGGTAGCATGAGTGATACTCAATTTGCCGCTTTGCTTGATCCATTACCTGCACATCGAAAGGCCTATTGGATGCAGCAGTGTCATGGTGGAGGTTTTGCAGATGAACTTTCTGCTAATAATACCGTTTTTATTGCTGCTTGCCAAGATTATCAGTTGGCACGCCGTGCAGACAATAGAACCAACAATGGCACTCCCGCTATAGAAAATGAAAACTGCGAAGGGGTCGTTTGCCCTCATGGAGAGTTTAATTTTCATATGTTTTCTGTAACCAACCAAGAGTCTCCAGCAGGATATAACCAGTATGATAATGTACCTTATTCTACAGGAGACCTCAATTGGGACAATATTATTTCCATGTTAGAAGCAAACCTTTGGAATGTGAATAAGAATTCATATATTCCGAGTGGATGGGAGACTCCACTTTATGATGATATTGGGAACATTGGAGCTTTCATGAGTTTGCGATATCCCACTTTGATTTGCGACAACCTTTATTCAAGTGAAACTCACCGCGGAATCATTGGAGTGACCAAGGAAGTACATGTGTATAATGGACAAACTCTTACCTTAACCGGGGTAAGTGCCGTTGAACTTTGGAATAATGCAAGCCTTATTGTAGACGAGGGTGGTACTTTGGTTATTGATGGAGATGTGACATTTAATGGTACACATAACAATACATTAATTATTTATGGTAATCTCGTTCAGAATACTGGCTCAACTTTGACTTTTGAAGACATGGAAGTGATTGGTTATGCTCCAGTTTTTACTTTAAATGGAGCTTCTTTTGTAAATACAGAGTTGAAATACAAACCCTATAATTCCTCAGGACTGTCGGCTGCGACCACTGTTGGTAATCTTACGGTTCACAACTGTAATTTTTACAATCCAGACAAGCTTATTGCCATTCTTGTAGAGAAAAGCCATTCGTGTGACATTTACGGAAACACTATCACTGCGTCAGGAGGAGATGGCATCTGCTTAAAATATAGTGGAAACGCGGTATCCAATAAAGTAACTCGAAAAGTCCTCAACAATGAGATTTACGGTTGTGCCGATGCGGGATTGGTTATTCATGCCACCACTTGTAATGTGCTTATGAATGATATCCATACTAACCGTTATGGTGTAAGACTTGTTGGCAATTGTAATGTGCTCAACTTTAAGGGCCAGTGCTCTGCTCTTTCCCCTACTATGACACAATATATACACGATAATGATGAGTATGAAATATATATGATGCAAGGTTGTAATCCAAAAACCATGCGATACAATTCCATTCGCAAAACGAGCTTTGGCACTACGCCATACTTGTACTATGATAATCTGTTTTCGACACCTATTCCAGATACAATCACTGTTATTTTGAATGAATGGGGTAGCATTTTTGTTCCCTATTTGCACTTACAAAGCAATGCAGGTGCGGTTTACAGGTACTTGCCTTATTGGGTTTTTGGTGATTGTAGCA
>OLGV01000966.1_pt1 | contig 10181 bp, 5 predicted proteins | sample 1605761 | NCBI WGS metagenome assembly OLGV01 (sample SAMN03283245) | human gut metagenome | biome: human-associated habitat; material: feces | host: Homo sapiens | place: Peru | collected 2012
CTGCAATCAAGAATACAGGAAAATTCAGAGTGGTTGAGCGTAGCGGAAAAAATCTTGCGCTTATAAATTCCGAGATTGACTTTCAGTATTCAGGTGAGGTGAGCGATAATTCCGTCGTCGATTTGGGAGAAAAACTCGGTGCGCAGTATCTTGTCTACGGTACGTTCGAGCAGTTTGGCGGAATGCTTCAGCTTACGGTGCGTACTGCAAATGTCTCGACTGCGGAAATTCCGGTTCTCTCGCCGTTCTCAATTACTCCAAATTCATTAATTACGCAGCTTTTAGGTGACGGAAAAGAACTTGTTACTGCGGAAGACTATCTTGACATGATTGCAAGATGCCATTCAAAGCTTTCTTCCATTCAGAAGGACAAAAACCGTGAAATTCAAAAGACCGCCGCGGCTGTTTCCTCAAAATATCAGAATCAGCTGAACAACGTTAATGCGCAGGAACAGGAACCTTGGGAAAGTACTGAGGAATACAACAATCGCATTGCGACGGAAGCCGGAGTTATTGTAAAAAAACGCGACACCGAACTTAGTGGAATTGAAAAGAGCGTAAGCATAAGATACGACGGACTTTACAAGAGCGTTGAGATTCAGATGGAAAAAATCGCGCGCGACTTGCAGACCGTAACTTTCGTGTTGAACGGAGATTCAGTGCAGGTGATGATTGGAGCGTTTGACCGCGAGGCAAAACCAAAGAACTGGCCGATCAGCATAAAGTCGTTGGATAAAATGGTGAACTTCACCTACAACGAAAACTATGTCGTGAATGATGCCGACGTAAAATCGGAATATCAGAAAGTGGAGGCATGGAAAGCGGCCGGAAGCCTGAACGGAGAAATAACTTATCAGCTTGTTCAGAGCGCGAACAAAAAGGTCTTTGACGTTAAAGTACTGAACGTGCGCGTATACGACATGGTGATTATATCGAACGTGAGCATAAACCAGAACGCAGGAACAGCAAGCACCGCCACAAAATCCGCAGGAAAATCCGGCACAGAACAAACGGCGCAGGCAGGAACAGAGATCACAGAATCCATGCTAGTAGATTCAGATGAATACGAAAATGCCAGTTTTAGAACAGCAGAAATTTTTTCATCTGTCATATCAACTTCACTTGACCCCGCAAATACAACCCCATTTGAAAACCCGAGTTTGTGGCGTTTCGGAAAAGGCGCAAACGGAAGCGGAAACATTACATCTACAGTAATCGGATACGCAGGAAGGAAATATTCAGGTGTAAGGTTCAGCGGAAATACAGGTATGTGGAAAGAGTTCAGCACTGATTTCGTTGAAGCCTGCAACAACAGTAAAAACCTCATAAAAGTCCTAGCAATAGGAAACACTGTTGAATTCAAAGTTCTTGGAGATGGAAACAATTGGAAGTTCATAATAGATAACTACGACGGCTCTAAAAATTGGTCAAGGTTCAGCTATTCTTTCAAGACAAAAAAGAATACTGTAACTAAAGTTGTAATCCCATACAAAAGAATGAAGCGCGAAGAATGGTCAACATTCGGAAAACTCGACTTAGCCAACACAAGCTGCAAATGGAGATGCCTATTCTCTCCCGACTTTTTCACACTTCCAAAGAACATAGACTATGAAATAACTTTCTTTGACTGCGATGTTTACATTGAATAACCTTTTCCTATCAATTGTAATGAATCCCACTAATCGCTATACTAGAGCCAACACTATTTATCTTAGTACAAAAACTTTATGGAGGTTTTATATATGGCAGATACAATGCATGCTTTGGAAAAAAATCCGAACTGGAAAGGCCGTCGCGGTCCTGTGGTTCTTGTAATCATGGACGGTGTTGGCTACGGAAAATATGTTGAGGGCGACGCTGTAAAGGCAAGCCGCATGAAGTACCTTGACTGGTTCACGGCGAACTGTCCGCACACAAAGCTCAAGGCCCACGGAACAGCGGTAGGACTTCCTTCTGACGACGACATGGGAAACAGCGAAGTCGGACACAACGCTATGGGCTGCGGACGCGTGTTCGCACAGGGAGCTAAGCTTGTAGGCGAGTCAATCAAATCAGGCAAGATGTTCCAGGACGCAACCTGGCAGAAACTCATCAAGAACGTGAACGGCAAAGGCTCAACCCTTCACTTTATAGGACTTGTATCTGACGGAAACGTTCACTCCCACATCGACCACCTCAAGGCGATGATTGAAGAGGCGAACAAGGAAGGAGTAAAGAAAATCCGCGTGCACGCATTGCTTGACGGACGCGACGTTGATCCTACTTCCGCACTGAACTACATCACACCGCTTGAAGAATTCCTTGCGGGCTTTGCAGGCTGCGACTATCAGATTGCCTCCGGCGGCGGACGTATGTACATGACAATGGACCGCTACAACGCTGACTGGAGCATGGTTGAGCGCGGATGGAAGGCGCACGTTCTGGGCGAAGGACGTATGTTCGACTCTGCGACAAAGGCAATCGAAACCTACCGTGCCGAAGTTCCGGGCGTTCTTGACCAGGATATGCACGAGTTCGTAATCGCAAAGGACGGAAAGCCAGTCGGAACAATCAACGACGGCGACAGCGTAATCTACTTCAACTTCCGCGGAGACCGTGCCCTAGAGATGACACGCGCGTTTGAGACACCGGCAGGAGGCGAGCTTCCGTTTGACAGAAAGCGTGTTCCGGCCGTTGAGTATGCCGGCATGATGGAATACGACGGAGACGCGCACATTCCTGCCCAGTATCTTGTGAATCCTCCGAGCATTGACCGCACAATGGGCGAATACCTCACAAAGACAGGTGTTCACCTCATGGCGATTTCCGAGACCCAGAAGTACGGACACGTTACATACTTCTTCAACGGAAACAAGCAGGGCAAGTTCGACGAAAAGCTTGAGGACTATGTTGAAGTTCCAAGCGATGTTGTTCCGTTCGAGCAGCGTCCTTGGATGAAATGCGCTGAAATCACCGACAAGGTTATTGAGGCAATCAAGAGCGGAAAGTACGACCACATCAGACTGAACTACCCGAACGGAGACATGGTCGGACACACTGGCGTATTCAACGCGGTGGTCTGCTCAATGGAAGGCATGGACCTTCAGCTTGGAAGATTGAAGGCGGCAATCGAGGAAGCCGGCGGAATCATGTGCATCACGGCTGACCACGGAAACTCAGACGATATGTACGAGCACGCAAAGGACGGCAGCGTAAAGAAAGACAAGGACGGAGAGCCAAAGGCAAAGACATCGCACTCGCTCAACCCGGTACCGGGAATCATCTATGACCCTGAATACAAGGGCGAATACGACAACAGCAAGCTCAACGACGGACTTGGAATCTCATCCTGGCCTGCAACAATAATGAATCTTATGGGCTATGTTCCGCCGACAGACTACGACAAGAGCATGGTCAACTTGAAGTAGGCACAACAATAAGCGCATAACAAAGGGCATCCCAAAAACGGATGCCCTTTGTTTTTTATTTTATTCTACTTGTTACTTGTTCAAAAGATATTCCGCGACAGCCTCGTAAGCCGGAATTGAAAGCGGGTCGATGTACTTGTTCGAGGCGTAGTAAGTCGAAGCAAAGCGCGCAATAACCATCTGCGCCGCCGGATCAATGTAGATTGCCTGCCCATGAACGCCGCGCGCCATGTATGCACCGTGCGAGTTGTTCGTAATCCACCACATATTGTGATAGCTCCAGCCCTGCAATTTCGGATAACCGCCTTTTGCAAACGTTGCCTTGTACTCATCGGAAGAGCCTCCGGTCGCAATGTAGTTTACAGCTATTTCAGGAATAACCTGCCTGCCGTTCAGTCTTCCGCCGTTTCTCATCATCTCGCCGAAAGCCGCCATATCGCGAAGGTTCAAGTCAAAGCCGCCGCCTGCAAACGCGATTCCAGAAGGGTCAACCTGGTAGTAGCCGTCGTAATGCGCGCCAAGAGGCTTCCAAATCATCCCGGAAACCATATCAGCAAGCCCCTGCCCTGTTACGCGCGAGCAAATCCAGGCAAGAAGCTCTGTGTTCACGGTTCTGTAGCCGAAAGCGTCTCCGTGTTCTGAATCAGGAAGCTTTTTTACAGTTGCAAGGTATTCGTAGTAATTCTGCGGGCCTGTGTAGTCTGCCGGGCGGAACACGTTTCCTGCCGCAGAGTAAGCCCAGATTTCCGCGTTCGGGTTGTTGTAGTCCTCGCTGTATTTTACCGCGGTCGTCATGTCCATAACCTCTTGGACAGTCGCATCCGCGAAGCCTGAATCCTTTAGCTCTGGAATGTATTCAACGACTTTCTTTGACGGCTCAAGTTTGCCCTCAGCAACAAGAATAGAAGCGATTGTTCCAGTAAACGATTTGCTCACCGACATCGCCGCGTGAAGTCCGTCCGGCTTTAAGCCTGCCGGGTATTTTTCATAGACGATTTTTCCCTTGTGCATGACTATGATTCCGTCTGTATAATTCGCACCAAGCGACTCTTCAAAAGTCATCGTCTTGTCTGAATCCCACGGTGTGAATGTTACGTTTCCAATTGCCGGGTCAAGCTTTGTCTTTAATTGGTATTTTTTGCCATTGCCTGATGAGACATTCCGTGTAGGAAAAAACTCCCTCATGTGGTTCACGCTGTAGCGCAAAGCCGGAAACTCAAAGAACGATCCGTCCGAAGCATGAAGCGTTTTTGCCTGAGACGGCGGAAATCCTTTCATCCAGCCCATCACGTCGGGCACGGTCTGCTCTGCGGTAGGATAATTCTGGGCAAAGCCAAGAGAGCCAGCCAAAGCCAGCGCGGAAAATAAAACGGTTGCTTTCATAGCATTCCTCCTTAGTTAATATGATAGGTATTACTAAAAAGATAAGCATAAAGAGAGTGAACGGCAAATTTAGGATATTATAAAAAGATAGTGATTTCTATAGAGTGTCTATAGTAGCTCTCTATGGACACTCCATAGCGTCCATTATGGATACCTCATAGAGTGCTCTGTGGACATCCCATAGCGAACTCTATGCACAGTCCATAGCAGGTCGCTATGAACAGTACATAGAGAATTGGTAGACTTAAACTGCTAAGCCTTTACTGCTTTTAGTTCATAGGCATATCGGAGTTCACGTAAATTCTTTAAGATATTTACACTGCTTCCTGTATACCTTGTTCTGATTATGAGCGAAACATTGCCTTCGGCTACGCTTGACGGAACGCGGGCTATGAGCCGTGACGGCTTGTTTGCGGTGAGCTTGCGGGTTACCCGGTGCTCATTGCCTTCCATGTCAACAAAGAACACTCCCTGCTCTGTATCGGCTTCGTCCTGGATCTTGATTTTTTCACCTTCGATGATGACATCGTCTCCAATCTGAACAGTGCCATCCTTGTTGCCTGTAAGCGTATTGGTAACCGCTCCGATTACCGCTCCTCCTGAATCCTTGCATCCAGTTACCTTTACACTGATTTTGGAAGTTTCAGCGCGCAGGCTGGCGGAAGGCATGATGTCGAACGAGCACTTGTGTAGCGCAGTGTCAAACACGGAGTTTATGTCCTCGAATACTCCTGAAACCCTTGGCGAAAGGCTTCCCACTTCGTTTGAGTAAGTGCAGCCGGAAAGAGCATACTCAAAGACTTTTTTGTTCCTAAGCGAAAGGATATTCAGAATTGTCTCCTTCTTGATTTCGCTTCCTTCTGCAACAATCGCATCCGCAATGTCCTCGTCGCGCTTTGCCGCGGCAGGCACAACGTCCGCAAGCTGGTCGCGGTCATTGTCCTGTGTAAATGGGTTTGGTCTGAGCACAATGCTCCAGACATACTTTTTAGCCATTAAAACCTCCTTTGGTTTGGCGAAAATGCGGGGTTGCTACGCCCCTTAAATAAAACAGCCCGTGAGGATATTCCAAAAGGAGGAACTCCTGCACGGGCAGATTTGCGAGATTGTTATTACTGTGCTGTTCAAGCTGACTTTCTTTCTCTTCACGCTAAGAATTATAACATAGGTATTCCATGCACGCAAATAAAATATAATAAATGTTTACGCTTTGTCATCTTAGGGATTGCCCCAAAGCTCTATTGCATGGGATTCCCCTGTCATTCCCTTGCTACGACACGGGAATCTATTTTATAGGATTATCCAGTCAACAATGACAAGGTTACCAGATTCTTAGGTTCAGCTTGTATGTGCCGGGGCGGACGCGGTACTGCTCAAGGGTGTCCGGACCGCAGGCTCCTGTTCCTACTCCTCGGTGGGCGGCGTCTATTACTAGAATCCACTTGCCTTCACTTCCTTTGGACAGGTCAACCAGCTCGCTTGTGTGGTGGCACTTGTACAAGTCCTGAGCTGTGTACGGCAAGAGACTAAAGCTGAATTCTGTGTCCGACTGTACGTGCAGTGTCTTTCCGCCTCCTGAAAGCTCAAGGTACTTTACGCCGCACCTTAGTCCGTTTTCCTGCGGAACAATGTAAGGCACCTCAAGGTCTTTTATGTCCATTTCGTACAAGCCTTTGAGCGCGGAATACTTTCTGTCGCTATAGCATTCGTGGGGACCGCATCCGTACCATTTTGCCTTTGTAAATGCGCTGCTAACAGAAGCTTCAAGACCAATACGTGGATATTCCGGCACTGTACTGTTCAGGCTGAAGTCAGCGCATATTTCCATGAATGAATTGTCTTCCTGCCATGCCTTCTTTATAGCGCAAGAGCAAGTTCCAAAGTCAAACTTCTTTCCGTCCTTCTCTGAAACTATATGGAATACACCATGCGAATCTTTTACGCCATGGGACTTGTCAAGCGCACAGTCCATCCAGAGCTTAGTAGGCTTTCCGATAAAGCAGCCGGGCACATTGTCGCTGTCAACTTTGTCATAGAGGGCTTTTATTCCCTCATTTTCGGTGTAGGCATGGAACACTGCAGGCGCAAGGCTCAAGGCAAGCTGCTCGGCTTCCGTGGAAACGCAAGAGGCGCTGTCTGCAAAGCAAGTCCTGCCGGCGCAAATCAGTTCTTCGTCTGAACTGCACAGTTCGCCTTTTAAAGCCCAAGGTGTCTGTTCTGCATAAACAAAGTCGGCATGGAACACTATTTCAGCGCGGCTGTCTGCGTTAAGCACGCACTCACACACTTGAGGAAGCTCAATATGCATTGTTTTTCCAGGGAGAAGTTCTTTAAGCGGAATCTCACCCGATGCCTTTGCTGTTCCGTCAACTAGGCATGACCACTTTAAGCTTAAAAAGTCCAGTGGAACAAAGAAAGCCTTGCTTTTAACTTCAAAGATTCCCTGGGCGGCATGGATGGCTTTAAGGCGTACAGGTGCAAAAAGACGGCGGCATTCTTCCATTGCAGGCTTAGGGGTCTGGTCAGGGAAGTTCAGTCCGTTAAGGCAAAAGTCGTAGTCGCAAGGGCTATCTTCAAAGTCACCTCCGTACTTCCAGTATTTTCCGCCCTTACTTTCACCAAGCTTTCCTTCCGGGGCATAGGCTGCTATTCCTTGGTCTATCCAGTCCCAGATAAAGCCTCCCTGAAGCCCCTGGGTTGACTCAATCGCATTCCAGTAGTCTGCAAGGCTTCCGTTTGCGTTTCCCATTGCGTGGGAATATTCGCACATGATTAAAGGCCGCCAGTCGTCGCGCTTTGTGGCATAGTCTACAATCAGGTCGATGCTCGGATACATCGGGGCAATGAGGTCGGTAAGCTGTTTTCCGTTTGCAAGGCAGTCAAGAGTGAAGTCTCCCTGATGAATCTGTGGGCGCACAAAGCCTTCGTAATGCACAATGCGCGTGCTGTCGTAGCCTCTAAGCCAGGCAGCTGTTGCCCAGTGGTTCTGTCCATTGCCGCTTTCGTTTCCTAAAGACCAGCCGAAGATGCAGGCGTGGTTCTTGTCGCGGATTGCCATTCGCTGCACTCTCTGGATATATGAGTTGAGCCATTCCTCGCTGCGGCTCATAACATCATAGTATGCGTGGTTTTCGATGTTCGCCTCATCAAGGATGTAGATTCCGTAGCGGTCGCAAAGTTCGTACCAGCGTTCATCGTCCGGGTAATGGCAGGTGCGCACCGCATTGAAGTTGTATTTCTTGAGAGTCTTTATGTCGTGAACCATTTCCGCAGTGGAAAGAGTCTTGGCATTGGACTCGTTGTGCTCGTGGCGGTTCACTCCGTGTATGTAGACTCTCTTGGAATTGAACAGAAGCTCGCGCCGCTTTATTTCCACGGACTTAAACCCAACTGTAAATGAAGAGCTTTCTATATGCCTTCCGTTCTTTTCCAGAAGACTTACAGTTACAAGATAAAGCGACGGCGTTTCGTTAGTCCAAAGAGCAGGCTTTTCAATTACAATGTCTTTCTTTGCAAGCGAAAGGGTGTTGCGCACATCGAGGCTGCACGGAATTTTGCCGGACGCCACTTCTTTTCCGGGGATTCCTGTTGATGGAGTTCCTTCAAGGCGGCAGACTTTGTATTCCACATCAAAGTGCATCTTGTCCACTTCTGTCTGTGTCTTGTACTTGGCTTGCGATGTTGCAATGGCGACTTCAAGTGGAATCACACCATTCGGCTCTTCGCCTGAAAAGTCAATGTATGTCAACGCCTTTGCATCCTGAATGAAAACTTTTTCAGTTGAGTAAAGGTAGACGCTTCTGTGGATTCCGCCGAACCACCACTGGTCTTGGTCCTCAACATAGGAGGCGTCTGACCAGCGCACAACCTTTATAACAATTTCAGCGGACGAGCCTTTTATGAAATCAGTTATGTCGAATTCGCAAGGAAGCCTTGTGTCCTTTGAAACGCCGGCTTCAGTTCCGTTCACGTATACAATCGCAACGCTTTCCGCAGAGCCGATATGCAGAACTATACGGCGGCCATTCCATTTTTCGGGCAAGCTCACATTCAGCTTATAGTAGCCAGTGGGATTCTTTTGCGGCACAAACGGAGGCACGCAGTCAAACGGCATCTGGATGTTCGTGTAATGCGGAGAGCTGAAGCCCTGCATTGTCCAGGAAAGAGGCACTTTTATCTTCTTCCACTCAGTCTTTTCGTCCGGCTCATGTTCCGGGGAATCGAAGAAGCAAAAGTCCCATTCTCCGTCCAGGCTTTTAAAGAAGGAGCTTGTAGGCACTTCACAGGATTCAGGTCCTATGGCAGCTTCAATCTGCGACTTTTGCGACGACTCATAAGGAACAAGCGGGCTTCTCATTGGCAGCCTGTTTACTGATTGTATTTCTGGATTCTCCCAAACTCTTTTCATATTCACCTCAAGCTAAATAGTGTTTTTTCTTAACAATGCCGATTGTAAATCAGAATCACATAAATGCAACTTGGCGGAAGAACGAATGTGCAACCGTTGCCCATTTGGATATTAGAAAATTTGACAGATTAAATTTTGTGCTCCTATAATTAATCTCGTTAACGTTAACACAACGAATTTCGTTTTATCACTAGGAGGAAATTTTTATGAAATTGGTTTCTAAAATTATGACCGCGGCTGTAGTTTCAGCCGGCTTATTTTTCATGGGAGGATGCAGCAAGGCTGAGCAGGAAAAGCAGCTTACAGTCTGGTGCTGGGATCCGCAGTTCAATATTTACGCAATGAACACAGCAGCTGAAATATACCAGAGGGAACATCCAGATGTTAAAGTAAATGTAGTTGAAACACCTTGGGCAGACTTGCAGCAGAAACTTATTACTTCACTTTCAGCAAATGACACAAAATCACTTCCTGACATCATCCTTTGCCAGGACACAGCAATGCAGAAAAATATATAGTAAAATAAGGTACCGGTAATGAAGAAATATCGTTTCATCATATACCTGTGCTTTGTTGCGCTCTTGGGAACTTTACCTGTGCGAGCGCAGCAGGAGGACGATTTCGACCCTATCTTGCCGCCCGACCCCGCTACCGCATACAAGGTAAGCGTAGGTGTCGATCCGGCAGAAAGTGCGACAGTATCCGAGGGAGGTACGTTTGCCGTAGGCGCAAGCGTCCTCATCGGCTGTACACCTGCGGAAGGTTACCAGTTCGAGTATTGGACACAGGACGGTGTACGTTGCTCCGAAGATACCCAATTCACCTGTACCGTCACGCCTAAAAACACAACTTTTGTGGCACACCTGACACAAATAGCGACACACCGTCTGCACCTTTTGACAAATCCGACAGGAGCCGCTACGTTGGTCGGCGCAGGGGATTACTACCCGAACAACGTGGTGAATATAGGTTGCACGCCAAAT
>OLGV01000967.1_pt1 | contig 10179 bp, 10 predicted proteins | sample 1605761 | NCBI WGS metagenome assembly OLGV01 (sample SAMN03283245) | human gut metagenome | biome: human-associated habitat; material: feces | host: Homo sapiens | place: Peru | collected 2012
ACCAGGTCGCCGCCGAGGGTTTTGAAGACGTTGGCTGCGATGATTTTTTGCATTGCTTCGTCGGTTTGGGCTTTGGTGAGGTCGTCCTTCGGGTTAGAGATGGTGATGAGCTTGGTGTTGCCAGAGGCGTTTTTGAATACGAGTTGCAGGGATTTTTCCATGATGTTTGTCTCCTTTTGCGAATGATGATTTAGATTGATTTTTTAGGTTGTTGTTCTAGCGTTTGTCAGAAGATGAAAACTGCGGTAGCAGAGAGCCTCCCCTAGGGGGGAGGTGGCATCGCGTAGCGATGACGGAGAGGGGATTGGCCCAGCCTAACGCTATTCGTAAGCGTGAAAACAGCGGGCCCCTCTCAGTCGCCCAGGCGGGCGCCAGCTCTCCCCGAGGAGAGCCTTTTAGTTGCTGCCTGAGAAGTCATATTGCCTTCTGACGGAGAGTATCTCTTACTATTTTACGCTTCCGCCAGCTCGCTCTTTTCGGTCAGCTCAATATCCTTGAAGCCTTTCTCCATCAGATCGCCGATAGCAGTGCCTGCTTCGTACACCTTGTCCAGTGCAGCGTCAGTCTTGATGCCGTTGAAGCTTTTGCCCTTGTACTTGGTAGTACCGTCGGAATTGAGGCCATCCTCCACGTTGATGACCAAAGTGCGTTTCATGATTTCCTGATTGATGTTTGCCATAGTTGAGAACTCCTTTCGATGATGAAAAATGAATGGGTATGAAGATAGGCTCCCCTAGGGGGACAAGGTGAATTGCCCGTAGGGCAAGAGAGGGCGCCCTGGGGCGGCTGTCGCCGTAGGCGACTGAGAGGGGACTGCTGTCATTATGCTTAGCAATTAAACCCCTCTCCGTCATCGCTTCGCGATGCCACCTCTCCCCAAGGAGAGGCTTTTGTCGGCGCTAGGCGTTGTGCCTTTACGCCGCCGCCAGGTGCGTCAGCATAGGATCTTCAGGCAGATGCAGTAGCTGAGCTGCAAGCATCATCTTGCTGTACGCTTTAGCCTTTTTACGCAGCACCACACCACCGGGGCACAGGTTCTGTGTGTCCGGCAGGTCGGTGAGTCGGTACAAATCCCAACGCATATCTGATGGATGCTTAGCTGGACCATAGTCGTCCTGATCGGCAACCTCAGCATGGGTTCTTACTGTGTCATACGAAATTTCAAGCTCCAGCTCCCGGCACAGAATAGCAATAACAATCGCCATCTGTTCAATCTGCAGCGCAGTTGGGGGACATAACCCCTTATAATCCGGGATGCTTTGATAATTAAGAACAGCGTCATAGGCACAGCAGAGGGTGATACCAACGGCACCGGTGTTGCGATGCCAGGTGTGCTCTTTACGATCATGCAGCGTTCTGCAGGTGAGGTAAATTTCGCCATGCTCATCAATGTTGATGTGGTAATCGTCAAAGACCTGACCATATTGGCAGCCGGTCCAGTGCAAAAATAAGTGCTTGATGCTGCCTTTGGCCTCAGCGGCCACAACGCGCAGCTCTTCATGATTAATCTTGCGGGGATTTGTTACTAACATGTAAAAAGCTCCTTTGTTTTTTCTCCCAAGTGCTTACTTGCTTATCCGGAATCAGCTTTTGGCAGGAGGCGGGAGTGGGGTGTTTTTGCCTCTCACTATACTAATGACATTTTTTAGCCAAAAAGTCAGACAAGAAAAAATAAAAATTTAAAAAAATTTTGAAATCGATGTCTGACTTTTACATGTTTTTTAGCCATTAGTATAGTGACTTTTCTTTTTTCTCTCTTTCTTTTTTATAATTTTTTCTTTCTGTCTTTATTTCTTTTGCCATGATCATAACTACTAGCGTAGCTAGTAGTATCCTTGTTCTTTAGAGTACTACCTAAAGGATAGGCCTAAAGTACGGCAGTAGTATAGCCTAAGGCAGATGGCCTGTTTTTAGAGTGAGAAGCTTAAAAACCCATAACTCCAGACAAAAATAGCAAGCTAAAACCCTAATCCTTGACAAAAAGAAAAGGCGCAAGCCCCACTTCCTTGACAGTACTTTCTTTTTAGCAGCACTGCAATATAAAAAGCGTTCTACCCAAAAGTAGGGCAGAACGCCAAGGGTTAAGCTGTGAGAGCTTGTTTTAATTTTTCAAGAGCACGCTCTTTGTGAACAAAGCAGGTTTGCTTAGTTATCCCATATTTTTTACTACAGGATTGCATAGACTGATCTTTCAAGAAAACATCTTGAATGATATTTCTTTGTGCATCAGTAAGTTGTTTCATCGCGTTAGCCAGAAGCTGATTATTAACCATCTGGTCAATATCATTCTTCTCGTCAGCAAGCTGAAAACAGTTATCGTCCTCCTCATCGTCAAGAAAAACACTTTCCTTGACAGACTTACTGCGAGTAATCTTCTGCATAAGTCCAAAATGGATATGGTACTGCAAAAGTCCTGGCAGATGCCCATAATCGTGACCATCATACTTTTTGATTTGCTCTAAAAAGATTAACCAAGCAGTATTAACAGAGTCTTCGCCTAAGGCTCCACGAATTCCGCAGCGATAGGCTTCTTTGTAGATTAAGGGTTTAAAGGATGTACATAATTGTTCAATCGCCTGGCGGTTGCCATGTTGGGCGCTGGTAACAAGCTCCCTAAGTTCTGTGAGAGTGAAGGTGTACTTTTTGTTCCGGCAGGCATGCTGCGCGGTGCCTTCCGGCAAGCAGCAGATTGTCTGCTCTGTACCGTCGGGCAAGCAGGAAAGCTCCTGCTCAGTGTCTTCTTGCATTTCACATTTTTGTTTGGTTATTTTTTCCAGGTCCTTTCTGTGGCGGTCGCAATGCCGCGTATGACAGAATTCTGTACTGTACTACATCAAGCTTGATGGGGTTATTATAGCACAGAAAATTAGGAATTTTAAAATAAAGGCAGGATTCTGCCGCTCCGGACGAGGACGCTCATTTTTGTAATACGCTATATGCAGCAAGCTTGCAGGAGGCGTTAGCATGGATGAAGAAAGAACGTTGATGGCACAGCTTATCGGCGAGTACATTGTATCGACTCGTCGGGATAAGCATATCAGGCAGTATGCTTTGGCAGCAAGGGCGGACATTCCCCAGAGGACGTTGCGCACGCTGGAAAAGGGCGAGGTTGATATTTCTGTTTATCAGCTGAGCAGGATAGTTCGGGCGCTTGACGAGGATATGCAAAGCTTTTGGGAAGAGCTGCAAAAGGACATGAAGGTCAGAGAGTAGACTGCCGCGGGTTGTTGCCGTTGCTTGTAGAAAAGGATAGAAATTGTTAAATAGAACAAAGTACATGAAAAAATTTAAAAACCCTCCTGCAAAGTCTTGCGGGGGGGTACATTTATGCTATAATTTTCTACTAAGGACGGCAGGCCCCCAAATTTACAATGTTTTATTAAAAATTAAGCTTTGAGTGCTGTTGAGGCTGAGTGTTGGTGGAATGGGGGATGTGATGATTAGCGAAAATGATGCGTCTGGCTAAAGGCTTACGGCAAAAGCATGTGGCGGACATGCTGACAATCAGTCAATCAAATATGTCAAATATTGAGTCAGGCCGTAGCGGAGTTAACATTGAGCATTTATTTACTCTGCAAGAGATTTTTGCCTGTAGTATGAATGATTTTTTTGTGGATATAGAAAAATCAGCTTATGAATCCTCAAAGCGGGGTTATACTGTCGAGGATTTGTTAAACATTGTGGCCAAAATTAAAGGCTAGGAGGAGTGTACGTATGAAAAAAACTGTTTTGATGAGTGCAGCGAAAAAAGCGCGTATTGCTTTGGCTGTTATGGCGCTGTGTGGTATGAGCTTCGTGGGGGCGCAGGAGGCGTTTGCGGAAAATGTGACTATTGACACAAATAAAAATATTATCTGTGGCGATGGGGCGAAGGCGGAAAAAGCTACTGGTTCGACTGTTGATCCAGCGAACGACATTGTAATTGGTGTTAATGCAATTGCTAATGATAAAAACAGTATTGCAATTGGTACTAGCGCTAACGCGAAGGCAGAAAACTCTGTAGCAATTGGCTATGGTTCTGTAGCGGATGAAGCAGATACAATTTCTTTTGGCAGTGCAGCTAATTATTTTCGTAATAAAAGGCTTGTTAATCTTGCAGCGGGAAAAGATAACAATGATGCTGCAACATTTGGACAGGTTATTACTAGCGTTAAACAGAATGGCAATAAATTAGAGTTTTACACTGGCACTAATACTACAAACGCTGCAATGGATGTAGAGTTGTATCATCCAGTAAAATTAGATGGTTCTAATCTTATCGGTGGCATTGGTGCAAAGGTCGGAGAAGGTAGAAGGATTGATACATTTTCAATTACTTCACCGAATAATAATGTTGTACTAGGAAATAAGGCACAGGCTAATGGTGAGTATAACGTAGTAATGGGTGTTGGTGCTATCGCTAACAATTATCGTTCTATCGTAATTGGCGAGAGTGCTAAAGGTGACGTTATGAGTGTCGCAATGGGTGCTTTTGCGGAGGATTCAGGCGGTGGTGTGGCTATAGGGTTTAATGCTAAAAATAAAGGTACAGCGGCAATTGGTGATTCAAGCAAGACGGATGGGTTTATGGCTATTGCAATTGGTGGTGATGCTAAAGCAACTGGTGCTTATACTATCGCAATGAGTTACAAAAGTGAAGCGTCTAAGGAGAATGCCATGGCGTTTGGTGAGTATGCCAAAGCAAGTGGTACTGATACTATTGCAATGGGTGCCAACAGTGAAGCATCTAAGGAAAAAAATATTGCAATTGGTTACTATGCTAAAGCAACTGGCACCGACTCTATTGCAATTAGAGGTACAGCAAGTGGCTATCAGTCTAAGGCTTTTGGCGGTACAGCAAGTGGCGACTACTCTATTGCAATTGGGGGTACGGCTGCAGATGCTTATTCTTATGCTATTGGCGGTCAGGCAAAAGGGAAGTATTCAGTTTCTATTGGTGAAGGTTCAGTTGCTACAGATCGTAGTACAGTTTCTGTAGGTAGTGGTGTAGATGATGGATATGGAGGATTTTCTTCTGCACCGGGTTACAGAAGAATTGTCAATGTTCAAAATGGTTATAATAACCATGACGCTGCGACTTACGGACAGATTATAAAAAAAGATACTTATACTATTTCCTTAGATAATACAGGCAACGGTAATGTACTTCTTAAAACTAATGCAAATAATGATGGCCCGACAATTAAGGTAGATGCTTCTGCTTTAGAAACGCAGATAACGAAAAATGCGAGTGATATTACGACTGTAGATGGCAAAATTGGTACGCTGGGTGCAGACGGTACATACATTAAGCAAGCTAAGAACGTATCTGATAATCTTGTTGCGCTTGATAGACAGGTGAAGGTTAATGCAGATGCGATTGGTACGCTGACTAGCTTAACTACTACTGAGAAAACCAATTTGGTAGGAGCAGTAAACGAGATAAAGGGTACTGCGGATTCTGCATTAGCTAAAGCGAACACGAATACTACTGCTATCGCTGGCAAAGCAGATTTAGGCTTGAGCAACATTAACGCTGCTGGCGAAACTGTAATTAAAAATCTTGCAAAGACAGAAGCAGGTGCAATTGTAAATGTACAGCTGGGCGATCTTAGCACTGAGAAGTACTATGTAGATGCAGGCAAAAAGGTGAATGAAAACATCTCTGCGCTGGATAAGCAGGTGAAGGTTAATGCAGATGCTATTGACTTAAAAGCAAATCAAGAGCTGTCTAATATCAACGCGAATGGTGAGAACAAGATCAAAACAATTGCAGGCGTAGTTGTTGAAGGAAAGCTTGGCGCGCTTACATCTCTTAATTATGTAGATGCAGGCAAAAAGGTGAATGAAAACATCTCTGCGTTGGATGTACAGGTTAAGACTAACACTGATGCTATCGGCAGCCTGAGCGCAGACGGCAAGTACATCAAGAAGGCTAAGAATGTATCTGCTAACCTTGTGGAATTGGATAAGCAGGTGAACACTAACGCTACTGCTCTCACAAACAAAGCAAACTTAGACCTGTCCAACATTAACGCAGCAGGCAAGGATGTAATCATCAACCTTGCAGGAAACAAAGCTGGTGAAGTATTAGACGTAAAGCTTGGCGCAATTACATCTACGCACTATGTAAATGCGGGTAATACCGTAAACGCCAACATCTCTGCGCTGGATACCCAATTGAACAAGGTGGAAAATAAAGTTGGCACGATGACTGACGGCAACTACATTAGCGCAGGCAATACTGTAGCAGGCAACCTTTCTGCTTTGGATGCTCAGTTGAAAAATAACACTGATGCAATTGCAGACAAGGCCGACAAGAATCTGTCTAATATTACTGATGCAGGCAAGGATGTGATTAGGGATCTGGCTAATGAAAAGGCAGGCGAGCTGGTTGATTCTAAGCTGGGCACGATTACTTCCGAAAACTATGTAAATGCTGGCAATACCGTAAATGCCAACATTTCTAAGCTGGATGAGCAGGTGAAGGCGAATGCCGATGCCATTAACACTAAGGCAGACAAAGACCTGTCCAACATTACCGACGCTGGCAAGAATGTGATTAAGGATCTGGCAAGTGTTAAAGCAGGCGAGGTTGTTGATGCTAAGCTGGGTGATATTACTTCTAACAACTATGTAAATGCAGGCAACACCGTGAATGCCAATATTTCTGCGCTGGATAAGCAGATGAAAGTAAATACCGACAACATCGGCGATACCGGCAAGCTGACCACCGCAGGCTTAGGCTCTAACCTGTCTGATGCTGTAGTGAATGTGAACAACAAGGTTGGCACTGCTGATGAGCTGAAGGCGTTGAAGGATGCAGGCTTGGGCGATAACCTTGCACAGGCAACTGCTGCTGTGAACAAAAAGGCAGATAAAAACGCCGAGGATATTAAGACCGTCAACGGTCGCGTAGACGATCTGGGCGGCAGAGTAGATACCCTTGGTGGCGCAGTGAGCAAGCTGGACACGAAGGTGAACAAGGTTGGCGCTGGTGCGGCAGCTCTGGCAGCTTTGCATCCGATGGACTTCGACTCTGATAACAAGCTGACCTTCGCAGCAGGTGTGGGCAGCTATCACGGCGCAAGCGCTGCGGCTATCGGCGCGTTCTATCGTCCGAGCGAGCAGGTTATGTTCAGCATCTCTGGCAACATGGGCAACGGCGAGAACATGGTGAACGCAGGCGTAAGCTTTGCGCTCGACCGTCCGAGCAAAACGCCGACCACGAAGGCTGCTTTGGTGAAGACCGTAGTGGCTCAGAATGAGCAGATTGCAGCGCTGAACGAGACTTTGGCTGAGCAAAATGAAAAGATTGCAAGACTTGAGGCTATGGTGGAGAAGCTGGCGGCTAAGCAGAACGCTTAATGTTGAGTAAAAATTAAAGACTAAAGATCTGCGGCTTTACGAAAGTAAGGCTGCAGGTCTTTTTTTTACGTGCAGCTAGGCGCACTGCCTTTTTCTTGTAGTTGCTCCTGCCTGCCTGTATGAGTTATAATATATCTCGGAGGGAATCATGGAGATTAATACTTTTCTTGATAAATTACAAAGCTATCACAGCGAGCAGGTTTTTAATCCCTGGCGTGATTTTGATACAAGCTGTGATATAGGCCCGCAGGCTCCCATTATCCGTAGTGCCAATCTGCGCCGCTATCTGGAGCTGCGTCCTGATGCACATTATTTGTTTATTGCCGAAGCCTTGGGCTATCAGGGCGGTCATTTCAGCGGCATTGCTATTACTTCGGAGCGTATTCTGTTGGGCCATCATCCTGATGTAGAGCCGAAAAGCGTTTTGGGTGAATGGGATTACCGCCGCACGAGTGATGAAAGCAGCGCAATGCTGAACAATACGCAGCGCCTGAAGGGCTTTAACGAGCCTACGGATACTGTTGTCTGGAACGCGCTGAACAGTCATGGCCTTGCGTCCTTTGATGTTATTCTTTGGAATATTTTTCCGTTTCATCCGTATAAAGCAGGCAACCTGCTGACTAACCGTACGCCCTCACCGAGCGAGCTTGATGTAGGCATTGAGTACGCGCGGATGCTGCTGGAGCTGCGTCCGGGGATGAAAATTGTTGCCATCGGTCAGAAGGCGGCGACAACGCTGTCACGTTACGGTGTTGAATGTATGGCTGTGCCGCATCCGTCTATGGGTGGTGCCAACCGCTTCCGTGCGGCAGTGGCGCAGCTGTTAGGCGGTGAGGCATAATGGGACTGGAAGCTGCTCCTTTAAGCCGTGAGCAGACACTGCATATTGCCCTCGGCATGGGCAAGGCACTTTTGAAAAACGGTGCGGAAACCTCCAGGGTGGAGGACACTATTTCCCGCTTCTGTCATACGCACGGATATCATGATATTCATGTTTTTGTTACGCCGACGGTTATTATTTTAGGCGATGAGGAAAGCGAGGGTGCGACGATTATCAGCCGCATCCGTTATCGCAGCACTAATTTGAGCGTTATCAGCGCTGTGAACGATTTTTCCTATAATCTGAAACGCTGGCCGCTGAATTACAAAGAAACGCTGGCGTATCTGGAAGAGCTGCGTCACAAGGCACCGCCCTATGGCAAATGGCGTGTCTGCATGGCTTCGGCAATCAGCTCGGCAGCCTTTGCGGCAATGCTTGGCGGCAACAGCCATGACTTTATCGCGGCCTTTATTACCGGCGGCCTTTCCATGGTGCTGTTAAAGCAGCTGGGCGGTTATCGCCCCAGTGCCTTTTGGGAAAATGCGCTTTCCGGTGCAGCAATCGGCGCTTTGGCTATTTTTTGCTGTGAGATAGACGGCGAATGCACGCGTACCAACATCATTGTAGGTGCGCTAATGCCGTTCCTGCCGGGTGTAGCCTTTACCAACGGTCTGCGCGATTATATGGCCGGCGATTTGATTTCCGGTAATTCGCGTATTGCCGAGGCGATGCTTTTTGCTACATCCATTGCAATTGGTCTGGCATTTAGTTTGCTTGTATGGTATCACTGGGGGTGGAAGCTGTGGGCATAAATTATTTTACAGCCTTTGGCTTTGCATTCATTGCTACTGCTGCCTTCGGTATTCTGTTTCAGGCACCGCGCAAAAGCCTGCCTGTCAGCGGTGTTATCGGTGCGGTAGGCTGGGTAGTTTATTGCTATATCCGCAAGAATTTAGCGTATGATTCTTTTTATGCCATGTTTTTTGCCACGGTTGCGCTTTCGCTTTTGAGCGAGCTGGCGGCGCGTATCTTTAAGCAGCCGGTAACGATTTTTGTTATTCCCGGTATTATCCCGATTGTGCCGGGACTCGGCATGTATCGCGGTATGGCGGCGATTATAGAAAATAATTACGACACGGGCATGAACATTCTCATAACCACCGGCATGGATGCCAGTGCTATTGCCTTGGGAATGATGCTTATGACGAGCGTGTTCCGTGTAATTAAGATAAGCAAGGATCATGAACGCCTGCTGCAGCTGCTGCATAAGGAAAATAAAGAATAGATTTGTTTACAGTGAGTGAGGGAAAGAAAATATGAGTTTAGCAGAGCTGTTGCTGCTGGCGGTTGGCTTGGCGATGGATGCCTTTGCCGTTTCCGTTTGCGGCAGTATGGTGCTGACGCCGGATAACAGGTTGCGCGGAGCCTTGCGCTTCGGCAGCTGGTTCGGAGCCTTTCAGTTTTTAATGCCGGTGATAGGCTATTTCGGCGCTGTGTCGTTTCGTGATTATATTACGGAGTATGACCATTGGCTTGCCTTTTTCTTATTGCTTTATCTGGGAATCAACATGATTCGTGAAGCAAATGAGGCCTGCCATGTCAAAAAAGATTATAGCGTGAAGGAGATGGCGGTGCTGGCGATTGCCACCAGTATTGACGCTTTGGCAGTAGGTATCAGTCTGGCCTTTTTGAATACGGATATCTGGTCCGCTTCCATACTGATTGGCGTGGTGACCTTTGCTATTGCAGCCTTTGGCGGTCTGGCCGGCTTTAAGCTGGGTGCTATGGCCGGCAAGCGAGCTGATGTGGCCGGCGGCTTGGTGCTGATTTTTATCGGTGTCAAAATTTTGCTGGAACATACAGGCATAATTTAAGGAATAAAAGTTTAGCGGATTTGCTACCCCTTTGGGCACGCTGAGCTTAATTTATATCATTGAAAGACTAACTATAAAAAGTCAAGAGGTTGGTAAGAAAAAATTCCGTATATGTAGTGGTATTTTATGCAACACAAA
>OLGV01000968.1_pt1 | contig 10170 bp, 7 predicted proteins | sample 1605761 | NCBI WGS metagenome assembly OLGV01 (sample SAMN03283245) | human gut metagenome | biome: human-associated habitat; material: feces | host: Homo sapiens | place: Peru | collected 2012
TTAGCGATGTCCTTTTCGATGCCGTAAAACACCCGGGCGAACAGGTGGCGCAGGTTATGGGGAAACACTTTTTGAGGGTTGACATCTGCCTCCGCGCATAGCGCTTTCATTTCCCGCCACAGATTCGTCCGATTGATCGGCTTGCCCGTGCGTGTCACGAAGATCGTTCCGCTTCTGATTCCATGCTCCGCTGCGTAGCGGAGCAGTTTTTGTCTCAGCGCCTTTACGAGAAAAACCGTCCGGGTTTTCGCCTTGCAGCTTACCACCGCCTCGCCGCACCGTGCTGCCTCAACGGTGATAAATTGCAGCTCACTGACCCGAATGCCGGTGCCGCAGACGGTCTGTAAAATCAGACAGAGCCGTTCATTGTTCTTTCGTTCCGCCGCCCGGCAGAGCCGTGTGTATTCCGCTTTTGTCAGTTCCTTTTCTTCGGGGCAGTAAACCTGCTGATGCAATTTCAGCGTTTTTACCTTCAGGTCGTGCCAGCCGAGAAATGTGAACAGGCAGTTGATACCGGCAAGCATGGAATTTACGCTCCGCACGGCGTAGATTTCTTGCAGGTGCTTTTTGTACGCGATCACGGTTTCTTTTGTAATTTCTCCATTCTGTGCGTATGCCGCAAAGGTGCTGACATCCCGAATATATTTTTCGACCGTTGCGGTACTCCTCTCCTCTAAAATGAGATGTTCCTTAAATTCGGCAATTCTCTCTGCCGTAACAGCTCGTCCTTTCATCGTATTTACCTCCGGGTTTTTTTAATATTCTACCCGAAAAGGATGAAAACAAAATTGCCACCGATTATTGTAAGAAAATCGGTGACAGGAATTGAATCTATGGATTTTTGTTCAGCTGTTTTCTCAATGCCTTTGTAGGGTGCGTCGAGTCGCCGACCCCTACAAAGTGAATAGCCGCAAGCTACCGCAAAACCCGCAGGCGGATAATATCCGCCCCTACACGGTTCAATATACGTCAGCCGCTGTGTTTTGCGGGCGAACAAAGTTCGCCACTACGGTTTACTTCTTGAAACGGCTCGCCAAATTTCAATCTGTCGTGAGCACCGACAGATTATTATATCGGTGCGGTGTCCGATCCTTTTCAATCTCCGAAAGATATGATAATATAAAAACATAAATCAGTGCGTTACCTAAAGCACCTTTTTGTTGTCTTTAAGAGTGAGCGGATGTCGTTGGAGAGGAGGTAATTATGGAGGACAAACTGCTTATTGACGGCTTGTTCGCCCGCGACGAGAGGAGCGTGGCGCGGCTCGAGGAAAAATATTCGGGCTACTGTTATACCGTGGCCTATGCCGTTGTGCGCTGCCGCGAGGACGCGCAGGAGTGCGTCGACGACGCCATGCTCGGCGCGTGGAATTCTATTCCGCCGAACAGGCCGGAGAATCTCGGAGCATATGTCGGCAGGATAGCGAGAACCTCGGCGCTGAATATGCTCAAAGCCCGCCGCTCCAAAAAGCGCGGCGAAAAGAATGTTGCCCTCGCTCTCGATGAGCTGTCGGAGTGTATACCGAGTGCCGAGAATACCGAGCAGCAGGCGGACACCGTTCTGCTGCGCGAGGCGATGAACGGATTTTTAGACTCTCTCGAGCGGGAGAGGCGAATAGTTTTTATTCAGCGCTACTGGTATATGCTCGGCATATCGGAGATAGCCGCCGAGCGCGGAATGACCGAGGGCGCGGTAAAAATGTCGCTCAAGCGAACAAGGGACAGCTTAAAGATTTTTCTTGAAAAGGAGGGCTTTACGGTATGAAAAAAGAAGATTTATTGAAGGCCGTAGGCGGCGCTGACGACAGGTTTATAGCCGAGGCCGCGCCGAAAAAAATAAATTTTAAGAACAGAGCGCCGCGCTATCCCATGCGCTTGATGACGGCGGCAGCGTGCCTCTGCATAGTCGCGGCGGTGTTCTTCGGCTATTGGCTGATAAGCCCCGCCAGGCTGCAAAAGATATCACTCGGCACAGTGGGCTTTTCCGGCGAGGGAGCCGGCGCTCACACGCCTGTTGTGCGCGACATAAGCGAATACACGACGGGAAACCCGTGGAGCGCGGAGATGAAGCTGAAGCGTCTGCCCGTCTACAAAAACACGCAGTCGCTAAGCTATGACGAGCTGCTCTCGACCGTGCGCAAAACTGCCGAAAAATCAGGCGCGCAGATAAAGTCGGTGACGCAGGAGAATCTCCCGGAATGCGAGTGGGTAGTCAGCGAAAATTCGCTCTACGCCGTCAGAGCCGAGACGGACATCGGGACGGTTTCCGCATATGTGACGGGCGATGTAAATATAGTCTTTTACGAGCCCGTCGCCGGCGAGGGTACCGGGCGCGAGGCGGCCGAATATTTCCTCGGGAAGTACTCCGCGGTCACAGGTTTCAAAGATCCCGTGCTCTGCGTCATTCGGTACTTTGATGCGAACGGCGAAGAGCGCTCGGAGTACCGATGCTATGACAACGCGAGCGCCGCGCTCAAGCGGGTGGAGAACTATAATTTCGAGAGCGTGTATTTTGACATAAACGAAAACGACGAGCTTGAGTCAATAAGAATAAGCTCCGTTGACGGAGCAAAAAAGCTCGGGGACTATCCGGCGATATCACTCGGGGAGGCGGAAAAATTGCTGCTCGACGGAAAATACATCTCCGGCTCGGCGGACGGGATAAAGGACGGCAGGGTGACGCGCGAGAAAATAAAAAAGACCGAGCTCGTCTATTCGACCGACGCTATGGACAGCTGCTTCGTGCCGTATTACAGATTCTATGTTGAACTGGATCACTCGCCCGTTCCCGGTCTCAAATGCTACGGTGAGTTCGATGTTCCCGCGATAAAAGGAGAGTATATCTCCGAATAAGCAAATATTTTCGGGGCTGTCCTCAGGGCGGCCCTGTTTTTTTATAATTTGTTTATTGGCTTGCGCGTCAAAAGGTGCTACAATTATATATCGATACAGCGAAGCGTTCGCGGAATGACTTCGCAAAAAATTCCCGAAAAAGCCGGAGACGGCGGGAGGAGTAGACGATGAAAAAAATAACAAACGGCAAAATCTTCGCCCTGTGCCTCGGAGATTTTGCGAGAGGACTCATCAACGGTATAATCACAACGTACCTGCTGACGTTCTTCATCCCCACGAACTCGAACACCACATTGCCGCAGTTCTTTGCGAAAGCCGCGCTGACCATGGCAATAATCCGCGGAATCGGCACCGTTATAGACGCCGTCACCGACCCGTGGGTCGCAAGCCTTTCGGACAACAGCAAGGCAAAGAGCGGCAGACGCATATCCTTTATGCGCTGGTCGGCCATACCCTACGGTCTGTTCTGCCTGCTTATCTTTTTCCCGCCCGTGTCGGGCTCGAGCATTATAAACGCCATATGGGTCGGCGTGATGCTCGCCCTCTATTACCTGTTCTCAACGCTCTATAATATCCCCTACAGCGCGCTGCAGGCCGAGGTCGTCGCGGAGCCGCGCAAGAGAGTTTTCCTCTATTCTATAGTGAGCCTGCTCTATGTCGTATCGTCGGCTATGGTGTTCTGCACCTCGATGATAAAGAGCTTGCTCATGGGAAACGGCGTCCCCGAGATATGGGCGCTTCGCATACCGTTCATCGTGTTCTGCGTGCTCGGCGGAATATCGGCGCTCATCCCGTCGTTCGTCATAAAGGAGAAGGACTATGTCGAGCCCAAGGAGTATCACCAGTCCATCTGGGGCGCTTTAAAGGCTACGGTCTCCTATCCGAACTTCGCCATAATCACCGTGGGCTATCTCATTATGTGGATAGCGTTCACCTTCTTCAACACCGCCGAGGTCTATTACATAACTAATCTGCTGAGTCTCGGCGACGAATGGGTGACCTACGTCTCGGTCATCTCGATAGGCGTCGGCATAATGACCTATCCGCTCGTCAATATCCTGGCGCGCAAGGTCGGCAAAAAGCCGCTGCTGCTCGGCGCGTGCATAACCTATGTTCTGCTCTACTGCGCCATTTTCAACTACAAGCTCGTTATCGGCGCGATAGGCGCGAAGCCGTTTGCGATACTCATCGGCCTCGTCATAGCCATGCCGATAGCGATAACCAATATTATCCCCGCGTCTATCTTCGCGGATCTCGCGCAGTACGACTCGATAAAGACCGGTCAGAACAGAGCCGGTATGTTCTTCGCCGCGCGTAACTTTGCCAACAAGATGTGCCAGTCGATAGTCGTTATAGCGTGTTCGCTCCTGCTCGGCATGGGCGCGGACGGCACGGGCGCCGCAACGAGCAAGGGCGTTCGCAACACGGCGCTTGTGGCGATGATATTCGTCGCGGTGTCGGTCATTGTCTATGTCTTCTATAACGACAAGGAAATAAGCGCCGCGATAAAGGCGCACAACGAGGCGCAGGAAAAAGAGAGCAAAAAAGCCTGATTTCGGCGCAAAGCAAGCAAACAAACATAAAATCAACCGCCCCCGATCGGAGGCGGTTTTGTGTTTTATTTAATTCGGCAGCTGCTCGAGCGAGCGGAATTCATAGCCCTGATTTCGCGCCCAGTCGATTATATCGGCGAGGGCGGCTGCATTGTCGGGCGAGACGGAGTGGAGCAGTATGACTGCGCCCGGATGCAGGCGCGAGGTCACCGTGTCGAAAGCGTACTGCTTGCCCTTTGTGTCGTTGACATCCCAATCGGCGTAGGCCACCGACCAGAACACCGATTTATATCCGAGCGAGGAGACGAGGTCGAGCGACGACGCGGAATAAGAGCCCATAGGGAAGCGGAAATACGGCGAGGAATAGCCGAATTTTTCGCGCAGATAGTTGTCGCAGTTCTCTATCTCCGCCGCCATCTTCTCGCGGCTTATCTTAGAAAAATCCGGGTGGGTAGTCGAGTGGTTGCCGACTATGTGCCCCTCCTTTATCATCCTTGCTGTGAGTCCGGGCTCGGCCTTGATATTCGAAAGCGTGCAGAAAAACGCGGCAGGCACTTTCTTCTGCTTCAGTGTATCGAGCACGCTCGAGGTGTACCCGTTCTCCCAGCCGCAGTCGAAGGTGAGATAGAGCACCTTTTCTTTAGTCTTTGTGTCTATCGAGACGGCGTTAAAGCCGTTAGAGTCAAAATATTTCTGGGCGTTCGTCGAGTTCTGATGCGGCACGCCGTTTTTCGATACGCCGAAGCTGTATCCCACGGTAGCGGTCGAGAGTCCGCGCGTGTTCTGCGGGTCGGATACGGTGAACTTCGCTCTCGGCAGAGGGGAGAACCCCGTATAAGTGCCGGTGTTCGGGTCAAGCTTGCCCTTCTCCGTCCTGCGCTGCGGCGCTGTCACGCGCTCCGCGGCGGTAGTTTTTGGTGCCTCGGTCGTCTGTACAGGCTCGGTCGTCGTCTCGCCGCGAGTCTCCCCCGTCACTGGTGCATTGCCCTGGGTGGCGTCGTCATCGACTATCTTCGTTTTGCACGCGCACAGCGAGAGCAAAAGCGTCAGCGCGAGCGCAAGGCTTAAAAATCTTCGTCTCTTCATTTAACACAGTCCTTTCACAGATATTCGTGATTATTGTGTGCCGAAAAAGGCGATTTTAAAAGGCTGATGATATCAGACTTCAAAAAACATTTTATGTTTGCGCTATACCAATTTACATTATATCACAATAACCAATAAAATCAATCGGGAATCCCCAAAATTCGCTTTCTTTAGGGGGAGCGGTGCATTGACACCGGGCGGGCGATAATATATAATTAAGTGTATTTGATTTTTCGGAGGTGCGTTTAAGTATGGTCAGAGCAATTGTGGGTGCCAACTGGGGCGACGAGGGTAAAGGTAAAATTACCGATATGTTCGCGGCTCAGGCGGATATGGTCGTGCGTTTCCAGGGCGGCGCCAATGCGGGACATACGATAATCAACGACTACGGCAAGTTCGCGCTCCATCTTCTGCCGTCAGGCGTGTGCCAGCCCGGCACGGTCAACATCATCGGCAACGGCGTGGCTCTCGATATCGAGAAGCTCGTCAAGGAGATAGAGCACGTCACTTCGGCAGGCGTACCGCAGCCCAACATCCTCGTTTCCGAGCGTGCGCAGATCATGATGCCTTATCATGTTATGCTCGACACCTATGAGGAGGAACGCCTCAAGGATAAAAAATTCGGCTCGACAAAGAGCGGCATAGCTCCGTTTTATGCGGACAAGTATGCGAAGATAGGCTTCCAGGTCTGCGAGCTGTTTGACGACGAGTATCTCAAAGAAAAGCTCGAGAGAGTCTGCGAAGTAAAGAATCTTCTGCTCGAGCACGTCTATCACAAGCCTGCGCTTGACGTTGACGAGCTGTTCGAGTATATGATGAAGCTTCGCGAGATGGTCAGGCCCTATGTCGCGGACACCGGCAAAATTATCCGTCAGGCCGTCAGGGACGGTAAGAACATCCTGCTCGAGGGTCAGTTAGGCTCTCTGAAGGATCCCGATTTCGGCATCTATCCCATGGTCACATCGTCGTCTACCCTCGCGGGCTTCGGCGCTGTCGGCGCAGGTATCGCGCCCTATGAGATAAAAGAGATAATAACCGTCACCAAGGCGTATTCGAGCGCCGTGGGAGCGGGAGAGTTCGTCAGCGAGATTTTCGGCGAAGAGGCGGACAAGATGAGAAACCACGGCGGCGACGCCGGAGAATACGGAGCTACGACCGGCAGACCGCGCCGCATGGGCTGGTTTGACTGCGTCGCTACCCGCTACGGCTGCGAGGCTCAGGGCGCAACCGCAGTAGCGCTCACAGCTCTCGACTGCCTGTCCTATCTCGACGAGATAAAGCTCTGCGTCGGCTATGAGATAGACGGCGAGGTTACAAAGGATTTCCCCGTTACCCCGCTGCTTAAAAAGGCAAAGCCCGTCTATGCCACACTGCCCGGCTTCAAGTGCGATATCCGCGGCATAAGAGATTTTGACAAGCTTCCCAAGGAGGCCCGCGACTATGTTCTCTTCATCGAGAAGGAGATAGGCGTGCCGATTAAGCTCGTCTCCAACGGACCGAGAAGAGAAGAAATAATAGTCAGATAAAAGGGTGATATAATGCAGGACGACCATGAAAAAGTGCTTGTGCTCGATTTCGGCGGTCAGTACAATCAGCTCATCGCGCGCCGCGTGCGTGAGCACAATGTCTATGCCGAGATAAAACCGTACAGCCGCATAACCGTCGACGAGATAAAGGCGGCGGGCTATGTCGGAATAATATTTACAGGCGGACCGAACAGCGTCTACGACTCCGCTTCGCCCCACTTTTCGCCCGAGATACTCGACGCGGGAATCCCCGTGCTCGGCATCTGCTACGGCGCTCAGCTCATAGCATATATGGCGGGCGGCACGGTTAAGACGAGCGGCTCGAAGAGCGAATACGGCAAGATAGCCATGACCCGCAGCAAGGACAGCCGACTGCTCGGGAACATCCCCGAGGATACGAGCGTCTGCTGGATGAGCCATACCGACTATATAAGCGCTCTGCCCGAGGGCTATAGGGTGACAGCCGTCACGCGCGACTGCCCGTGCGCCGCGATGGAAAACGACGAAAAGAAAATCTACGCCGTTCAGTTCCATCCCGAGGTCATGCACACGCAGTACGGCGAGGAGATATTCAAAACTTTTCTCTTTGATATCTGCTCCTGCAAGGGCGATTGGGTCATGTCGAGCTTCGTCGACGAGCAGGTAAAGAGCCTGCGCGAGAAGATAGGCGACAAGACGGTGCTCTGCGCCATGTCCGGCGGAGTGGACAGCTCCGTTGCGGCAGTGCTGCTGCACAGAGCGGTCGGCAAGCAGCTGACCTGCGTCTTCGTCGACCACGGTCTGCTCAGAAAGAACGAGGGCGACGAGGTTGAGCATATATTCCGCGAGCGCTTTGACATGAAGCTCGTCAGAGTCAACGCACAGGAGCGTTTTCTTAATAAGCTTGCGGACGTAAGCGAGCCCGAGAAGAAAAGGAAGATTATCGGCGAGGAGTTTATCCGCGTTTTCGAGGACGAGAGCAAGAAGCTCGGCAGGATGAATTTCTTCGTTCAGGGAACAATATATCCCGATGTCATCGAGAGCGGAGCGGGCGACGCGGCGGTTATCAAGAGCCACCACAATGTCGGCGGACTGCCCGACCACATCGATTTTGACGAGCTCATAGAGCCTCTGCGCGACCTGTTCAAGGACGAGGTGCGCAAGGTAGGACTCGAGCTCGGAATACCCGAGGACCTTGTATGGCGTCAGCCGTTCCCCGGCCCCGGACTTGCCGTGCGTATCCTCGGCGACATAACGGAGGAAAAGTTAAGCATCCTCAAGGATGCGGACGCCATCTTCCGAGAGGAGATTAAGCTCGCCGGCATCGACCGCGACATCAACCAGTATTTCGCGGTGCTCACCAACGTCCACAGCGTCGGCGTCATGGGCGACGCGAGAACTTACGACAGCCTCATCGCGCTTCGCGCGGTGACTACCGACGACTTTATGACGGCGGACTGGGCGCGAATCCCGTTCGAGGTGCTTGCAAAGGTCTCGAACCGAATCACCAACGAGGTCAAGGGAGTCAACCGCGTAGTCTATGATATTACAACAAAGCCCCCGGCAACGGTGGAATGGGAATAAATTCATAAGGAGAGAATTTCATGAGCAGCAATGTGCGTCCCGAGTCCATGGAAAGAATAACCACATCCGAGCTTGCAAATAAATTTATCGAAGAGCAGGTCGCAGCCGTGCGCGAGCAGGTAGGCGACAAAAAAGTTCTTTTAGCGCTGTCCGGCGGCGTTGACTCGTCCGTAGTCGCGGCGCTGCTTATCCGCGCGATAGGCAAGCAGTTGGTCTGCGTCCACGTCAACCACGGACTTATGCGCAAGGGAGAGAGCGAGCAGGTCATCGAGGTTTTCAGAAACCAGATGGACGCGAACCTCGTCTATATAGACGCTGCCGACCGCTTCCTCGATCTTCTCGCCGGAGTCAGCGACCCCGAGCAGAAGAGAAAGATAATCGGCGGCGAATTTATAAAAGTATTTGACGAGGAGGCCTCGAAGCTTGAGGGCATCGAGTTCCTCGCGCAGGGAACGATATATCCCGACATCCTCGAATCCCACGGCGTAAAGGCTCATCACAACGTCGGCGGTCTGCCGGAGGACATGAAGATGGAGCTTGTCGAGCCCGTAAAGCTGCTCTACAAGGACGAAGTCCGCGTTGTCGGCGAGGCGCTCGGCCTGCCGCACAGCATGGTCTACCGTCAGCCGTTCCCGGGACCGGGACTTGGAATACGCATCATCGGTGAAGTTACTGCCGAAAAGGTAAAAATCGTACAGGATGCCGATTACATTTATCGTGAGGAAATTGCACGCGCCGTTAGTGAGGGACAGATTCCGCAGTTCGGACAGCCGGGTGCTCTGGGACAGTATTTTGCGGCTCTTACCAACATTCGCTCTGTAGGTGTTATGGGCGACTTCAGAACCTATGACTACGCCATTGCGCTTCGTGCAGTGACGACCAGCGATTTTATGACTGCCGAGGCGGCGCATCTGCCTTGGGATCTGATTGATCGTGTTACCACTCGTATTGTCAATGAAGTTGACTGTGTTAACCGAGTTGTGTATGACTGTACCGGCAAACCGCCAGGAACGATTGAGTTTGAATAACGGACTAAAATGCCGAAAGCCTGTATTTATGCGGGCTTCCGGCATTTGTTTTATCAAATGGCTCTAGTTTGGCTCTATTTGTGGGGAGAGTAATTGATGCAAATGTAATTATTGAGATGAATGAAAAGGAAAAAATGATATGAAGAAATGCAAACTTCTTTTACTTGATTTAGACGGAACTTTATTACAGAGTGACAAAACAATATCAACCAGAACATTATCAGCTCTAAAAAAATGCAGGGAAAATGATATATTGATAGGTGTTTCTACCTCCAGAAGTGAGCAAAACTCTTTGGTATTTTTAAATGAATTGATGCCCGATATTTTAATATCGAGTGGAGGTGCATTAGTAAAATACAAAACAGAATATATTTATAGGGCAGAATTTTCCGAAGAAGAAACGAATGTGATGATTGACATGGCAAGAAATATTTGTGGAAATGATTGCGAAATTACGATAGACACAATAGATGCACATTATTGGAATTATAGAATAGATCCTAAGAAGTTGGATAAGAGCTGGGGAGATAGTATTTATACAGATTTTTCGGATTTTAACGAA
>OLGV01000971.1_pt1 | contig 10165 bp, 6 predicted proteins | sample 1605761 | NCBI WGS metagenome assembly OLGV01 (sample SAMN03283245) | human gut metagenome | biome: human-associated habitat; material: feces | host: Homo sapiens | place: Peru | collected 2012
CCAACGACTCCATGTCGCGCTCCTGCAACTCATAATAGTTGCGCGTCATCTCGGTGTTGAACGCCACGTTCTGCGGCAACCAGTTGATGCCGAAGCGTTTCAGGATCTCAAGCCATTTGCTCTTGTTCTTGATCTTTTTGAAGGGCTCCCACGCCTTGTAGATAGGCGACCAGTTGTAGTTGAGTCCACCCCGCCAGTTGTCCTCGTTCTCGTAGACCGTTGTCTCACCCTGCGAGTGGGAGTGAGAGTGGCTGTATGAGAATGAGAAGTTGGCTGGATCGTAAGGCATGGGGTGCCGCTTGGTCTGTATTCCCACGCGCACATTCGACAGCGAGAAGTTGCGGTTGAGCGTCTTTGTCACGGCAATGTTCTCCACAGAGTCGCGCTCGCGCTTGTTCATGCTCTCCAAGGCGTCGTCGAGTTCCATATCCGTGTCGAGCGGATTATACTTCGGCTTCGTCACCTCCTTGGTGACACTATAATAAAGCGGAGCCGACACCTTGGCCTTGTCGGGGAAGAATTTTCCGAGTTCAAGGCTTGTTGTGAACGACACGTTGCTCTGATCGTCCTGTGAGCGTTGGCTTACCCCCTGCTCCAGTCCGCCGAATCCTTGCGACACATAGCGCCCTTGCAGGTTGACGGTACCCATGTCGGAGAGTTGCACATTGAGGTTTCCGTTGGCAGCCCAACCTCCCGAGTTGTTGTATTCCTTGAGTCGCAACTCGTTGATCCACACCTCACCGCTCTTTTGCTCACTGGCCAGGTTGCGCACACCGATGATGAGCGTCTTCACCTCACCGAGTGTGGGGTTACCCATCACGGTAATCTTGTTTTGTGGATGGTTCTCGTCGTAAGCCTCGAAGGCTCGGTTGAAGGACGCCAACCCGTTCGCCTTGGCGGCGTTGCGCGCCTTCTTGACGGACGTGAAAACCGACAGGGGCATGTTGTCCTCGGGCCACACCTGCTGCACCTGCGCGAGGGTGTAACGGTCGTAATGGCCAGCGGGAGTGAGCTTCAACGGTATTTGGTATTCATAATAATTGCTCTTGTAATCGGAGCCCAATCGTATGAACACAGCTAACTGGTCGTCTTGCAATCCGCTGACATTCTGCTCGTTGGCGTTGGCGTGTACAAACATCTGCAGGCGCTTGTACTGGCGCAGGTCGAGCGTGGAATTCTTGTAGACACACTTCGACTCGCCCGACGAGAGGTTGTTGACGTTGATTTGCAAGGCCGCCTCGTTCGACTCCACCAATTGCGGCTGCGTGGGGTCTTGGCCACGCTTGATGCCCGGAGGCAACACGTAGTTGACCGGCGACTTGTCGCTGTTTTCCTCGATATCGACCGACGCGGTGGTCATGGTACCCGTCTGCGTGGTGTTGTCGAGGTTCTGCTCATACACACGCCATGTGCCGCGCACGAGGTCGAAGGTTCCGAAACGCAGCACGATGGGCTGCTTGAAGCCTGTGAGGAAGGCGCGCATGAAGCGGATGGATGAGAAGTCGGTGATGTTTCCCACGCGCTTCTCAAACTCCTCCAACGGTATGCGGAACTCGTACCACGTCCAGTGGCCGGTCTGTCCGTTGCGCAGCTTGGGCGCCACCTCACGCTTGTCGACGATGAAGTTGCGTCCCACCTCCATGTCCTCGGGTCTCAGCGACACGCGGTACTGGTAGTATTTCTCGTATTCGTTGAGCGTATAGTCTTGGTTGATATCCTCCACATCGGGCGTGCTCTTGTACGAGGTGTCGAATCGTCCCGAGTTGCCCTCCGAGTCGGGCGAGTTGCCCTGCGGGTTGTTGATGTATTTGTAGCGCCTGAGGATGTCGGCCTTCATGCGGTCGAGGTCGTCGCCACGGAAGTAGTGGTAGTTGTCGTTGGCGGGGTCGGCCCATATCGAATCCCACACGGCGGGGTTCACCTTGCCCTGAATTTGGGTAAGGAAGTCCTGGTAGCTTTGGAACTGTTGCTCCTCCTCATCGTTGAGTCCGTTGAGTCCCACGTCTTGCAATTTTCTTGATCCCTTGCTTGTTGCGAAGGCGTAAGTTACGGTCGACTGCGTGGGAATCTTACCCCACTGGGTGAAGGTGAAGCTCTGCGATCCATCCACCGGCATGCCACTCTCGTAGAATTTCTTTCCGTCGCGCAGCACGTCCTCCGACACCTCGCCGAGGTTGAAATATAGGTCGCCTCCATAGTCGGAAGCGTTGGCCTTGTCACGACTGTGTATGAATGGGTCGAGCATCCAGAACTCCACATACTCGATGTTGGCGTTCTCGAAGTCGGTGGTTTCCAGTTTGCGCATCATGCCGCCCCAATGCTGCTCCGGATTGTTGAGCGTTCCGTCGGCGTTGAGGTCGGGGTTGAAGTTGTAGGGGCCACGCTCGTTGGGGTAGTAGGCCATGTTGAGCACGGGCAATGTGGCCGTGGCGCCGCTATACGAGTTGACATCGCGGTTGGGGAACAGCTCGTTGACGTACCACTCGCGAATGTAGGGGTTGCTCAGCTGGTCGAGGTCGCTCTTGATGTGCGACGGTGTGAGACTGCTGCTGCGTCGGGTGAAGAGCGGGTCGATGGAATACCACGCCATCTGCGCACGGTTGAAGCCGCTTCGCAAGGTGGTCTTGTCGTCGTGGTTGGGGAACATCGACGGCACGCTCGACAGCACCCAGTTGTATGGGTCGAGCACGCTGATCTTATCGGTGGTGTTCTCAAAATCGTCGATATACGAGGCGTTGTCCTGCACACCATGCGCCTTTCCGGCGATGAGCTGTGCAAACTCGCCCGTGAACGATATCTGCGAGGGTTGCGTCAGGTGCAGGAAGGGCAGCTTGTCGAGCATGTTGGTTAGCCACTGCGACTCGTGTTTCCAGTTGAGGTTGAGGCCCCAGATGGTGTTGTTGAGCGGTTCCGAACCCATCGACACCTTGGTGGTGAGTGCCTGTTCCGACAGATGCTGCAAGGTTCCCGACATCTGGAAATTCTTCGAGAAGTCGTATTCCCAGTTTACGCCGAACATAGTTTTTCGCTCTTGCGAGTAGTCGCTTTGGCTTTCGAGCGACACGTTGACGGCTGTTCCGGCGTCGATGATGCTCTGGTTGAGGATGGTAACCTCGCCCGCGCTGTAGTCGACGGTATAGTCGGATCCTTCGGTGAGCCTCACGCCACCGGCCGTTACCACCACCGATCCCTGCGGCACGTTGTAGGCGCCAAGAGAGATGACGTTGGCCGATGTGCCCTTGTATTGTCCTTGCAAGAGGAACTTGTCCTTTTCGGCAATCTGCTTGGCGATGGTCTTGGTAGAGTCGTAGAGTTCGGTGAAGGCGTATGAGGCAGCCTTGTCGGCCGACACGCCCGCGCTGACGAGGCGGTCGTAGAGGTAGCTACCAAACGGTTCGGCCTCTGGGAAGAACACACGGCCGTTGCTCACGGTGTAGCCCTCCACGAAGTCGAAGTAGCCGTTGGGGTGCGCCTTGTTGTTGTTGTCGAGGCGGTCGGCCCCCAGGAGCTTGATGAGTGTTTGGTCCTTCACCTGCTGTTCGGGTATATAAGAAAGGTACACACCCGTGGTGTCGCTTTGGTACTTGACGTCGAGGCGGAACTTCTCGCGCTCCACCGACGAGGCCAGGTAGTACACGTTCTTCATCATCAGCTTCCAGTTGCCCTGTTGTGGGTTGTTGCTGGTGTTCTTGAGCGCTTTCACGAAGAGCGCCTTGTTCACGTCGGTGACGTCGCTGGCAAACTCACCCACTTGGTAGGTTTGTCCGCCGTAGGTGTATTCGTAGGCAATGGCCAGCACCTGGTCGGTCTGCAGCGATGTGCGCAGCGACACGTAGCCCAGCGCCGTGTTGACGCTGTACTCCGACGAGTTGAGCAGGCGCGCGCTCTGCAACTTCTCGTAGTCGGATCCGCCCACAAGGCCCGCGCCATCGAGCACGGTCGATGTCTGGTCGATGTTGCGGGCGTCGGCCAGTTGTCCCACGACGGTGGCATACTCGGTGTTGGCACCGTTGGCCGGCACGGGCGATCCTCCTGCGCTCCACATGGGGTTGCTTACCGAGGTGTTCTCGCCCAAGTCGGTGAGGGCCACGATGTTACGTGTGTTGGTGGTTGTTCCCGTCTTGTTGGTCACCCATATCTCCACGCGGTTGATGGTGACACCCGTTGTGAGGTTGGGCAAGGTTTTCATGGCCGCGTCGTAGTGGTTGCGGAAATATTGTGAGAGGAAGAAGTGGCGGTTCTCCTCGTAGTTGGCCGCGTCTATTTCGAATGGCGTGAGCTGTGTGCCACCCTTCGACGACACACTCTTCGACGAGCTCTTTTTCTGCGAGGCCACCAGTTGCAGCTTGAGTTTGCCAAACTGCAGGTCGGTGCGCAGGCCGAAGAGCGAGCTGGCGCCCTGCACGAGCGACGAGTTGCTGGGGAACGATATGTTACCGCCTTCCACGAGCTTTACGATCTCATCCTCCTTGCCGTCGTACTTCAGCTTCATGTTTTGCGAGTCGAAGTCGAAGGTGGCGTCGGTGTTGTAGTTCAGGTTCATGTTCACCTTGTCGCCCACCTTACCGTTGACGTTGAGGTTAATCTTCTCGTCGAAGTCCATCGTTGTCTTGTTGCGGTTGCGCACAGGCAGCGAGGGGTTGTCTATCTTCTTGTTGGTGGCGCCAAACTTCAGCTCGGCCGTACCTTGCGTTCGTATGCGCACACCGCCCGGACCGAATATTTTCTCGGCCGGTCCGAGGTCGAAGTGCATGTCGGCAAAATCGAACTTCTCCTTTCCCTTGGCCTCGTAGATCTCGTCGTTCTTCGAACGGAAGTAGGCGTCGCGCGCATGCTTCTCGCTCCACTTGAGATATTCGTCGGTGGTCATCATGAAAGGCGTGGAGAGATACGATCCCCCAAACTTGGCTCCAATGATGTAGCGGTCGAGCGAGTCGTTGTAGACCACCTCATAGCGCAGTCCCTCAGGGCGTTGCAGGTCGAGCACGCCTTGGTCGAGGTCGCCATAGGTGATGGGTGTGGTGCGTTGTATCTTCCATCTGGGGTTGAGCAGCGAGTCGGGTATCGAGTCGTCGTCGATGATGAGGTCGTTGAGGTTGGCGCCATTGGTTTTGGCGTTCTTTTTGTTATCCTGCCTGCCTGCTTTCTTGCCTTTGTCCTGTTGTGCGCGCCTTGCCTGCCGACGCGGGTCAACCTGCTGGCGAGGGTACACGACGGCATAGGCCGCCATGGCGATGGCCAGCCAGATGAGGAATGATATGCCGTGTTTCCTGATGTTCATTCTTGCTGATTACTTGATGCGCTTGAGGGCTTCCTTGATGACCAGCTCCACAGCCATGTCGGGCTGTTCGGTGAGGATGGCCGTCACCACCTTGGCGGCGGGCGCTGGTGAGAATCCGAGCATGGTCATGGCCGACACCGCCTCGTCCTTGACGGCGTTGTTGATGGCTGGCGACTCCTCGCGCCCGGTCGATACGTGCAGTTCGCTGGCGATGCCCGACGACACAATCTTGTCCTTCAGGTCGACGATGACGCGCTGGGCTGTCTTCAGTCCGATGCCTTTCACACTCTTGATGAGTTTCTCGTTGCCATTGGCGATGGCGTCGCACAGTTCGGCGGGCGACATTGAGGAGAGCATCATGCGGGCTGTGTTGGCGCCTACGCCCGACACGGAGATGAGCATGCGGTAGAGCTCGCGCTCCTGTCGTGTGGCAAAGCCGTAGAGGGTGAACGAGTCGTCGCGCCCGCCGGCTATGAGCACCTCGTGCACATAGAGCTTCGCTTCCTTCTTGCCTTGGATGCCTGTGTAGGTGTTGAGCGATATGTTGAGCGCATATCCCACCCCGGCAGCCTCAACGACGGCCAGCGTGGGGGTGAGCTCGGTGAGCTCGCCTTTTATGTATTCGATCATAAAAAAACTTTCTTTGTATATACACCTTAATAACGTACGCAGGCGCGCGATTATTGTTTTGCGCCCCCTATTTATTATTATCTCGCATAGGCCATGTGTCCGAAAGGGACCGATGAGGGGTGTGTGATGGGCTGTTTTCTTGAAATGGGCCAGGCCATTTGGGAATTGCTGGAGGGCGATGTGGAGGCGATGCGCGTGTCGATGCGGAAAGGAAAGGGGATGAATTGTCGCATCATTTGGTCAAAAAGTTTGTCTGCGATTCCGGGTGAAATAGAGAACGAAAAAACCGTTTTTATGCCGTTGCGTCTCCTCCTCTTTGACGAGCCGTTGCGGAAGATGCCCGATCGCGTTGCCGTTAGGCATCTTTCGTGCCTCGTAAAGCCATGTATCGTCATGCCGTTAGGCATGTTTTGCGCCACGAAACATGCCTAACGGCATGACGATTGGCTGATTTTTTGAGGTTGGATGTGGAATGAAATTTGTAACACGCTGAATGTTAGGCGTTTATGTAAATGCGCTGAGAATCGCGTATTTGGGCCAAATATTTTTGTGGTGGCAAACAAACGTGTAGTTTTCGCTATAGATTGTTGGCTAATTTCGCTATGCGTTGGCGCAAGAGAAGGGTAGGGCGAAAATGCGGTAAAAGTAAAAATGTGTCAAAAAACGAGTGTGATATACCACGATTTTCATAGGAATGATGTACTTTTGCATTCAAAAAGAAAGCAAAACGTATTAAACATCACAAATATGAAAAAGATTAGAGCCGCTATCGTTGGATACGGAAACATTGGACATTACAGCGTGCAAGCCTTGGAGGCAGCACCCGATTTCGAAATCGTAGGCGTCGTGCGCCGTCAGGGAAGCGAAAACAAGCCCTTGGAACTGACACCTTATGAGGTGGTGGACGACATCACCAAACTGAAGGATGTCGACGTGGCCATTCTCGCCACCCCCACACGCCTCTGCCCCGAATATGCTGAGAAGATCACGGCCTTGGGCATCAACACGGTCGATAGCTTCGACATACACACTTCCATCCTGAGCTACCGCAACAGTCAGATGAAGAACAACCTGAAGACCAACACCGTGTCGGTCATCTCTGCAGGATGGGATCCGGGATCCGACTCCGTGGTGCGTGTGCTGATGCAGGCCCTCGCCCCCAAAGGCCTGAGCTACACCAACTTCGGTCCGGGCATGTCGATGGGACATAGCGTGGTGGCTCGTTCGAAGAAGGGCGTGAAGAATGCGCTGAGCATGACCATCCCCCTCGGTGAGGGCATCCACCGCCGCATGGTTTACGTGGAGCTCGAAGAGGGCGCCACACTCGATGAGGTGGAGAAGGAACTGAAGGCCGACGACTATTTCGCACACGATGAGCTCCACGTGTTTGCCGTGAAGAGCGTCGACGAGGTGCGCGATATGGGTCACGGCGTACACATGACCCGCAAGGGCGTGAGTGGCGCCACCCCCAACCAGCGCATCTCCTTCGACATGAGCATCAACAACCCCGCCCTCACCGCTCAGGTGTTGGTGGATGTGGCCCGCGCCACACAGCGCCTCCAGCCCGGTTGCTACACCATGCCCGAGATTCCCGTTATCGACTTGCTGCCTGAGAGCCGCGAGGAGATCATCGGTTCGCTGGTGTAAGACCCTCGGTAGCCAATAAGAAAAGGCACAGTTGTCAGACTCCCGACAACTGTGCCTTTTTCCTTGCCCATGAGCAAGATGATCCTAACAATCTTCCAGTTTCGCCCTAATGATTGATTGGGGTTAATCCCCAATCGGTCATTAGATTTCAATTCTTGTTAGTGTTTGTTTCGAGCAGGTTGCAACGGGTGCGTTGAAGCCATAGCGGGCTATGGCGAAACGCAACCGGAAGCAAGATGCCGAAAGAAACGCTGACAAGAGTTGGAAAGAATCCATAACATCCTACGATTTCTCCTATTTCGGTCTAATGATTGATTGGGGTTAATGTGTTTCGGCCGCTTGCTCGTCGCGTTTCGACTTGCTTTTCACAACGAGCCAAACGCCAGAGAACACCAGGATGACGGCTATGGCCTGTTGCCATGTGAAGACCCCCAGGCCGGTGAGGACGCTCACGGTTACCGACACGATGGGCTGCACATAGTTGTAAACGCTCACCACGGTGGGGCGCAACACACGCTGGCTCACGATGGAGAGCAGGTAGCTGACGAAGGTGCCGAAAAACACCACGAAGCCCACCTCCATCCAGGTGGTTGAGCTGAGCGAGGCCCATGGCAACTCCACCAGATGGCCCGACGACACGGGCAGCACCAGCAGCGTGGCCCAGGTAAACATCCATTTGTTGACCGTGAAGGGATTGTATTTGCGTATCAATTTATTGAACAATGACAGATATAGGGCGAACGACAGTTGTGCGCCGATGCACATCAGGTCGCCACGTATGTCGCCCACCTTGGCGTTGCCGGCCGTCATGCTCGTCAGGATGAGGATGATGGCGCCTGTGCAACCAATGGCCACACCGCTCGTCTTCTTCCATGTGATGGGTTCGCCGAGGATGAGAAACGAGAGCACCATGGCGAAGATGGGCATCGAGGTGGTGACGATGCTGGCGTTGATGGGCGAGGTGATGCTCAGGCCGATGGTGAACAGACACTGGTTGAAAACCACTCCCAGCAGGGCCGCGCCACCAAACAGCAGCACGTCGCGCATGGGAACATGCTCGCGTTTGGCAAATTGCGAAGCCACCCAGAACAGCAGGGCGGCACCCATCATGCGGAAGCTCACCATCGACAGGCCGTCGATGCCGTGGTTCATGGCGTCTTTGCCCACTGGCGACATCAGTCCCCACATGGCCTCAGCGGCAAACATGCTGAGGTGGGCTTGTAAAGGTTTGTTGTTCATTGCTTGTTGATAGTTATCCTTTGAAGAACCTTTTATAGCGTAAAAATTACGACAAACAGAATCGCGCGCGGTCCTTTTGTCGGTGCAAAGGTAGCCAAAAACTGCAAGGTCCACAAGAATAGGCTCCACAAAGTGGACCGATGGAACCGTTTTGTTCGTGGCCGATGTGAGATGAATGCGTACAAAAAATGTGAAAAACCATGGATTTCAGAATTGTTTTTGTATATTTGCAAAAGGAAGCATCAACGCTCGCCGTCTAACTTGTGTACCTATGCAGAAATACGCTGACTATATCGAGCAGATCGAAATCGAGTCGCTTTGGAGCGGCAAGAAACACGTCATTTGGGACCTCGACCGCAAGGTCAACATCCTGAGCGGCGTCAATGGCGTTGGCAAGTCGACCATCTTAAACAAGGTGGTGAAAGGCTTGTCGGCAAATGGTGAGTTTCCCAGCCACATGATCAAGGGCGTGCGCCTCAAGGTGAGCCCCGAGGACGCCAAGTGGATACGCTTCGATATCATCCGCAGTTTCGACCGACCGCTCATCAATGCCGAAACGGTGTCGAAGATGGACATATCGCTTGCCACCGAGCTCGACTGGCAACTGTTCAACCTGCAGCGCAAATACCTCGACTATCAGGTAAACGTGGGCAACCGCATCATCGCCGTCTTGCAGAGCGGGCAGCCCGACGCGGCCCAGCAGGCGCAGCGCATATCGGAGCCGAAACGTAAGTTCCAAGACATCATCGACCGCCTTTTCGCCGACACGGGAAAGACCATCGTGCGCACCGAAAACGAGATACGGTTCAACCAGATAGGAGAGACGCTGGTGCCCTATCAGCTCTCGAGCGGCGAGAAACAGATGTTGGCCATCCTCCTCACCGTGCTCGTGGAGGACAATCTGCCCTACATTCTCTTCATGGATGAGCCCGAGGTGAGCCTGCATGTGGAATGGCAGAAGCAGCTCATCGACCTCATACTCGACCTCAACCCCAACGTGCAGATCATCCTCACCACCCATTCGCCCGCCGTTATCATGAACGGATGGATGGACAAGGTGACTGAGGTGAGCGACATCACCGTCTGAACGTCTCGGCAAGAAAGGAGCGACGCTTATGACACACCGCCTGAAAGACAACCTGACATCATCGTATGTGGAGGCCGCCAACCGCCTCAACTCCAAGCGGGCACGCCGAAAGGTGGTGGCCTACGTGGAGAGCTACGACGACGTGTTCTTCTGGAGGCAGATCCTCTCACAGGTTGAGACCGACAAGGTTACCTTCGAAGTGATGCTGCCTACCAGGGAGCGCAAGCTCGAGAGGGGCAAGAAGGCCGCCCTGATGAGCCTGCTCGAGGGTAAGGTGGGGC
>OLGV01000972.1_pt1 | contig 10160 bp, 8 predicted proteins | sample 1605761 | NCBI WGS metagenome assembly OLGV01 (sample SAMN03283245) | human gut metagenome | biome: human-associated habitat; material: feces | host: Homo sapiens | place: Peru | collected 2012
TGGGTTATACTCATACTGATGAAGTAAAACAGGCAGATGTTGTATTATTAAATACCTGCGCAATCAGAGAAAATGCGGAAGAAAAAGTATTTGGAAACGTCGGCGAGCTTAAACATCTTAAGGAGAAAAATCCTGATCTTATTATCGGCATATGCGGATGCATGCCGCAGCAGAAGCATATTGTCGAAAGAATAAAAAGATCCTATAAATACGTTGACATAGTGTTCGGAACATTTGCGGTTCCCGAGTTTCCCAAGCTGCTTTTTGAGCGCATGATAAGCGGAAATTATGCGGAAGATACCGAGGAAAGAGACAGCGTTCCGACTGAGGGCATGACGGTCATGCGCAGCTGCGGATACAAGGCAAGCGTACCGATAATGTACGGTTGCAACAATTTCTGCACTTACTGTATTGTACCGTATGTCCGCGGACGTGAACACAGCCGTGAACCCGAGGATATCCTGAAGGAGATAAAAGGTCTTGTGAATGACGGCTGCAAGGAGATAATGCTTCTCGGTCAGAATGTCAATTCATACGGCAAAAATCTTGCGGAGCCTGTAACTTTCTCGCAGCTGCTCAGAATGATAAACGATATTGACGGGGATTTCAGGGTAAGGTTTATGACTCCTCATCCGAAAGATGCAACAACAGAGCTTATTGACACAATATTTGAATGTGATAAGATATGCAGGCATCTTCATCTTCCGCTCCAGTCGGGAAGCGACAGGATACTCAAAGCAATGAACAGGCATTACGATGTAGAAAAATACATGAAGATCGTTGATTATGCACGTTCAAAGGATCCGGAATTTTCATTCACGACTGATATAATCGTCGGATTTCCGAATGAAACAAGAGAGGATTTCGACGGAACAATAGATATTATCCGCAAGGTCGGATATGATAATATCTATTCGTTTATCTATTCAAAGCGCAAAGGCACAAAGGCAGCGGAAATGGATGACAAAACTTCCGATGCGGACAAAAGCGCATGGTTCAGAGAAATGCTTGATGTTCAGCGTGAGATAGCCGAGAAAAATTACAAGCGTTTTGTCGGACGAGAAATGACAGTGCTTTTTGATGCTCCCGGCAGGCGTGACGGCTGGCTGACGGGCAAAAGCGATGAATTTATCATAGTCGAAGCAAAGGGCGATAAGTCACTTATCGGAACTATGCAGAAGGTAAAGATACTCAGCTCCCGTTACTGGGAATGCGAGGGTGAAATCATATAAAAGGAGTTTTTAAAATGACTGTTATAGAAATGGCGAGAGAACTTGGAAAGCTTATCCAGCAGGACGAAAGATATGCTGAATATTACCGTGCAAAGGCTGCAAACGATGCAGATGAGGAACTTCAGCAGATGATACAGGAATTCAATCTCAAGCGTATGCAGCTGAATTCCGAGATGTCCAAAAATGACAAGGACGGCGCACTTCTCAGCAGACTTGATGATGAGATCAAAGTGCTGTACGGAAATATCATGGCAAACGGAAACATGACTGCATTCAACAGTGCCAAGGACGCTATGGACAGCATGCTTTCCCAGATCAACATGATAATCACATATTCCGCAAACGGTGAGGATCCCGCAACATGCCCTTCTGAGCAGGTTTCATGCGGCGGAGACTGCGGATCATGCGGAGGCTGTCACTGACGGTCTGAAAATTCTATCGGAGCAGCGCAAAAGCGTCTGTTCCGATATTTCGGTATTATTCGGAGGTTAACGGGGAATGGAAATAGATTACAGCAAGCTTTCACCGATGATGCAGCAGTATTTCGGAGTCAAAAACAAGTATAAAAATCACATTCTGTTTTACAGACTGGGGGATTTTTATGAGATGTTTTTTGATGATGCGCTTACTGCATCCAAGGTTCTTGAACTTACTCTTACGGGCAGGGACTGCGGACTTGATGAGCGTGCGCCTATGTGCGGCGTACCTTATCACAGTGCGGAGATCTACATAAAAAAGCTGATAGAGGCAGGATTTAAGGTAGCTGTATGTGAGCAGCTGACCGATCCGAAGCTGTCAAAGGGCATCGTTGAAAGAGATGTTATCCGAGTTGTAACACCCGGCACGCTTACCGAATCAAATATGCTTGATGAAAGCAGAAACAATTACATCGCCTGCTGTTACATGGACGGAAAGACGGTTTCTGTCTGCTTTGCGGACATATCCACAGGCGAAGTCGATATGTATACCAAAAGCGGAAAGGATGTCGAAACTGGTCTGATAAATGAGCTTTCAAGATATCAGCCTGCTGAGCTTCTTTTCAACAGTGCATTTCTCGACTGCAAAGAAGTCAGGGATTTTATTGAAAGCAAAATAAAATGCAGCGTTCAGCTTCTCGATGATATTTCATTTGCCGTGGCAATGAAGAAAGATATCCTTCTGAAGCAGTTCAGTGCAGGGGAGCTTTGCGAACTCGGACTTGATGATGACAGCACAGAAACACGCTGTGCATGCGGTCTTTTTGATTATATCGCAGATACGCAGAAAACTCTTGTCGGACGTTTCACGATGATAAATAAGCATTCCGATGCTGCGTACTGCACGCAGAAATCTCGAGCTTACGGAAACACTCAGGAACAAAGAGAAAAAGGGCAGCCTTATGTGGGTGCTTGATTCAACTAAAACTTCCATGGGAAAACGTTTGCTGAGAACGTATATTGAGCAGCCGCTTGTTAAGTCTGCCGCAATAATAAACCGTCTTGACGCTGTCGAACAGCTTTGCAGGAATTCGCTTACCCGTCAGGAAATATCCGATTGTCTTGACAAGGTCTATGATCTTGAACGTCTTATGACAAAGGTAATGTATCGTTCGGCAAATCCCCGTGATCTAAAGGCATTGTCACAGACTGCGCTTGCTCTCCCTGAGATAAAAGAGAAGCTTGCGGGATTTACATCCGTACTGCTGAAAAATCTGAACGGTGATATTGATACTCTCGAGGATATTTCAAATCTTATTGAAAATGCACTGACAGATGAACCGCCTATGAGTGCGAAAGACGGCGGAGTTATCCGTGACGGATTCAATGAAGAGCTTGATAAGCTGCGGCACATAATTTCGGGCGGTAAGGATATCATTGCAGATATTGAAAAAAGGGAACGAGAGGAAACAGGAATAAAGAGCCTGAAAATAAGCTATAACCGTGTTTTCGGATATTATATCGAAGTCACAAAATCCTATTATGACCTTGTCCCCGAAAGGTATATAAGAAAGCAGACGCTGGCAAACTGCGAACGGTTTATCACCGAAGAACTCAAAAATGCCGAGAATACAATACTAGGTGCAAATGACAAGGTGCTTACTCTTGAATATGATATTTTCTGTGAGGTAAGAGAGTTCATCACAACACAGCTTGTAAAGGTACAGACAACGGCATCTGCTGTTGCGGCGCTTGATGTGCTTTGCTCGTTTGCGGAAGTGTCTATGAAAAATCTGTACGTCAAACCAGAGATCGCAATTGACGGAGTTATCGACATAAGAGACGGCAGACACCCTGTTGTTGAACTTATGCTGACAGATGAAATGTATGTCCCAAACAATACATATCTTGATACGAAATCAAACCGAATGGCAATAATCACAGGACCTAATATGTCAGGTAAATCGACGTATATGCGTCAGACGGCACTTATCGTTCTGATGGCGCAGATAGGCTGTTTTGTTCCTGCATCTTATGCACATATTTCCATTACGGACAAGATATTCACAAGAGTCGGTGCTTCCGATGATCTCACGGCAGGACAGTCAACGTTTATGGTCGAAATGAGCGAAGTTGCGTCCATACTGAATAACGCAACCTCGAGAAGCCTCATAATTTTTGATGAAATAGGCAGAGGCACTTCGACCTTTGACGGCATGAGCATTGCGCGCGCCGTGCTCGAATATGCCGCCGACAAAAAGCGCATCGGCGCAAAGACCCTTTTTGCCACGCACTATCATGAGCTGACGGAGCTTGAGGGGCAGATAGACGGCGTGAAGAACTACAATATAGCCGTCAAAAAGCGCGGCGACGACATAACCTTCCTGCGCCGTATAGTTCGCGGCGGAGCGGACGGAAGCTACGGAATTGAAGTCGCAAAGCTCGCAGGAGTCCCGAAGCCCGTTGTAGACAGAGCGAAAAAGGTTCTCAAGGAAATTGAAGAGAGCGGACTTGTGCTTGTGCGCGAGCGTGAGCCGAGCACCGCGGCCGAGCCGGAGGCCGGGCAGATATCGTTCGGTCAGAACAGCTCAAACGAGATAGTCGAAAAGCTGAAGGTGCTCGATGTCAACACCTTAACGCCGATAGAGGCGATGGGCGTGCTGTACGAGTTGACAAAGAGCGCAAAGGAAATATAACAGGAGGAAGCCATGCCGAAGATTAAAGTCCTGCCAAAAGAAATAGCGGAGCTCATAGCTGCGGGCGAAGTGGTCGAGAGACCCGCGTCCGTTATAAAGGAGCTTATGGAGAACGCGATCGACGCGGGCTCTTCTTCGGTCACGGTTGAAATAAAAAACGGCGGAATAACTTATATCCGCGTAACCGACAACGGCTGCGGAATAAGCCGCGAAGATATACGCACCGCCTTCATAAGCCACGCCACAAGCAAGATAAGCACGCGCGACGATTTGTATGCGATCGGCACTCTCGGATTCAGAGGCGAGGCGCTCGCCTCCATAGCCGCCGTTTCAAATGTCGAGGTGCTCACAAGAACCACTGAAGAGGAGACGGGGACGCGCTACTGCATAAGCGCCGGAGAGGAGACACTGGTCGATGATGCCGGCTGCCCGCTCGGGACGACGATAGTAGTCAGAGATCTTTTCTTCAACACTCCCGCAAGAATGAAGTTTCTCAAAAAGGATGTCTCCGAGGCCAATGCAGTCGCCGGTATAGTTGACAAGATTGCGCTTTCGAACCCGGATGTTTCGATAAGATTTATAAGAGAGGGCAAGAGCGCCCTGTTCACCTCCGGAAGCGGCGACCTCAAAACCGCAGCCTATGAGATTTTCGGCAAGGACTTTGCGGACGGACTTATTGAAGCGGATTACAGCTTCGAGTCCGTGAAGATAAGCGGGCTTGTTTCGAAGCCGACAAAATCGCGTCCGAACCGCAATATGCAGTTCTTTTTTGTCAACGGCAGACTTGTGAAGTCCGGCACGGCTTCGGCGGCTCTGAGTGAAGCATATAAAAATTCGATAATGGTCGGCAAGTTCCCGTACTGCGTGCTCAATATAACCACCGCACCGGGTCTTGTCGATGTAAACGTCCATCCCGCAAAAATCGAAGTGCGCTTTGCAAACGAGCGCACGGTATTCAGTGCGGTATATTATGCCGCCAAAAACGCGCTTGAGCATCGGGACGAAGCGCCGAAGGTGACTATTCCGCGAACGGCGCAGACGGAGCTCTTCGAGCCTGTGCGCCCGAAAACCGAGCAGATGAGATTGCCGGAAAAGCAGCCCGATTTCTGGAACAGGATGTCATCCTCCGAATACCGCTCGGCGCAGCAGCCGGAAAAATCGACATATCAGCAGCCCGCTGCGCGCGAGGATATAATTACAGTTGCAAGCCCGGATAAAAAGCCCGAAACCGCAGACTCCGAGCCCTCGACCATTCAGCATTTTCTTGACGCTCAAAGGGCAAAAAAAGAAGAGACCGCCGTCATCGAAGCGGATATACGGCCGGAGCTTTCGGAAAATGCCGCAACGCTTTCCGACGAAAAGCCGGAAGACGCGTCTCGGGCTCTCAATACGGCTGTTGACGAGAAGCCCGCGGAGCTGCCCGTAACCGTTATCGGAGAGGCGTTCAAAACATACATTATTGTCCAACAAGGGGAGAGCATCTTTCTTGTTGACAAGCACGCGGCGCACGAAAGAATGCTGTTTAACGAGCTTGTCAGAAATGACAGCAAGCGTTCAACGCAGATGCTTTTGACCCCAATAACCGTGACGCTCAGCAAAGAGGAATATTCTTCGGTGCTCGATAACCTTGATATGCTTATGCAGGCGGGGTTTGCGGTCGAGGATTTCGGATATTCCGTCGTGATAGTCCGCGAGTGTCCCATGGAGATATCGGCGGATGAGGTCGCCGATGTTGTCGCGGAGCTTGCGGGATATCTTGTTGAAAACAGACAGAAGCTCATATCCGAAAAGAAAGAGTGGCTTTTCAGTCTCATGGCGTGTAAGGCTGCGATAAAGGGCGGAATGTACACCACGGAATACGAACGCGAGCTTTTTATAAAGCGTCTTTTCGCAAGCCCGGAGATAAGATACTGCCCGCACGGCAGACCGATCATGATCGAGATAACCAGGCGTGAATTGGAGAAAAATTTTGGACGGGTGTAAGAAAATTAAAATAGCTGCGGTAGTAGGTCCCACGGCGTCCGGCAAAACGAAGCTGGCGGTCGATATCTGCCGCGCACTTTCCGGCGAGGCCGTTTCCTGCGATTCAATGCAGATATATAAATATATGGATATTGCGACTGCCAAGCCGACTGAGGAGGAGATGGGCGGTATACCGCATCATATGCTCAGTTTTCTTGAGCCGGGCGAGAAGTACAGTGTCGCAGCCTACTGCGAGCAGGCGGGCAGGTGTATAGAAGAAATATCCGGCAGGGGAAAGCTTCCCGTTTTGGTCGGCGGAACAGGACTTTACTATTCATCCCTTGTCGACAATATAACCTTTGCCGAGGAGGACGACGGTATATATATCCGCAGCGAGCTTGAACGCCGTGCGGAAAGAGAGGGCATGGAAACGCTTCATAAGGAGCTTTCGGACATTGACCCGGACACCGCGGCGCAGCTGCATCTCAATAACCGAGGACGTATCATAAGAGCCCTTGAGGTCTATTATAAAACCGGTGTCACAATGAGCGAACAGCAACGCAGGTCGCGCCTTGCGGAGCCGAAATATGACTGCACGGCTATATGCCTCGACGTGCGCGACAGGCAGTTTTTGTATGACCGTATCGACAACAGAGTTGATATGATGATAGACAGCGGACTTATCGACGAGGCGAAACGCTTTCTTTCGGGCGAGCTCGGAAAGACAGCGGGTCAGGCGATAGGCTATAAAGAATTGCAGCCGTATTTTTCCGGAGAGATATCCTTAGGCGATGCAATAGACAATCTCAAGCGCTCCACGCGTCGATACGCCAAAAGACAGCTGACATGGTTTAAGCGCGACGGGCGTATAGAGCATTTATACATCGACGAAATGCCGTATGACGAGCTGCTGAAAAGAGCCGTTGAAATAATAGAGAGGGGGACTGCGGAATGAAAAAGGTAAAGGTGAACAAAAACGGCGTAAAAAAGATAATCGCGGCAGTTGCGGTGCTTTTGGCCGTTGCCGTGCTGTGCTATGAGATAAGCAATTTCAATTCTTCGAACGTGAAAACCCAGCCCGCCGCCGCCACGACATACCGCAACAGCATAACGGTGAAGATGTTTGCCGTGCGTGACGAGTCCCTGATAAACGGTTCATCCTCACTCACTTATGTCCCGCTTTTGCAGGACGGCGAGCGCGTGGCGGGCGGTCAGGCTATTGCGGCACAGTTCGGAAAGGCCGATTCGGCTTCTGTATATGTTGACCTCGAGAGTCGTAAAAGCGAGCTTGCGAGGTACGAGAGCCTTAACAGCCAGCAGAATTTGAACGAGCTTGACATATCGAAGATAAATCTCCAGGCCGATTCGTATTTCTATGAGATGCTCGACGGTGTGCGTTCGGGCAAAATCTCCGGGCTTGAGAGCAGTGCGGAAAAATTCAGCGACAAGATGACCGCAAAGCAGATACTGATAAACGGAAATATCGATTTTTCAAAGAAGATAGCGTCGTTAAAGTCCGAAATAGCCTCTCTTACCGCAAAGGTCGGAAGTGTCGACTACCTCAAGGCAGACGATACGGGATATTATGTCTCGTCCGCCGACGGATATGAAAATACGCTCAGTTTTTCAAATATTAAAAATCTCAGCAGCGACAAGATAAAGGCGGCGCTGTCCGCCTCTCCCGCCGCAGTACCCGCCAACACAAAGGGCAAGCTGATACACGGATATACCTGGTACTTTGTCGGGATAGTCAATAAGTCCGACGCCACAAGATTAAACGACGGAGACAGCGTAACGCTCAGATGCGACAATATGTCGCGCGACAGCATAAATGCCTCGGTGTATTACAGAGGCCCGATAAACACCGACGAGACGGTTCTTATACTTTCTTCGAAGATAATGGATTCCGACATAGCGAGACTCCGAACGGAGGATGTCGAAATAGTGATAAACGAGACCGACGGAATAAGAGTAAACAAATCGGCTGTCAGAGTTATTAACGGAGTTCAGGGTGTATACGTGCTCACCGGCAATATCGTCCGATTCAAAAAGCTTGACATTATATATACGGGCGAGAACTATGTGATTTCCAAGATGATAAAAGAGGACGTATACGATGAAAATAAAGTGCCGTATCTGAAAATCTACGATGCGGTCATACTTGAGGGAAAGGATCTTAAAGATGGAAAACTTATCGGTTACTGATGCGCGTTTGAGACTCCTTGAGGATAATCTGAAAAGAGTTCGCGACGAGATAGCGGAGACCGCCGTCAAAAACGGCAGAGACCCGCAGGAAGTGAAACTTATGGCGGTGACAAAGACCGTTTCCGTAGAGCTTATAAATCACGCGATAGCCTGCGGAGTCGACCTTATAGGAGAGAACAAGGTTCAGGAGGTGCTGTTAAAGCGCCCCGAGCTCAATCTTGAGCACTGCAAGCTTCATCTCATCGGTCATCTGCAGAGCAATAAGATAAAGAAAATAGTCGGACAGGTTGATATGATACAGAGCGTCGATTCATTTGAGACTGCCAGTCAGATAAGCCGCCGTTCGGGGGAGCAGGGGATAAAAACCGATATACTTCTCGAAGTCAATATAGGCGAGGACGAGAAAAAATTCGGCTATTCCGCCGACGAGGTCGCCGACCGGCTCGCCGAAATAGCCGAGCTTGAGCATATCAGGGTGCGCGGAATGATGACAGTTGCTCCGAATTTCAAAGATTCTGCAAAAAATCAGTGTGTTTTTGATAATATGCACAAACTGTTTATTGACATTGGTGCCAAAAAAATGGATAATATATATATGGACATATTGTCTATGGGTATGTCCGGCGATTTTAAAGAAGCAATAGCGGCGGGTTCGACGCTTGTGCGTGTGGGCTCGGCGATATTCGGAGACAGGCAATATTAAGTTATTTTATAAATACGGGAGGAAAATATTATGAGTATCTTTGATAAGGTGAAAAATTTTATCGACAATTCCGATGAAGACACTATCGATGAAAATATCGAAAACGTCTATGACGATTCTGCCGATGACACATACGCATCCGACAGCACCGATTCCGCGAAGTCTTTCGGGGATTTCGGTGCAGCCTCAAGACCGTCTGCTGCGTCTTCGATGCCCAATATAGTCGATCTGCGCTCTTCCAGCCGCACTCCGGTCGTACTTAAGAAGCTTGACAGATATCTTGATGTTCAGAGCGTAGCCGATGTTCTCAACGAGAAGAGAATAGTTATCCTTAATCTTGAAACCTGCCCCGCAGACGATTCGAGACGTATTATCGACTTCCTTTCCGGTGTCGCATATGCAAATTCCGGCGACATCAAGAAGGTTGCCGGCAAGGCTTATATCATTACTCCCGACAGCGTGCCGCTTTCAGGTGACGTGCTCGAGGATATCGAGAGCATGAGCGAAGGATATTTCGATTGATGTTTATTTCCCAGTTAAGAGGTGTAGATAATGCTTAAACCCGAACAGCTCAAATCTCATCGTTTTATTTCCGCCGGACGCGGGACTTACGAGGCAGAAGATGTTGATTCGTTCTTACGCGAGGTATCCGCATCTTACGAAAAGATGTTTAAGGAAAACGGGGATCTCGTTAAAAAAATGAGCCTTCTTGCAGAGAGAGTTTCTCAGTATAAGAAGGATGAGGATAATATCAGGCGTGCTTTGCTTACTGCAGAGCGCATGGCGGACAAAATTCAGCGCGAGGCTCAGCAGAGCGCGCAGGAGCAGCTCGATTCCGCCGAAAAGAGAGTGCAGGAGCTTGTTTCCTCGGCGCAGAACAGAGCCGATGTCCTTGAAACAGCGGCTTCGGTAAAGGCGTCGCAGCTCACTGAAGAGTCAAACCGCA
>OLGV01000978.1_pt1 | contig 10125 bp, 9 predicted proteins | sample 1605761 | NCBI WGS metagenome assembly OLGV01 (sample SAMN03283245) | human gut metagenome | biome: human-associated habitat; material: feces | host: Homo sapiens | place: Peru | collected 2012
CAACATCGCCAAAGGTCGGATTGTAGCCGATATTGGCCATGCCGTGATAGCTTTTGCCGTTGACAATTACCCGCACAGCATACACTCCCCCAAGAGGAACCGCAACATGAGCATCCTCCAGCTCAATGTTGGCCGTAGGATATCCCAATAAACGACCACGCTCGTTGCCGTGCGCCACCGTGCCGCTGATGCTGTAGCTGCGCCCCAGCATAGCAGCAGCCTCTGCTACCTCGCCTGCGGCAATCAGTTGACGGATAGCTGTGCTGCTGATAACGGTTGCACACTCGCTTACCAGCTCGCGCACAATCAGCTCAAAGCCCATGACCTTGGCAGAAGCAGCCAGCGTATAGACAGTTCCCTGTCCACGGCAGCCGTAGGTGAAGTTGGCACCGACTACCAGACAGCTGTAATCAAGCTGCTGCAGTCGCTGCAAAAACTCCTGTGGCGAAAGGTCCGCCACCTGCTGATTAAAGGGAATATCCACCAGCACATCCACGCCAAGCTGCTGCAAAAGCTCCTGCTTTTGCGCGCCTGTTATCAGCGCCGGCGGCACCATACCCGGACGAATCCATTCATAGGGATGGTTGCTGAAGGTAAAGACAGCCAGCTTGGAATTGCATTCACGTGCCCTTTCCCTTGCAGTTTCTATTACATCAATATGACCGCGATGCAGGCCGTCAAAGGTACCCAATGCTACCACACAGGGAGCGGAAAATTTATGCAGTTGTTCTAAAGAAGTAATAATCTCCATGCTTATTCCTCTGGCATCGGGTAATGCTCTAAGATTTTTTCTGCCTGCAGGCGCTCCTGCTCACAGCGGACGATGCCTAAGAATTCATCCCCTGGCCCCAGCAGTACGTATCTGCCGTCAGGCGTCTGCGCCACCGTGGTGCGTACACCGTTAGTAATGCGCGCCGCCTGACGGGCGTTCACCTTGAGCTTGGGCAGCTCGGCAACGGCAGTCAGCGGCTCTGCGGCACAGGCCTCGGGGTTCTCCGCGATTTCCTGCAGCGTGCAGGCCTTGTCAATCGTGTAGGCTCCCACCTGCGTGCGCAACAAAAAGCTCATCGTACCGCAGGTTCCCAGCGCTGTCGCCAGGTCCTCGCCCAAAACGCGGATATAGGTGCCCTTGGAGCAGCCCACGCGCACGGTAAAGCTCGTTGCCGTATAATGCAGAAGCTCCAGCTTATAGACCTCGATGGGACGTGCAGTGCGTTCCACCTCTACGCCCTGACGTGCCAGCTGATACAGCTTTTTGCCGTTGATTTTGATTGCCGAATACATCGGCGGCAGCTGCATCTGCTTGCCGGTAAATTGCGCCAGCACCGCGTCCAGCTCATGTTTACCGAATGCAGGCACAGGCATCGTTTTGACAACCTCACCGCTGTCATCGCCGGTAACTGTCTGCGCTCCCAGCGTAAATTCGGCAATATATTCCTTGCGGCCTTCTACAGCAAATTCCAGCAGACGAGTTGCACTGCCCGCAAAAACAGGAAGAACTCCTGCCGCGTCAGGGTCAAGAGTTCCCCCATGTCCGATTTTCTTTGTGTTAAGCACGCGCCGCAAAAAGCCGATAACATCGTGCGATGTCATCTGTGGTGGTTTTAATACATTAAAAATTGCGTCCATATTAAACCAATTTGCCCAATGCCTCCAGCAGCTGAGTGCGAGCCTCCTCTACCGGTGCATAAATCGTACAGCCTGCTGCCCGCAGATGACCGCCGCCGCCGAAGGCTACAGCCACAGCGGATACGTCAACGCTCTTGGAGCGCATGCTCACGCGCGTTACCGCCGGCTCAACGGCCTTGAACATAATAGCTACGTCAACGCCCTCAATATAGCGCGGGTAGGACACAAAGCTGTCGGTCTGGACATCCTTGTCATATAAATCGTTGGTAATTGTGAGATAAGCAATTTTGCCTTCATAAGCGAAGGTCAGCGAAGGCAGTACCTTGGCCAGCAGCTCTACCGTATCGCGGGAGCGCACGTCCAGTGCATCGCTGATTTCGTTAGGCTGCACGCCGTATTCCAGCAGCTTGGCAGCATCACGCATAGTTTTCGGCGTAGTGTTGGCATAGCGGAACGAGCCGCAGTCTGTGCTGATTGCTGTGTAAAAGCAGGTAGCAATTTCCTTATCAAAGGGCCATTGCATAGCCATGAACAGATCACACATTACCTCGCCTACGGCTGCTGCCTTAGCATCCAGATAGAGATAATCGGCAAAGCGTTCGTTGGAAATATGGTGGTCGATGTTCAGCAGCGTTTTGGCTTCCACAACCTCGGACACCAGACCAACGCGGTCAAAGGAGCTGGCATCAACTACTACCAGCAAATCCGTCTGCAGCTTACTGCCCTCTACCGGGCGTTCACACAATTCTATACCGGGAATAAAGCCAAAGCTTTTGTTGATAATATCATCACAGAAAACAGTAACCTGCTTGCCCTGCGCCAGCAAAAAGCGTGCCAGTCCCAAAGTGGAGCCCAGGGTGTCACCATCCGGGCTTACATGGGTGCACAGCACAATTTTTTCTGCCGTCAGCAGCATAGCGCCTGTTTCCTGCAGACTAAGCTCCTTACTCATGCTCTGCTTCCTCGGCTGCAGGCTTTTCTTCCTGCTTAATCTTATCTAAAATGCTCTGAATATGCGCACTGTATTCTGCGGAAGTATCCTTCTGCAGAATCAGGGTCGGTGCAAAGCGCAGGCGGATGCGTTTGGCAATTTCCGTACGCATAAAGCCCAATGCCTTGTTCAGAGCCTTCCAGGTTTCTTCCTGTTTATCCTTGGGACCATACATGCTGATGAAAATCTTGGCATAGCTCATGTCATCTGTCAGCTCCACGCCGGTTACAGTAACAAACTGAATGCGCGGATCCTTGACATCATGCAGCAGCATTTTGCTGATTTCATGCTTGATGGCCTCCTGTACTTTTTCTACTCTAAGTCTTGCCATTTTCTTTTCCTCTATATATAGATATAAGCTGACTAAAGGCAATAAGTGCAGGGAATGCGGCGGCGTATTGCTACTCCTGCCTGCATTCCTGCGCAATATGCCTTATGCGACAGACTATTCTACTGCGATTTCTTCCATGTCGTATACTTCAAAGATATCGCCCTCTTTAAGGTCGCTGAACTTCTCTAAAGTAATACCACATTCAAAGCCTTGGGCAACTTCCTTCACATCGTCCTTGAAGCGGCGCAGAGATTCGATAACGCCCTCGTGAACTACGATGCCGTCACGGACAACACGAACCTTGGAGCTGTTGGTAACCTTGCCTTCAACTACATAGCAGCCGGCAATCTTCAGCTTGGAAATAGTAATAAGCTGACGGATTTCTACGCGGCCTTGGATAACCTCCTTGAATTTAGGAGCAAGCATACCCTTGATAGCAGCCTCAACGTCGTTGAGTGCGTCGTAAATTACACGGTAGGTGCGTACGTCAACCTTCTCGGTTTCGGCAGCCTTACGCGCATTAGCGTCAGGACGAACGTTAAAGCCGATAATCAGCGCGTTGGCAGCGGATGCCAGCATTACGTCGGACTCGGTGATAGCGCCTACGCCTGCATGGACAACGGCAACCTTAACCTCATCGTTTTTGATTTTTTCCAGGGATGCCTTCAATGCTTCGATGGTGCCCTGAACGTCAGCCTTAACAACGATGTTCAGCTCTTTGATTTCGCCTTCTTTAATGCGTTGGAACAGGTCATCCAGAGAAACCTTGGAGTTCAGCTTGATTTCCTCTTCCTTCTTCTTGGCGATACGTTTTTCGGCAACGCCGCGGGCAGTCTTTTCATCGGTGCTGTCCAGGATATCGCCGGCAGCAGGTACATCGTTCAGGCCCAGTACCTCTACAGGGGTAGAAGGCAGAGCCTTCTTAACCTTCTCGCCACGGTCATTAATCATTGCACGAACCTTACCATAGGAGGTGCCGGCAATAATGGTATCACCGATATGCAGAGTACCGCGTTGTACCAGTACGGTAGCAACCGGGCCACGGCCTTTATCCAGCTGTGCCTCGATGATGGTGCCGTGAGCAGGCAGATTCGGGTTAGCCTTCAGCTCCTGCATTTCAGCAACCAGCAGAATCATTTCCAGCAGGTCGCTGATACCGGTTTTCTGATGTGCGGAAACAGGAACCATAATGGTGTCGCCGCCCCAATCCTCAGGAATGAGCTCATGCTCTGCCAGCTGTTGTTTAACGTGATCCGGATTTGCGCCCGGACGGTCAATTTTATTGATAGCTACAATGATAGGTACCTTTGCAGCCTTAGCATGGTTGATAGCCTCGACGGTCTGCGGCATTACACCGTCATCTGCTGCTACAACCAGAATTGCAACGTCGGTTACCTGTGCGCCGCGGGCACGCATAGCGGTGAAAGCCTCATGGCCCGGGGTATCCAGGAATACAATCTGCTTGCCTTGGTAGTTTACCTTATAAGCACCGATGTGCTGGGTAATACCGCCGGCCTCGCGGGAAGTAACGTTGGTTTTACGGATAGCGTCCAGCAGGGAGGTTTTACCATGGTCAACGTGGCCCATAACGGTAATAACCGGCGGACGCGGAACGCGTTTTTCAGGCGGATCGTCAACCTCGGGAATCTCGGTCGGATCCTCTTCCGGAGCCTTTTGGCCAACCTCTACGCCGAAGTTGTCGCCGATAAGCTGCGCGGTATCAAAATCGATATCCTGGTTGATGGTAACCATTACGCCCAACATGAAGAGAGCCTTGATTACTTCATTAACCTCACGCTTAATGAGTTTGGAAAATTCCTGTACATTGATAGATTCGCCGATTTCAACGTAGGTCGGACGAACGATTTCTACCGGAGCCTGTTGTTGCTTCGGTGCGGGCTTCTTGCCGCCGCGGTTTACCGGCATCTGATGGCCGGCGCTGCGGTTCGGACGGCTTTCGCGGGTAGCGTAGCTGCCCTTAATCTGCGGCTTGTTGTCCTTACGGCTCTTGCCTGCGTTGCGACCGCCCTGACGGTTATCGCGACCGCCTTCGCTGCGACCGCTGCTGCGGCCTTCGCTGCGGCCACCGCTAACCTGTGCACGGCTTTCACCGTGTACGCTCGGGCCCTGCTGGCTCTTAGGACCTACAAAGATACCGCCCTGGCGTTGCTGGCCATTGCGGTTACCCTGACGGTTGCCCTGCTGACCGTTGCGGTTTTGCGGACGGCCTTCGTTACGGCCACCCTGGCCGCCTTGACGGTTGCCCTGCTGACCACCGCGGTTTTGCTGCGGACGGCCTTCGTTGCGGCCGCCCTGACGATTTTCGTTACGCCCTTGTTGAGCGTTGTTGTTGCGTTGATTTTGTTGCTGATTTTGTTGCTGATTTTGTTGCATATTCCTCTGTCCGTTATTCCTATTCATATTGTTATCGTTTCTTTTAGCTGTATCCTGCGGACGCGCAGGAGCAGCCGGTTTGCTGACATCACGTTTTTCCGTCTTCGCCGGTTTGGGCGGTTCTGGTTTTTTATCGTATGCTTTACGGATAACAGACATAGCCTTGTCATCAGCTGCACTAAAATTAGTTTTTTCGATATTATTTTTCTTCAACAGGTCAATGACCTCATTTACCGGTTTGCCATAATCCTTGGCAACCTCATATATTCTTTTATTACCCATTCATCCACCTCCAGACCAGATAATAAGAAGCAGATTCATCTGCGGAGCTCGCGCATGCTGCGCAGACAACTGTGATTTAAATCATTATTTTTTCAACAGCATGTTGGCAAAATTCGCATCGGTAACAGCTACAGCTATTCTTGGTCCCTTGCCGATTGCATAGCCCAACTCATTGCGCGTCAACAGCTCAATAACCTGCACGCCTGCCATCTCTGCCAGGAAATAAATTTCCTTTTTTGAATTAGGGGCAGCATCTTGTGCCAAAACAAGTACCTTGACCTTGCCGCTTTTTAAGGCAGCACGCACAGCTGTATCGCCGGAAGCGGTTTTGCCTGCCTTTTGCGCCAACCCTAAAGCAAATGCGACATTATTGCCTGCCATGTTCGAAATCCTCCAGCAGCTGCTTGAGCACATCCTCACCGATAGGCTTCTCCAAAGCGCGCTCCAGACGTTTCTCCTTTACGGCCTTGGTAATGCATTCCTTATCGGGGCAGACATATGCGCCGCGTCCGTTCTTCTTGCCGGTGAGGTCAAGGCTGACCTCGCCCTCAGGTGAACGTACAACGCGCAGCAGAGCCTTTTTATCCTTCATTTCATTGCAGCCTAAGCATTTACGCTGCGGAACCTTTTTTACCTTCATCATGCTTCTTCCACGGGAGCAGGCTCAGCAGCAGCCTCTTCGACAGCCTGAGTTTCGCTCTTAATATCAATCTTCCAGCCGGTCAGCTTAGCAGCCAGGCGGGCATTTTGGCCTTCCTTGCCGATAGCCAGGGACAGCTGGTAATCCGGTACGACAACGCGGCAGATTTTGTCTGCTTCGTTAACGGTTGTCTTAACAACCTTTGCCGGGCTCAGAGCATTGGCAACGTATTGTGCCGGATCTTCACTGTATTTTACAATATCAATCTTTTCACCGCGCAGCTCGTTGACAATAGTCTGCACACGCATGCCCTTATGGCCTACGCAGGCACCTACCGGATCAACATTGCTGTCAGCAGTAAATACGGAAATCTTGGAGCGCATACCAGGCTCGCGGGCTACGGATTTTATTTCAACCACGCCATCATGGATTTCCGGAACCTCCAGCTCAAACAGGCGCTTCAGCAGGCCGGGATGAGTGCGGGAAACCATAATCTGCGGTCCCTTGGTGGTGCGCTTAACCTCAACAATATAGGTTTTCATACGCTCATGGTATTGGTAAATTTCACCGGGGATCTGCTCATTGGGAGTCAGCACAGCTTCAACCTTGCCCAAATCGATATAAACATTTTTGTTTTCCATGCGTTCAATAATACCGGTAACAATATCATTGGCACGGCTTTGGAAGCGCTCGTAAACCTGTCCGCGCTCTGCCTCACGGATACGCTGTACAACAAACTGCTTAGCGTTCTGGGCAGCAATACGGCCGAAGTTTTTCGGAGTAACCTCCACCTCTACAATGTCACCTGTCATATAATGCGGATTGATTTCCTGAGCATCCTCCAGAGACATTTCGTTAATGCCGTCAGCCTCACCTTCAACTACAGTGCGCTGTGCATATACATGGATTTCACCAGTTTCTTTATTCATATCAACACGGACATTTTGGTTTGTGCCGGTATTCTTCTTGTAAGCAGCAACCAAAGCGTCATCAACAGCCTGGAACAAAAGCTCGGGGTCAATACCCTTTTCCTTTCCTAATTCCTGGATTGCTGAGATAAAATCTGCGTTCACTTAATAAGCCTCCTATTTCTTAATTAAAAGTCTATATGCGGTCTGATATTAGCAATCAGCCTACGTTCAATGCGGTCAGGATTTTTGAATTCCTTACCTTTAATAATCTTTTTAACCTGTACAGCTTCGTCATCATGTGCTACCAGAATGCCGGTCAGATTTTTCATTCCCTCCCACGGAGTATAGAACATAATATCAACCTTGGTGCCATAAGCAGCAACAAAGTCCTTGTCCTTCTTCAGCGGACGATCAATGCCCGGAGAAGAAACCTCCAGAAAATACTTGTCGGGAATAGGATCCTCGGCATCCAGAATCTCCGTCAGCTTTTCGCTGACCATCTGGCAATCATCAATTTCTACTCCACCAGGCTTATCGAGAAAAATCCGTAGGTACCAGTCCTTTTCGCGCACATATTCTACATCTACCAGCGTAAGACCGGTATCCTGCAGAAGCGGTTCTACCATTGCGGTAATCAGTGCTTCAACTTCTTTTGCCTGCATCATTTTCACCTCCATATTAAGTTTTTCTTTCTGTATTAACCTTGCGGCCAACACCTGCCTCTTCCGCAAATGCGTCAGAAACATCATAATAAGCGGAAAGAGCGGGCTTTAAACCCACTCTTTCACAAGTCATACTTATTTTGGCTATCCTTATTATAGCATCTGTTGACAAGTCTTGCAAGTAGCTTACGCTATATCTAGTTATTATATGTTAAATTTTATACAGAAAAATGCTAAATCTGCCACGTGAAATGTATACACTGCGCTTTCCCTTGTCAGTCGCAAAAATATCTGCTACAGTAATACAGTAAACAGATAGAGATTGTGGAAAAAGTGTCAGTTTGGACAAGGGCGCTTTATCGACAAGCTTTTTATGAAAGGTGGTATTTTTATGTCCTATAATTTTGATGCTGCTGTTTCTCCCTTTATTAAAGCACTGCCTCCCTCCGGTCTGGCAAAGTTTCTTGATATTATGGCCGCTAACCCCAACATCGTGCCTCTCAGCGTCGGCGAACCCGATTTTGATATTCCGCAGGCTGTCAAGGACGCTGAAATCAACAGCATCTGCGAAGGCAAAAGCTGCTACACTCCTACGCTCGGCCTTTTGGAGCTGCGCGAAGCAATTGCGGATGATATCCATAAAAACTACGGCGTGAAATACGACCCCAAAACCGAAATCATGGTAACCGTCGGTGTCAGTGAAGCGCTGTACACCACTATTACTACAATTATGCATCCGGGTGACGAAATTATTCTTCCCGAGCCCTGCTACGTTGCCAACAAAGCCTGCGTTATTCTGGCAGGCGGCAAGCCTGTTTCCGTAGAAACCTATCAGGAAAACGGCTTTGTGCCTACTATCGAAGATTTGGAAAAGGCTGTTACGCCCAAAACCAAGGCTATTATGCTTGGCTATCCCAACAACCCGACCGGCGCTATTATGAGCAAGGAGCAGATTAAGGCTATCGGCGACTGGGCTGTAAAGCATGACCTGATTGTCATTAGCGACGAGCTTTATGCTCATCTTACCTACGGCAGCAAAACACACACCATGTTCACCTCCTTCCCGGAATTCCGCGACCGCACCATTATTTTCAACGGCTTCTCCAAAGCCTACGCTATGACCGGCCTGCGTCTTGGCTATATCATGGCACCGGCAGCAATCATCAACGCTATGAACATCCTGCATCAGTATGTTGTGCTCTGTCCCAACGTTACGGCACAGTACGGCGCGATTGCGGCACTGAAATACTGCCGTCAGGACGTTGACAATATGGTTGCCGAATACAGCCGCCGCCGTCAGATTATGATTGACGGCTTCCACAAGATGGGACTGCCGCTGTATGAGCCCGAAGGTGCCTTCTATGTTTTCCCCTGCATCAAGGAAACCGGCCTTTCCAGCATGGAATTTGTTGAAAAGCTGCTTGAGGAGCAGGAGGTTCTCGTAATCCCAGGCAACATCTTCGGTGCCGGTGGCGAAGGCTATATCCGTTGCTCCTATGCTTACAGTGAAGAAATCCTGCATAAGGCACTGGAGCGCATCGCCCTCTTCGTAACAAAATACAGAAATCTGAACAAGGCGAAATAACTGTTATGCTGATTAATTATTAGACACAGTTATCTTATTAGTATATAATATCAATTGTAGATTTGATATCTGCTTAAAAATTCTTTGTCTTGATTTCGCTATATCTCACTTTCCTTCCATGAGACATAGCACATAAGAAAAACACGGTGTTTATCAGCCGTGTTTTTTCTTTTTGAAAAAGCTTTTTGATTATCCTATTGCAGCAGCAGCGTAAGCTAAACAAAAAATCCGCATGAAAAAAACATCATCATATTCCCGCTAAAACAGTTAAAGCTGCCAGCCTCCGGTTTGAGACGGAGACGGCAGCTTTTTGCATAAAAGCATTTGCGTATAATTCTATCTTAAGTTAAAGCTTACCGCACGTGTAACGCGACAGCGTGCGTTCTGCCCGTACTTGTCTTTGGCAGGACTGAAGCGCCATTTGTTGACCGCCGTCACAACGCTGTTATCCATAGCACCGTTGCCGGAGGAGCCGACAACCGTTACATCCTCTACACTGCCGTCAGCACCTACCAGAATGCGTACCGTTACCACACCGGTAGCACCGCTGTTGCGTGCGGACGCAGGATATACAGGCGCAACCTCACGCAGCAGGCTGTGGCCGCCGGACTCCAGGAGTACTTCGAGGAGCATCCCAACCAGGCCCGCGCTATCTGCAACAAGGCGATTTCGGCCAGCAAGGCCCGCACCGCCGCGCGCA
>OLGV01000979.1_pt1 | contig 10119 bp, 9 predicted proteins | sample 1605761 | NCBI WGS metagenome assembly OLGV01 (sample SAMN03283245) | human gut metagenome | biome: human-associated habitat; material: feces | host: Homo sapiens | place: Peru | collected 2012
CAGGGAGATTTGACGATGGCGGAGTTTCAGAAGATAAAAGGCACGCCCCGCAAGGAGGCTCTGGGGATGGAACAGCTGATTCCCCTGTACATCCGGGCGTTGAAGCTGAGCGCGGGACTCAACACGCAGAGGGTCTTCGCGGCCTGGGACGCAGTCTCGGGAGTCGCTGGCCAGACGCTCAGGAAGTTCTACCGGGACGGCAAGCTTTACGTCACCATCTCGTCCTCCATGATCAGGAGCCATCTGGAGTTCCAGAAGCCGTCCTTGATCCAGGCCATGAACCGTTTCTTGGAGAAGGATGAGCTCTTCGTCAAGGACTACGACAAGGTGGGATTTGTCAAGGAGTTGATACTTAAATGATTTTGGAGGAATTATTGTTTTTTCGGTTATTGTTAGTCAGGAGGTAATGCTATGGGCGACAGGGTCAGGATCATAATCGACGACGCCATCCCTTTCATCGAGGGGGTTCTGGAACCGTATGTGGATGTCAGGTACATGGAGGGCAGGGCGATCTCCAGAGAGGATGCGATGGAGGCGGACGCGCTGATCATCAGGACAAGAACCAAGTGCGACGCTGCCTTGCTGGAGGGGACTCCGGTGAAGTTCATCGCCACGGCTACCATCGGGATGGACCACATCGATCTACCGTACTGCAACGAGAGAGGGATCATCGTCCGTAATTCCGCCGGATGCAACGCCGGAGGAGTGATGAACTATGTCTTCTCGGCCCTCTACGGTGTGGCCGCCAGGAAGGCCATCAGGCTGGAGGGAGGCAAGATCGGAGTCGTGGGGGTCGGCAATGTCGGCAGAAGGGTCGATTCCGTGGCCGGTTCGCTGGGCTTCAAGGTTCTGAAGAACGATCCTCCGAGGATGAAGGAGGAGGGCAACGAGGGCTTCTGTCCGCTGGACTACCTGCTTGCCAACTCGGACATCGTGACCATGCATGTTCCTCTGAACGAGACGACAAGGGGCATGGCGGACGATGAGTTCTTCGAGCGGATGAAGCCTGGCACGATCTTCATCAACGCTTCCCGTGGCGAGGTTGTGGACGAGGCCGCGTTGAAGAGAGCCATTCCGAAACTCGGCCCGGTGATCATCGACACGTGGAACAACGAGCCGGACATCGATGTTGACCTTCTGAATATGGTGGACATCGCCACTCCGCACATCGCCGGCTATTCCTACCAAGGCAAGCAGAACGGCACCGCCCTGGCCGTGCGCGCCATCGCCCGCTTCTTCGGCATCGAGCCGCTCTACGACTTCTTTCCCAAGACCGAAATCATTGACCTTGAGTCAATCCGCCTTGACCTGAAAGGCAAGTCGCAAGGCGAGGTCGCCTCCGTCCTCCAGTACAACTACCCGATCTTCACTGACGATTTCATGCTCCGCATGGCTCCCGAAAACTTCGAGTCCCTCCGCTCCAACTACAAATACCGCCGCGAGTTCTACATCTTCTGATCCCGAATACCTCCGCGAGTTCTACATCTTCTGGCTCCGAATACCGCTGTGAGTTCTGCATCTTCTGGCCACCGAATATCGCCGCGAGTTCCGCATCTTCTGACCACCGAATATCGCCGCGGATTCTGCATCTTCTGGCTCTGAATACCGCCGCGAGTTCCGCATCTTTTGACCCCGAATACCTCCGCGAGTTCTACATCTTCTGACCACCGAATATCGCCGCGAGTTCCGCATCTTCTGGCTCCGAATATCGCTGTAAGTTCTACATCTTCTGGCCGTCTTTTCAGGTGGTGCTGTAGCTTCGGCAGGCTCAAGGACATCCCTACAAAGTCAGGAAGAAGGTAGCTGAATTTCTTGAAGTGATTGGAGACGAATCACTTTCATCAGAATCATTATCAGAATTCCGTAAAACCTGTCACTTTGTGTTATAGGTTCCGTAGACCGGATCCATCCTGACATATTTCATACCCTCATTGGGAGGGAACGAAATATGCTTGTAGGTCTTGCCGTCGCTTTCGATGACATCGCCTTTGGCGAGCCAGTACTTTTGTATGACGTAGTCGGACATCTTTCCTATGCCCCAGTTGCTGTCCAATTCATCTGCGTCGAAGATTGCGACAAACAATGTGTCAGTGTCATAGAAGATCTCGTCAACAACCTGCCCGGCACTTAACTTAACCCCTACTATAATGTCGGCGAAAGACCCCATTTGCCCTGGTTCGACGTGGTGTAGGTACCATTTGTCGTTGAGATCCTCCAAAGAGACCGGATCATCTCCTTTCTTGAGGCCGGTTTCCTGTGACCAGATGTAGACTCCTTTGCCGTAGTGGTTTTCAAGATCCAGTGAATAGAAGATGTCACATGAGGTGACGGATTGCATCGCCAAGGCAGTGGTCAATACGAGGATGATTCTTTTTATTATATTCATGGTTGGTGTTGTTGTGCTATTATATTCATGGTTGGTGTTATTGTGCTTAGTTTCTTCTGCTTGATAGACGTTTGTGATCCAACGACATTCTCCTAAATCCAGTTTCACGGATTACTTGCATCCTATTTATGTATAAAGTAAAACCGTGAGAATGCCGCTATCATGACATATTGCGCTCTTCGCCTGTCTGGCCATGACCTATCTGGCCGGGGAAGGGACATCTTACAAAACACGTTCAGCCACAAGTGCATTTGGCGGCCATGGGTGAATGAATGCGATGAAAAAGTATGAGGTTAAACTTATAGTTTTTCAGCATATTCATTGACAGGCACAGCTCTGTGGCCTTTTGTCATGAACGTGTTTTGTAAAACATCCCGCGCGGGTCTGTCGGTTAGGTGATGGAATAACGGTATCCGCCTGTCTTGCCATGACCTATCTTGCCGTGACCTGTCTTGCCGGAACCTGTCTGGCCGGGGAAGGGACATCTTGCAAAACAGGTTCAGCCACAAGTGCATTTGGCGGCCATGGGTGAATGAATGCGATGAAAAAGTATGAGGTTAAACTTAAAGTTTTTCAGCATATTCATTGATTGGCACCACTCTGTGGCCTTTTGTCATGAACGTGTTTTGTAAAACATCCCGCACGGGACTGTCGGTTAGGTGATGGAATAACGGTATCAGCCTGTCTGGCCATGACCTGTCTATCCATAACCTATCTGGCCGGGAAAGGGTGAAACTTTCGGTCGTGGTTGATGGGCTTTTGTTTTCTTTGCCGGCGCTTCTACAGACTCGGTGGCTATCGATGCGTCGTCACTGGTCAGACGTGCGCTTTTGTCTTTTGCGCTTCGGCAGAGTTGGTGGCTATCGATGTGCCGTTCCTGGTCAGACGTGCGCTTTTATCTTTGGAGCTTCGGCAGACTTGGCGACCTTCTGTGCTGCTTACAGAGCTGTGTCGGGCTGGACTTGTGATCCTGCTAAGGTCGCTTGGCTTTGTGGTTCCCCGGAACTTCTGGGCGGAGTCGGACTTTAACCGTTCGCAGGAATTCTGGCTTGGTTTGTCGCATTAAACCGTTGTCGCATTAAACCGTTGTCGCGCCAAAACTATAATCGCGCGAACTGTTGATGCTTCAAACCATCAAGGCGGCGATAAGACTAAAATTACTCAAGTTTCGCATTTGCGAAACACCACTCTTCTTCACTGCTTGCAGTGAAAGCAAGTCCCTCCCCCGAGGGGAGGGATTTAGGGAGAGGGTAACGTGAAAAGATGTGGGTGGGCAATCACCTCCGAACGTGAGATAATGTATTTGACAGCAGGTGATTGCCTACTTGCGAAAGCTGACTAAAATTACCCCTGTGAGGAGTGAAAAATCGTTGCCGTCCATTTACGGGGAGTACGGACATCTCAATCCTCACTGGGGTATTTCTGTATGGCAGTCTTGTGGAAGTTAGCGGAGGGTTGTTCCGCTGCCGCTTTCGTTGACTTTCAAGGTGTTGGCTTTTAGATGGGTGGCATCTATGTCGCCGGAACCTACCCTGTTGAGCGATGCCGAGCCGGTCTCGCCGGAGAGGGTTATGTCGCCCGAGCCGGATGAGGCTACGGACAAGGTTGCTACATTCAGGTCGGCGTAACAGCCGTCACCGGAACCGCTGCGGGCGATGTCCATGTTGGCGGCGGTGATGTGCTCGAACTCGTGATCGCCGCTGCCTACGCTGTGTACGGACAGTTTTCCGGCGATCTCCAGATTGGTGGCGATGACATCACCACTGCCGCTTGTCTTTATGCTTAGCGAGTCGCCTTTGTATGCGGAAATGCTTATGTCGCCGCAACCATTGTTGGAGATGCTGCAGAGTGCAGGTGCATATACCTGGACTTTGATCCTTCCTTGAGGCCTTGAGGTACCGTCATTTAATCGTACTTTCAGTGTGCCTTCCTCGTTTGTCACCAGAATGGAGTCGGTCAGAAAGTCGCAGGCCATCAGATCGACCTTGGATTCGCCTTCTGTCTGGACAATGACTATGTCGTCCATGTTCATGTCGATGTCAACCGCGTTGAACTGCCCGACATTGTATGTGACGGTGTCGATTTTTACGTCAAGATCCGAGAGGGTGTATCTCAATTCATTCTTGAGTAGTTTTTTCGTCTTGTCACTGAATCTGAAGTAGCAGGATGACAGTCCTGCCGCCACAAGAACCAGTGCCGCAACAGTCAGTATATTCTTTAAAAACTTCATGATATTCAAATATTTAGATTACCCAATTGCTTTTGTCTAGCAGCTCCTTCGGGTCGAGCCCGAGGAGCTCCATTTTTTTGATGACGGCGGGCAGTTCGACTTCGAGGAACTCTTTGCGGTTGTTTTCCAGTACGATGTCCCTGGCTTCCGCGCTGATGAAGTAGCCGATGCCGCGTTTGTTGTAGATGATCCCTTCGTTGGTGAGCTTCTCGTAGGTACGCATCACCGTGTTGGGGTTCACGCCGACCGAGGCGCCATATTCACGGACGGACGGAATCCTGTCGTCAGCGGCAAGCGCGCCGGAAAGGATTTGCTCGCAGATCATGTCGCTGATCTGTAGGTAGATCGCCTTGTTCGAGTTAAATTCCATGGCCGTAAACTATTAATGTTGGATTCTTTTGAGCCTGAACCAGATCCAGATGGCGCAGACCGCGACTATCAATAATGTCCAGAAGTTGATGAACCCGTTCAGCCAGAGATCGACGCTGTCGGCGTGCCGGACTGTCCAGTTCATGAACTTTTCGCCCACCATTACCGGATCCATGTTCGCGAAGAGCATGCTGATCAGCGTGGAGAAAAACATCCCTATGGCAAAGTTGGCCAGCAATGTTCCGACCACCTTCCATTTCTTGAATATCAAGCCTCCGAGGAGGAATATGATCGCGTTTTGCACGGTGTTCGCAATTATAATCCACAGCCCGTTTGCCGGAATGATGATGTCCGTGGTTCGAAGCAGGTCGTTGATTCTGAACGACATCAGGGCTCCACCGCAGCTCTTGTCAAACAGGCACACCAGGCCGTCGCTCAGAAGATAGACCACTATGTACATGATAGGTATGACAAGCAGGGTGACCAGCATCATGGACACGTATTTCTCAAGCCTTGAGGCCGGCAGCATAAGCCACTCGGAGCCTTTGGTCTTGTCGGTGATCTCACCATAGGCTCTGGACGGGAACAGCATCACGAAGATCGTTATCATCACGGCGGCCATCCCGAACCTTACCCAAATTGAGGGACCGTCGATGCTCATTCCAGAGAACAGCTTCATCAGGCCTCCGTCGAACAGCGCCGCGAAGAACATGTAGAGCATGTAGAAAATGACAGGGGACAGCGCGAAGATCAGCACCAGCATTCCGATGTTTTTCCACTGCCTCTTGAGGTCGTAGACAAAATATTTCCCGAACCTTCCGAAATTGAAGTTATTGTTCATCGCCATTCCTCCTTATTGTTTGTTGTTGAACATGCCCTTGATCAGTTCCTTGTTCTTGTGGACAGCGTTGAAGAGGGCCTCGACATTGATCTTGCTGTCCTCGCCGGTCGTGTTGGGACGGACCTGGATGAATCCGCCCGGAAGCTGCTCGCTGTAAAGGGATTCCGGATGCAGCTGCGTTCCGTAGTCGAAGTACAGCCTGCCTGTGATCTCCTCCACCGTGGCGTTCAGCAGAACGTCCTGGCGGTCAAGGATTATGATCGGGTCGATGATGTTCTCCAGATCCCTCACCTGGTGGGTAGAGATCACGATGGTGGAAGCCTCGGAAGTGTACTTCATGATCGCGCCCCGGAACTGCGCCTTGGACGGAATGTCCAGACCGTTGGTCGGCTCATCCATGAATATGTACTTGCATCCACAGGCCAGGGCGAGGGAGATGTAGACCTTCTTCAGCTGTCCGGCTGACATCTGGCTCATCTTCTTGTCAGGGTCGTTCTCGAACTCCCTCATGATTCCAAGGAATCTGGTGTGGTCGTAATTAGGCCAGAACCTGCCTCTCTCCTTCGCGAAGCTCTCGGCCTTCATAGGCACCGGAAGAACCTCGTCCGGAAGGTAGTACTGGTTCTGGAGTAGGGACGGGGTCCTGTCGAAAGGATTCTCTCCGTCGGTCGTGATGCTGCCGCCGGTCACTCTCTTAAGCCCGCACAGAAGTGTCAGAAGCGTGGTTTTGCCCACGCCGTTCTCGCCCAGAAGACCGTAGATGCGGCCTTCCTCAAGCGTTGTCGTGATGCTTTTCAGAACCGGAACATTGCCGTAGCTGAAAGCGAGATCTTTGATTTCTATCATATCTTGTTAGTGTAATAGTTTATTAGTACACCGCAAAGATAATGAAGTTTTTTAACAATCAAAGAAAAAATGAATATTATTTGCCTCTTACCGGTCATCGCACTCCGGCAGTCATCTGAGCCTGTCGGAACGCGGCGACCGAGAGGAGTGACCTCTTACTTCTTTGAATCGGAATATTCCTTAATGTTCCTTTCCCGCCATTCGGTCGGCGTGCAGCCGACTGTCTTCCGGAACTGCTGCCTGAAGTTGGATTTGTCATTGAACCCTATAGCGAAGCCGATGTGGCACACCGGGGTTTCAGGCTCTTGGATAAGAAGTTCTTTCGCCTCTTCTATGCGAAGATCCTTCCTCCATGTCGAGAATTTCTTATTCAGAACCTTGGAACAGTAGAACGAAAGCTCCTCACTTGTGATTTCGAGTTCGTTCAGAAGGTCGTCCATCGAGTCATAGGAGTCGCGGTGCTTCCCTTCCTCGACCCATTTGTCAAGTTTCATCTTGACTTTGGCGATTGTTTTTCGGACGGTGATTGTCTCCTTGATTCCGGAGACATTGTTTCTGTGGATCTTCTGCAGCTTCTTGGAAATGCTGGAAAGAAGCGGGTAGTTGGTTCCTAGCGCTTTCATGTGTTTGGTCAATTGGTGGTTATGGTTTTCTATATGAATAAGGTGATGACCGACTATGGGTTGCCGACCATCACCTTAAGATCTGTGACGGGTGGGGACTACCAGCCCAGCACGTAGGCGAAGATCAGTGGAGCCACGATTGTAGCGTCGCTCTCCACGATGAATCGAGGAGTGGTAGGGGAAAGCTTGCCCCAGGTGATCTTCTCGTTAGGAACGGCTCCTGAATATGAACCGTAGGATGTGGTGCTGTCGGAGATCTGGCAGAAATATGACCAAAGTGGTGTGCCCTTCCATCCGAGATCCTGCTCCATCATCGGAACGACGCAGATAGGGAAGTCGCCGGCGGTGCCGCCACCGATCTGGAAGAATCCCACTCCGGCTCCGGTGGCGTTGGCCTTGTACCAGTCAACCAGGAACATCATCACCTCCACGCCGGTCTTGACAAGGTTGGTAGGGAACTCGCCGCGGATGCAGTGGGCTGTGAATATGTTGCCGGTGGTGCAGTCCTCCCATGCAGGGCAGATGATAGGAATGTTCTTCTCACAGGCTGCCATCACCCAGCTGTCCTTAGGGTCGATCTCATAGTACTGCTCCAGAACGCCGCTGCGGAGAAGCTGGTAGATATATTCATAAGGGAAATACCTTTTTCCTTCGTTCTTCGCCTTTGTCCAGACATCGACGAGGGCACCCTCCAGGCGGCGGAAAGCCTCCTCTTCCGGAATACAGGTGTCGGTCACACGGTTGTAGTGGTTCTCAAGCAGCTCCTGCTCCTGCTGAGGAGTAAGGTCGCGGTAGCCCGGGATCCTGTAGTAGTGTGAGTGAGCGACGAGGTTCATTATGTCCTCTTCAAGGTTGTTGGCTGAGCAGCAGACGAACGAGAACTTGTCCTGGCGGATCATTTCCGCGAGGGAAAGTCCGATTTCGGCGGTACTCATGGCACCGGCCATAGCAAGGAACATCTTTCCTCCCTTGTCGAGAAGGTCGCAATAGGCCTTCGCGGCATCAACCACGCATGCCGAGTTGAAGTGGCGGTAGTTGTGGGTGATGAATTGTGAAATAGGTCCTTTTTCCATTTTTTGTCCTAATGTTAAAAGTGTTTTTTCTAATGCTATCTCGTGTCAGAAAAACCCTCTGAACGTACAATAGTATGCGAATTTAGAAATTTTAGATTACTTTTGCAATTGTTGTATGTTAACGAACAATAAAATAACGAGCGCGCTCGCCTTCGGAGGAGTGTCTAATGAATGTTTATTATGCTGAGAATTGATGATTACGCTACCTTCCGCAGGGTCGCGACACCGTTTTACTACTATGACATCGATCTCTTTATGCGTACTGTGGACAAGGTCGCCGATCTTTCCGAAAAGACCGGCATACAGGTGCATTATTCGGTAAAGGCCAATTCGGACAGCCGTCTCAACGACATCATCAGCTACAAGGGGCTTGGAGCGGACTGCGTGAGCGGTGACGAGATTGAATTCGCCGTGGGGTGCGGCTACGATCCCAGGAAGATTTTCTTCGCGGGAGTCGGAAAGTCCGACAGGGAGATATGCCAGGCCTTTCAGGTCGGCATCGGTGCCTTCGTGGTGGAGTCTCTTGAGGAGATCGAGATCATCGGTGACCTGGCGTGCAGGCTTGGCCGCAGGGCTCCCGTCAGCCTTAGGATCAACCCGAACATCGACGCCCACACGCATCACTACATCACCACCGGCCTGTACGAGGACAAGTTCGGAATCTCCGACAGGAGCTTTGACGAGGCCGTGGCCTTGGTGAACGCTTGCCCGAACATCGATTTCTACGGGCTTCAGTTCCACATCGGCTCGCAGATCCTTGATGTTGAGGATGTTGTGAAGCTGGAATGCGCCAAGGTCAATGACATCGTGTCCCGCTTTGAGGCTAACGGGATGATCGTCAAGAACATAGACTTGGGAGGAGGCTTGGGCATCGATTATGATGAGCCGGATGTCAATCCTGTGGCCGACTTTGAGACCTGGTTCGGAACCATCGACAGGAATCTTAGGCGTCGTCCCGACCAGGTTGTCCACGTGGAGCCTGGGCGTTCCATTGTGGCGCAGTGTGGCTCGCTAGTCACGGAGGTCTTGTTTGTGAAGAAGGGGGAGAACCGTCGTTTCCTGATGGTGGACGCCGGCATGAACGATCTCATCCGTCCTGCCCTTTACGGCTCCTATCACAAGATCGAGAACCTTTCGGCTCACTATGAGGACAATGACGCGCGCGAGAATCGTGTCTATGACGTGGTCGGTCCTGTCTGCGAGTCGGCAGACACTTTCGGTAAGGAGCGTCTGCTCGCCAAGAGTCACAGGGGTGACCTTATTGGGATCCGCAGCGCCGGAGCCTACGGTCAGGTGATGGCTTCCCGCTACAACATGCGTCCGTTCGCCCCGGCGGTATATTCAGACCGCCTTGCCGAGGCTCTTCGACGCAAGGAATATTTCGCTTTATGAATATAAAAACAGCCGCCTCGGAAAGAAGAGGCGGCTGTTTAGCTGTTTATGATTCTACCTTCTGAATCCGCGGAGCCTCTGGGCAAGGTTGCCTGTCAGCGCGGTCTTCATCATCTTGCGGGTGGTCTCGAACTGCTTCAGAAGCTTGTTCACCTCGGCCACATTGGTGCCGCTGCCGTCCGCGATCCTCTTGCGGCGGCTTCCGTTGATGATCTCAGGATTGTCCCTCTCTTCAGGAGTCATGGACATGATGATGGCCTCTATCCCCTTGAACGCCTTGTTGTTGTCGATGTCGATGTCCTTGATGGCCTTGCCCAGCCCAGGGATCATCCCGGCCAGATCCTTGATGTTGCCCATCT
>OLGV01000982.1_pt1 | contig 10105 bp, 6 predicted proteins | sample 1605761 | NCBI WGS metagenome assembly OLGV01 (sample SAMN03283245) | human gut metagenome | biome: human-associated habitat; material: feces | host: Homo sapiens | place: Peru | collected 2012
ATGTCAGTTTATATTAGTGGCGCAAAGTTATATACCTCTTAATCAAACTGACAGTCGTACTTTATCGAATGCTTACCTTTTCAGGCCATTGGCTTCTCTGCTTATAAAAGAATAAGGGCAGGCTTAATGCTGAGCCTGCCCCTGTAGAGTATTATTTCAGATGATTATTTCTTGGCGAAATATCCACCACCTTCGGTACCGTTATATGTCCATTGGTTGTTGTAGTTGAACTGGTAGATAGTTGTGTATCCGCCTTCCTTGTAACCTTTGGTCACAAATGAGAAGCCGCAGCAGTACCTCCCTTCAGAAACGAGTCTTTGGGAACCTGTGCCAAGACCGAACTTAGGGGCTCCGAATATGTCGTCAACTCCCCATCCGATCCATGCATGGTTGCAGTCATCAACACCGAACTTAAGCGGAGCGAAATAACCCGTTCCATAACCCGTAGTGTTGGTGAGTTCGGTGATGCAGGCAACCTCGGTTCCGTTGCTTACCTTCTGGTAATCCAGAGACATGTAGGTGTAGATCACAGGGGTGCCATCCACAATCTCAAGGGATGCAGGAACCGCGAAGTCAAGGTACAGACCTACGAGATCAAGGTTGTGTACATGACCGTTGAGAATCTCCGGATTCTCCACAGCCTTGAACTCGACAGTTGTCTCGTGCTGCCTCTTGCCGTTGTTTACGATCTTGGTATTGCTGACGCCAGTTGCCTTGAAGGAATAATTGTAGAATGTATAATTCCCCGCAAGATCTTTGGCATCCACCTGACTGATGGTGATCTTGCTGCCGGTGGAGAGTTCCAAGGTTGCCTTACGCGCGGCTCCGGTGGTGTTCTCTGTCCAGTAGGCGACACCGTCCTTGTAGCTCAGCCATCCACCGATGCCGGCGGTCTTGCCGTTGTCCGCGGCGGCTCCGAAGAGTCCACGGTAGCCGGCTTTGTCGTCTTTCCAAAGCTCGACCGTCTCTGGCTCGGTAGGGGTGCGTAGATTTACTGTCACCTCGCAGGATGCTGAGACACCGTTCTTGGTGGTGGCCGTGATGGTAACTTTGCCGAGTTCGACTCCGGTCACCTTTCCGGTTTCATCAACAGTCGCGATTTCTGTGTTTGAAGAAGTCCACGTGATCGTTTTGTCTGAAGCGTTTGCTGGAGTAACAGAAGCGGTAAGGTTGACAAACTCTCCGATGTAAACTGAAGCTGTCGTTTCGTTGAGCGTCACTCCTGTCACAGGGATTTCCTTGACGGTAACGTTGCAGTTTGCCGTGCATTTACCGGAATCTGTGGTAACCGTGATCGTTGTCTTGCCAGGAGTGAGACCTACGACGCGTCCCCAAACGTCAACAGTCGCGACCTTCGCGTCTGAAGAGGCCCAAGTCTTATATGAGCTTGTGCAATTGTCCGGAGTGAGGGTCGCCTTAAGCTCGACCTGCTCTCCCGGGAATATGGAAACCTCCGTCGCGCTGAGGGTCACACCTGTGGTGGCTACGAGATCTGTCTCGTCCGTGTCTTGGCAGGAAACCGCCATGACTGTAGCCAAGATGGTGGAAAGAATCAAAAATATCTTTTTCATATTGACTGTCTTTTAATTATTTGCTCCAATTGGAATTGGTGGAGAGTTCCTTTTGAGGGATTTGCCACTCCATGTCCTCAACCTTCCATGTGTAATCCTTCCAGTGGTTTCCGCCCTGACGGACAGCGTCGGTGTTCCAACGCTTGTGGCAATAGTAGTCGAGGCCGTTCTCGCCCCACATCTCTATCTGCCACTGAAGCTGGATCTGCTCCCAGGTGCCGAGACCGCCCTTATAATTATCACATGTAAGGGTTGGCGCTCCGGATTTTGTACGAGCCGCGAGGAGTTTGTTGAGGGTAGTCTTCGCGTCAGCTTCCTTGCCAGCCTGGTACTGAGCCTCGGCCAACATGAGGAGGACTTCTGAAGAACGGAGAATGATCTGGTCAGAGCTGATGTTGGCGATTGTACGCTCATTGGCGTTCTGGCCGATTGTAGCGCCCCACTTAAGGTTGGTGTACTTGAGGAGAGTGCTTGCGGCATGGCCATTGTCAGTGAAGTAAGGGTAACTCTCAATTTCGTGATCCGCGAAGATTCCTTTACGGTAGTCGTTGTCATCAATCTTGTCGTAGAGACTCTGGCTGATCTGGAAGAGACCGCTCTTGCTGTTTCCAGCCTTAAGGCTGTTGAGAATAGTCCAAGAGTAGAGATTGCTCTCACTTGTCCAGCCGAAGAGCACCTCCGGGTTGCTTGGAATGCTCAGGAAGGCATTGTCGTCATTCCTGACCTCATCCTTGCCCTTCTTCCAAGTGTCATCCAGCGGTGTGGCAATGTCGTCAAGACGGCTGGTCTGAACGCCATAGTGTGCCTCGTCGATGAGTGTCGGGTACTTAGCCAGAATGCGCTGGCAGGCAGCGATCGCCTTGTTGTACTCACCGTAGTCGAGGCAAGCACGTGCAAGATAGTAGTCTGACAGGGTGCGGTCGATGTCATAGAATGTAGTGAGATCGGTCGGGTTGACTGTTGTATAACCGTCAGTCGCACTGTTCTTTCCAGCTGCGAAATACGTTCCGGCAACCTCAAGCTCCTTAATGATCCATTCCCATGTCTCCTGCGCTGTCTTTGGCGCAACAGGGGTGTTGTAGGCGTATTTGGTGTAAATAGGCATACCCTGCTGCTCACTGCCGCCGTACTTGTACGCCTTGCGGAAACGCTCCATAAGCTGGAGGTAACCATAAGCACGGAGTGTCTTGGCCTGTGCGGCGTAAGTCTTCACGGCAGGAAGCGCGTTAGGTGAGGTGGCAACCTCGTCGGTAAGATAGGTGGCCGCCTTGTTCGCTTGGGCGATGATGTAAGACGAACTGTACCACCATCCGTAGCAGCCCGCATTCTCATTCTTGTCAGCGGCGTTGTAAGTATGGTTGTAGTAGTTCGCCCAACCATCAGTGATGGAATTGGAGACATCGCCATAAATCATGTTCTCGCATGCCACGTTACGTGAGATGTGGACGGAGAACTCGTTGGCGTATGAATTGGAGAACCCTCCGGACAATGCCTGATGAGCCAGGCAGATGTAGGCCTCAAGACCTGAACCAATGGCTTCGAGAGTGGCGTTCACCTTTGTCTCATCGGAACTCGCGAGCAATTCCCTGATCTGGTCATCGTTCAACGAGTTCGGGTTTGTGACATCCAGCATGTCAGAGCAAGACTGGAATGTCAGAAGAGATGCTGCCGCGATCGCGGCTATTGTTTTAATCTTGTTCATTTCAAACCGTATTTTAGAATGTAATGTTAGCTCCGAGTGAGATTGTCCTCATTGAAGGATAGACATACTGTCCAACCTCGAAACCTCCCAAGATAGACATCGACGGATCGACACCTTTCTTTGCGGAGACATAGAAAAGATTGTCAGCCGAAGCATAGACGCGGATTGCGCTTGCCTTTATCGCGTTGAGAACCTTCTTAGGGAGAGTGTAACCGATTGTGATGTTCTTGCACTTCAGGTAAGACGCGCTGAAGAGAGCCATGTCGGTGTACTTCCAAGAGCCGAAAGTTGTACCGTCATAGTACGTGGTGTTCCACCACTGCATAGGGAAAAAGGCGGATTTATTGTTCTCTGTGAATGTGCTTCCGATAAGTTCGGTTGATTTCTGTTCAGAAGTGGCGGACACGGAGCCGCTGACATACAGACCGTTCCCATACTCTGTACTGAAGAACTTGCCGCCGAGCTGATAGGCGAACTGTGTGGAAATGTCGAAATTCTTGTAGCGGAAATTGATGTTGAAACCACCGATCCAGTCAGGAGTCGCGCTGCCCATCTCGTAGAGTGAAGCGTCGGAGCTGACAAGGGTCTTCACATTCTCGCCTGCCTTCAAATCCTTGTAGCGTCCGTTGTGATCGTAGCCGCTGGCTCTCTTCGAACCATCATCGTTGAGGCCGAGGTCAGCGTTGGTCACGCGGTGCCAGTACATTGGAAGACCGGAAGCCTTGTCCACGCCGGCGTACTTGTACAGATAGATGTTGTACCAGTCGCGACCTTCTCCACGGAGATAACCGATGCTGACTCCGCCGGTACCGGAAACGGAGAACGAGCCTACGCCTGCCTGCCAGGTGCCTTGAGGAAGATCAAGGTTTGTGTTGTCAGGAATATTCTCGTCCGGGACATCAATCAGAGTAGTCCTGTAATGGGTTCCGTTGGTGGTGAAATTCAATGTCATGTCATCCGTGCGGATGATGTCGACACTGAGTTCAAGCTCCAATCCACGGTTGCGGAGAACCGCGGCGTTCTGCTGGAGAGTCTCACTGCCTGATCCGGCGAGAGCCGAATAGTTGGCGCTGTAGAAAGCGTTAGGGGTCACATGATTGTAGAAGTCAATCGAGCCGTTGATCCTGCGGCCTAAAACACCGAAATCAAGACCGAGGTCAAATTCCTTGTTCTTCTCCCAGGTGAGCTGGTCGTTAACGAGAGCGCCGTTGTTGAGCTTATAGCCGGCAGGAATGCCGGTTCCGTTTGTCGCTTGCTGGTATGAGGTGGCTGAATAAGACCATGTGTGGTTGGTATAGCTGCCGATACCGTTTGAGTTACCGAGGACACCATAGCTTCCACGGACTTTCAGGAAGTCAAGCCAAGAGCTTGTCGCGGCCATGAAACCTTCTCTTGAGATTACCCAGCTCGCTCCGACAGAACCGAATGTTCCCCACTTGTTGTTCATGAACTTGGAAGAACCGTCCCTACGGATTGATGCGCTCAAGTAATACTTCTCGTCATAGTTGTAGTTCACGCGTCCGATGTAGGACTCCATGTTCACCTCATACTGACTCCAGCTTGGAGAGCCTGAAAGAGTAGTTCCACCGTTGGTATAGCGTCCGATGAAGTTTCCACCGGAAATCCAACCAGGGATGAGCTCATAGCCAGATGCGTAGAGAACTGAATGATACTTGTCGTGATTCCACTCATGACCGAGCAGGGCATCCACGTGGTGGCCGCTCCTGAAGTCATGTGAGTAGTTGAGGAGAGTCTGGTTGTTGAGGATGAACCTGTTTGTGAGAGTCTTGTTGAGACCACCGTTCACGCCTCCATTATATGTGCCAGCGGCACGGTAGCGGAGATAATCGGTGTTGTCAGAATCATAGCTGAAGTTGACAAGAAGGTTGAGGTCCTTGGTGAAAAGAACCTGTGCGTAGGATCTTGTCGTGAATATGCTGCGGACGGTCTCGTTCTTGTTCTTGTCAAACTCGGCGTTGACTCCCTTTCCGAACGCGTTACCTGTTGTAGGGCCGAGAGGGGAATAAGTCTCGGTCTTGTTGGTCACATTCTCAAGCTTGTTACCCTCGGAGTCATAGACATAGTTGTGATTCTCATCAAGCATGTAGATGGAAATCAGGGAAGACGTACCGTTCACATAACGGAACACGTTTCCTCCGGCAGAACCGGCGTTACGTCCCCAACGGGTGGCCATCTCATTGGTGGTTGTGCGGGTGTAGCCGATGTTGCTTCCGAACTTGAGCCACTTGAGAGGCTGGGCGTTCACGCTTACACGTCCGTTGTAGCGTTCGAAAGATGATGTCGGAATGTAGGAAGGATCCGAGGTGTATCCCAATGATGCGAAATAGTTCAGTTTCTCGGTGCCACCCTTGAGCGAAGCGTTGTACTCCTGGCGGAATGCGGTCTCGAACAGACTGTTGTACTTGCTGTCCTTAGGCAGGAAGTATTTCGCGTCTGGGTTGAGCTTGCCGTTTGTGCCTACAAGGTAAGCGTCCATCATTGTAGAGGAACGCGCGTTTCCAGTGCCACCAGAGAAGACGTATCTCGCGCCAGGAACATCATACACAAGCGCGTTGTTGAGAGAGTTGCGCTGGAAGTTCGTCTCGCTGTTCACATAGTTGAAAAGATGCTGTGAAGCGAACTCGGCGGCCTGCTCATGTGTGTAGTTAGGGTTCTGGAAGTTGGTGTAAGGAATGCCGTTCTCATCAACGCCAGGCCTGCCTGTTCCATTCACACCGTAACGGTAGGAGTTGTAGATCGACAGCCAGGCATATTCATAAATGTCGGAGGCTTCTGTCATGTTGGACATGTTGAACTGCCCCACACTGTTCCAGCCGACGCGGGTGTCGAATGTTACCTGGGTCTTGCCTTCGCTGCCTTTCTTGGTGTTGATAAGGATGACACCGTTGGCACCTCGTGAACCGTAAAGTGCGGTTGAGGCTGCGTCCTTGAGCACCGAGATGCTTTCAATGTCGGAAGGGTTGATGGTGGAAAGAGGGTTGGATGTCTGAGCGGGTACACCATCTATCACCACGAGCGCCACCGCGGAACCATCTGAGGTTGAGGAGGCTCCACGGACACGGATGGCCATGTCGACACCTGGCTGACCGTCAACTGAAGACAGCTGGATACCAGGAGCGGCACCCTCAAGAGCGCGGGAGACTGAAGACACACTCTGTGCCTTGATGTTGTCGCCCTTGATTGAGGACATCGCGCCGGTGAGGTCTCTTTTCTTAGCGGTACCATAAGCCACGACGACCACATCGTTGAGGAATTCAGCCTCTTCGTTGAGGGTGACATTTATCACCGTCTGATTGCCGACAGTGACTTCCTGAGTCTCATAGCCGATGGAGGAGAAGACAAGGACGGCGTTTTGCTTGAGCCCTTGGAGGCTGAACTTTCCGTCGAGGTCAGTAGTTGTGCCGCTCGTGGTTCCCTTGACGAGTACACCGGCACCGACCAGAGGTTCTCCAGTCTTGTCCGTGACCTTTCCGGACACGGCGGACTGGGCGAATACCTGTACCCCGATTGTCAGAAGTACAAGCAAGATCGTAATTAATCGTTTACCCATAAAACAAAAAATAAATAGTGGTTGTATCTATCAATCCCAAAAGTTCAGGCCTGTGTCATACCTTGATCTTCAAGCAGAAGACATAGTCGCAAGGTGCAATCTTCCTCAATGATTCGGGAATATTCACATAGACCCCATCAGAACCTTTCTTCCACTTCAGGCGGACGTTCGAGCCAAGCATCGTCACGTATGAGCCTTGTGGCACAACGTCTCCAATGAATATCTTGTCAGGAATATTATTGTCGCCATCCTCGGCGGCGTAGAACGCATAGACATATTCATCCTTCGCCGTGAAATAGACATTCCCGACATGATGGGGAGCGACGGGCTTGGTTCCGTAGATCCCTTCGGAGTTGACTTTCATCCAGTCTCCGATCCCGCGCAGACGGGCATAGACTTCATCATCCAATATTCCGAGAGGGTCCGGGCCGACGTTGAGCAGGAAGTTGCCCCCTCTGGAGACAACCTGAACGAGCATATTCAGAAGCGTCTGTGTGCTTTTGTACTTCGGCTGCCTATTGTAGGACCAGCTTTGCGTCATCGGCATGCACGCCTCCCAAGGGCAGTTCCAGACTTCCGTCGGGATCTTGAGCTCCGATGTCAGATAATTCTCGTAGGCGGAGTGGGTACCCCTTGCCACCGTTATCATTCCCGGTTGCCCTTCTCTTGCCGCGGCGGCGATCCTTCCCCAAGGGAAGTGGATCTCGTAAGTCTCGGAGATTTCACACAGATCCAGCCACATCAGGTCGATCTTCCCGTAATCTCCGTTCGTCAGTTCCCTGACCTGGCTTTCGACATAATCCTCGAAAGAGGTCATTTTCTCCGGCCATCTGGCGGGATCGTAATTTATGTAGCGATCCTTCGGAGAAAAGAATTTCCACCAATAGTCATTGTTATGCCAGTCGGCGATAGAAAAATAAGCGCCGGCCTTCAGGCCTTTTGCCCTGAACGAGTTGAAAACCTCCTTTGCGATGTTGGAGCGAGGGTTGGAATGGAAGGGGCATCCTTCGTCCGTCACCTTGTAATCTGTAAGATTGGTGTCGAACATGTTGAAGCCGTCATGATGCTTTGTTGTGAACACGACATATTTCATCCCGGCATATTCGGCCGCCTCAGCCCATTTGTCCGGATCGAAGTGAATAGGATTGAAAGTGTCTTTAAGGTGTTCATAGAAGCGAAGATACTCCATGTAGGTCATCCCTTCAGGGCGCCCTTTGTATTCCCATTCCGTGAGTTCAGGACAGATTGTCCAGGACTCGATCACACCGAGCTGGCTGTAGGTTCCCCAATGGATGAACATACCGAATTTCAGATCCTGCCATTGTGCTATGTTCGCGCGAACATCTTCCTCAGCAGGAGCGACATAAGGCCTTTTCTGTCCATGCGCGGAGAGGGCAATGCTCAATAGTAGAGCGATATGAAGAAATTTCCTCATGCGAAATGGTTTTGTTAATCGTCCAGTTTAGTAAAAACAAATGTATAATTGATTATCAATTAAACAGAGCCATCAACAAGAGTGTTGTCAATTTAATGACTACCATGCTGCAAAAATATAATAACACACCTAAACTTTAAGCGAATATTTGATAAAATAACTTTGATTTTTGACCACCGCAATCCTTTTCGCACCTTTGGCAGCCCTCATGACAAACCGTCTTAAGAATGCTGTTGAGTCGAGCCGAGACATTGATGAATATTCCTAAACTGGACGATGAACAAAAACGGCCCACCTGCAAAGTTTCGTGGGAGGTTACCCAAAGATTGTGCATAGCCTGAACATGAAGAATGTAAGATCAGACACACCTCTGAGTTGAGCCTGGACGCCTTTTTTTTGAGTTGAAGGATTCTGCACCGACATTGGTGGAATAGTCGATGAAGTAGTTGAGGATTTCATCCTCACGTGATTTTACGGCATCCCTTGCTGCCTTCAATTCCCGGAGAGAGCATGTATTTCGCAAGGTAACCCTCTTTAACTTTAAACCTGCTTATTAAAGCAAGGCGACCGGGATCACCGGTCGCCTTGCTTTTCGGGTCATTACCTTAATGCCTTTACCTGTTTCTCGGTAAGTCCGGTCAACTGTAGGATCTGCCCTATCGGCATACCGATTTCCAGCATGGCCTTGGCTACTTCGGTCTTACCTTCGGTTATTCCTTCAGCCTTACCTTCAGCCTTACCTTGGGCCATACCTTGGGCCATGCCTTCAGCCATACCTTGGGCCATGCCTTGGGCCATGCCTTGGGCCTTACCTTGGGCCATGCCATCTGCGATTCCTTTGGCCTCTCCGTCGGCATAGCCTTTCTCGAAGCCCTTGCGCTCGGCGAATACGCGCTGCGCCAGAATGTCCCTCTCGTTCATCTTGTCGATCTCGTATTTAAGTTTCTTCTTCTTGTCGAACGCCGCCACCTCGCACGCCTCGGCGAGCCGTCTGGAGATTCCTCCGGCCTCCTCGATCCACTCCGGAATCTTTTGGAAGCCACCGCTGTTCCTGAATATGTAGAACAGCCTGTCGGACTCCGTCACGCACTCCTCCAGCGTCTTGGTGAACAGTGTCATCTCCACAAAGATAACACTAATTGTCTGATTCGCAACCATTCCGGTGCGTTTTTCCGTGAACTGCCAGTAGGAGATGAGGTGGTCGGTGTCCCAGAGCGACTCGTCGTCGTGCCTCAGGCGATAGTTCAGGAAGGAGACCACATAGACCGGGTGGAGCTTCCCGTACAGATCCCCCTCCGACAGTTCCAGATGGTACAGTCCTGACGCGTAATAGACGCACCTCTCGAAGAAGCTGTCCTCCTCCGAGGCCTGCATCTCCACGATGAACGTCCTGTCGTCCTTGTCCACACAGACCAGGTCGAGCACTGTCTTCTTCCCGTAGATCACATCCTGTTGCTGCTCCCGGTCGGAATATTCCTTGATGTCCTCGATCCTCGCCTCCGGAGGCAGGATCTGGTTCAGCACCCCGATGAGGATGTCCTTGTTGTTCCTGTCCGCGAACACTGCCTTGAATCCCACATCGCTCCGCAGATTCACGAACGGAGCGAGTCCTTGTCTCTTTTCATTGAAATACATAGTTCAAATTTTAAATGAATATTTGAACCGCAATAATATGCACTAAAAACGTAAATAATGAAAAGAAACGTATGCGGATTATAAAAAACAGAAATATTTTCGGTTGTTACTCCCTTAAGTAACATGAAAAAAATAAGTTGCTTCAGATTAAGAGAAGATTTTCGAGGATAGATCTTTTTTTGAAGAAGGAG
>OLGV01000983.1_pt1 | contig 10101 bp, 7 predicted proteins | sample 1605761 | NCBI WGS metagenome assembly OLGV01 (sample SAMN03283245) | human gut metagenome | biome: human-associated habitat; material: feces | host: Homo sapiens | place: Peru | collected 2012
GCGCTTTTTGCCCTGCTTGGCGCATACGGGATGCACTCTATTGCCCTCTACGGCAACCGCTGGTTCACCTACGCGAAAAATCCGCGTGTACGGGCGCAGAAGCAGAACGTCGTGCCGGGAGATATTCTCGACCGCAGCGGCGTGGTGCTGGCGACCTCTTCCGTCAGCGAGGACGGCACCGTCACCCGCGTTTATCAGTCGGATGAAGCTGCCCGCCGCGCCGTTGTGCACCTGCTGGGCGATTCCGACGGGCAGGTTGCCAACGGGGTTGAAAGTTTTCAAACGGCGTACCTCTACGGCTTCCAGACCGGGATTTGGGAGCGGATTCAGGCGCTTGTGACCGGACAGAAGCGCCACGGCGACAATGTAACCTTGACCGTGGACAGTTCCCTCTGCACGACGATTCTGCAATCCTTCCAGCGGCGTGCGCCCGGTAAATCCGGCGCGGCGGTCGTGATGAACTACGAGACAGGCGAAGTGCTGGGGATGGTCAGCCTGCCGACGTTCGACCCCATGAGCAGCAGCGCCGTGTCCGCCTCCTCCAACGCCTACTGGAACCGCGTCACGCAGAACCCCTACACGCCCGGCAGCACGTTCAAACTTGTGACCGCCGCCGCGCAACTCCGCGTGAACCCCTCCGCGCAGACGATGCAGGTCAACTGCACCGGCAATTTGACCGTAGACGGGCAGGTCATCCACGACTACGGCTCTGCCAGCCACGGCGCAATTGACCTGAAAACCGCCTTCATGCGCTCTTGCAACAACGCCTTTGCGCAGTACGCGCTGTCCATGGGCGACAAGGCGCTGCGCGAAACGGCGGAATCCTTTGGCTTCAACGACAACTTCCTTTTCCGCGACCTCGTTGTGGAGAACAGCGTCTATCCGACCACGGGCCGCAGCAATTTCAACATCGCCATGAGCGGCTTCGGGCAGTCCGCCATCACCGCCACGCCGATGCACCTGTGCCTGCTCGCCGCCGCCGTCGCAAACAAGGGCGTGATGATGGAACCCGTGCTGATTGACCGCGTTGCCAGCCCGTCCGGCGTCACGCGCTATACCCGCTCCAGCCGTGTCTACCGCACGGTGATGACGGAGAGGCAAGCCGCGATTCTGGCGGAGTACATGCGCGCGGTCGTCACCAGCGGCACAGGCACACGCGCCGCCGTCAGCGGGATGATTATCTGCGGCAAAACCGGCAGCGCGGAAACATCGCTGAACGGGCGTGCCATCACGAACGGTCTGTTCATCGGCTTCGCACAGAACGTCCCCTACGCGCTGTGCGTCGTCGTCGAGGATATCGACGATGGTCAGGGCGGCGGCTCCACCGCTGCGCCGATTGCCCGCGATATCTTCGCGTACCTCAAAAACATGCAGTAAAATAGCGTCGGACAGTTTTCACGGCTGTCCGACGCTTTTGATTTGCTTACCCGTTGCCCGCCCAGAGATGGCTTTGCGGGATGTAGCACACGTTCTCGTTGTCGTTCATGACGATGTAGTAATTGCCCTTGATACCGATGACGCCCCAGTTGTCCCCGCTGTGCCAGCGCGTCTGCGGTGCGGATTTGCTCGGCTCATCCAGCACTTCAAATTCATACGTCGCCTCGTCCGCCACGTTCAGCCGATATTCCTCGCGCACCTCCAGCTGCGGAAACGCGCATTCCACCTTGTCCGCATCCTCGCCGAACGCCAGATACTTGGTCATCATGTAGCCCGTCGTTGCGCGCCCGATGCGCACATATGCCCAGTCGCCGTGAATCTCCTCCACATACACGGGCGTTCGGTTGTAGAACTTGCCGAGATTGCGCCCGTCCTTGCTCGCCTTGCCGCGCAGGTACAGGCGATCCGCCGGATTTGGGTTGTTGACAACCGCCCAATTCGTGCGGTCAAGGTGCTGCATGGCCTGCGCATAGGTCGTCGGGAACTCCGCAAAGGGCAGGTCGGTCACGTCGGAATACGGGTGATTTCCGTAGCAGAGGCCTGCGTTTCCGCCCGCCGACTCCGCGCAGGCTTGCAAATCGTAGATGGCGTAGCGCTTGATGCCGATGCCGCCCGTTCCGTTCCAGACCTCACGCAGCGTCAGATAACCGCTTTCGCACGTCATGCAGTACGTTATTTCATCGACACACAGGAGGATGGATGCCGCGCCGCCGTGGTAGCGGTCGAAGGAGAACGGCGTGCCAATCACCTTTCGGATGACATAATTCCCCAGATTCGTCCTGTACGCCACGCGCAGCACGTCGCCATCCGCCGCATCCACCGTGTGCATGGCAATCAGATTCGTCGTGCAGTACAGTTCCACCAGCGTCTCGCCGCCGGTCAGCTCATCCGACACATACGGCAGCAGCGCCTCCGGCAGATTCATCTGGATTGCGCCGGATATGTCCGCATCCGCCAGCAACGCTTCCGGAAAGTCCGGCTTCATGGCAATCGGCTGGCACTTCCGCCCAGCGCCGTCCAACAAAATCAGCGAACCATCCTGCATGGTATACGCTTCTTCCGCGCCAGCAATGGGCAGGATCAGCCAAATCATCAGAAGCGCAAGCAGTTTCTTCATTGGCATTCTCCCCTTACCCGTTGCCCGCCCAGAGCCAGTCCTGCGGGATGTAGCGCACGTTTTCGTCGGTGTCCATGATAATATAGAAGTCGTCAATCACGCCAATCAAATAGCACTCTTCACCCCAATTCCAGAGCGTTTTTGTCGCCGACATGTTTGGCGCATCGAACACATAATAGTCATAGGCCAGTTCATCCGCCACATTCACCTGATACTTTTCTATCAGCGACAGCTGCGGGAAGGCGCATTCCACCTTGTCCATATCCGCACCAAACGCGAGATACTTCGTCATCATCCACCCGGACAGTTCGCGCCCGATGGTAACGTGCGCCCATTCGCCGCGGATTTCGTCCACATAGACCGGCGTTCGGTTGTAGAACTTGCCCAATGATACCGACTTGCGGTCGGGTTCTGTACGCAGATGCAGACGATCGGTCGGATTCGGGTTGTTCACGACCGCCCAGTTCGTGCTGTCCACCTGCGCCAACATTTCCGCATACGTTTCGGGGAATGCTGCGAAGTCCACCGCTTCCACGTCGTAGAAGGGATGTGCGCCGTAAACGTAGCTGTCATTTCGCATCGGAATCACTTCTTCCATATTACCGATAGCGTGTGGCTGAATGTACACAATTTTCCTGCCGGCGGTGTACCACAAAACGAGTTTTCCATTTCGCAGCTTCAGGGCGTATTCCTGCCCATCGACTTCCATGTAGACTTCGCCTGCCGAAACGTGCACCGTGTCCAGCGAAAAATCCGCCCCGACGACTTTGTCAACCATTTGGTAGCCGTCGCCCGTCCACCATGCCACGCGAAGCACATCGCCCTTCGCCGCGTCGCGCAGGTGCATTCCAACCAGCGCCGTCGTACAGTAAATCTCGACCAGTTCTGCGCCGCCGGTCAGTTCATCCGCCACATAGGGCAGCAGCGCCTGCGTCAGCCCCATCGGCGCGGCGACGAACGTATCACCCTGCGCAGCGAGCGTCTTGGCGGCTTTCGCGAAGCCATCCCTGACGGCAATCGGCTGATACGTCGTACCATCGTCGGACTGGAAGGTCAAGTAGCCATTTTCGACGGTGCAGCGGTACGCATCATCCCAGAAGTCTTTGCCGCCCGAAAATTCCTCTGCCCCGGCGGTCGTCAAAATCAGGAGCAGGGTCATCAGCAGCGCACACCATTTCTTCATTCGGCATCCCCCTTTGATTCGGTTTTCTGACAATGAAACGAACGGGCGGCGCGTTTTCTTCCGGGAAATTGGGGATTTCGGCAAAGTTTCTTTCATACGCCCAGCCACATTTTGATGCTTCCAATCATCATCACGAGGCAGAAAACAGAAATCAGGCTGTCCAGCCCCAGCAGGGTCAGAGAGACTTTGCGGATATGCGGGTGGAATTCCCAGCCCATCCATGCGCGGCGGTAGGCAAAAATCGCGAGAGTTGTCAGCGGAATGCAGCCCCAAACGCACAGATACCCGAACAGGTCACTGACCCAGATGCCGGAAATCTGCGCTTCGGAGAAGAGGAAGTGCGGCATCAGGGCAAGAAGGACAATCGGGAGAATGGCTGTCAGGATGCTGCATGTGATACGGGCGCCATCGTGTTCAGTGCGTACTTTTTCCATAATTCTTCCTCCGTTTTGGGGTCATTTTATTCTCAAAGGGTGTTGGCGGCGGAAATCCGCCCCATCGGGAATAATATACTATTCGACACGAAGTCTTGTTTTCCTGCTTTAGGAGGAAAAGTAGTGCTTCCTTTCCCGTTTCTCACAGAGGGGGCGCATTTGCCTCATATCGCCGTTCCTTTCCTCGGGCGAAACAGCCCGTGCATGTCCGTCTGCTCAATTTCCAGCAGCCTGATTTTGCGGTCAAGCCCGCCCGCGTACCCCGTCAGACTGCCGTTCGTGCCGACAACCCGATGACACGGAACGATGATGCTGATAGGATTATGCCCGACCGCCCCACCGACCGCCTGCGCCGACATGCGCACCCCGCCCAGCCGCTTCGCCAGCGCGCCGTATGTCGTCGTCTGCCCGTATGGGATTTCGAGCAGCTGCTGCCAGACCGTCTGTCGGAAAGGAGACCCTGCCGGGTGCAGCGGGGGCGTGAAGTCGGGTTCGCGTCCACTAAAATAGACGTCCAGCCAGCGCTTCGTGTCCGTCAAAATGGGCGTTTCGCGTTCAACGTGTTCTTCGGGCAGCGTTTCCGCGTAATATTGTCCGCCATCGAACCAAAGCCCGGTCAGCCCCACCTCATCCGCAGAAAGCAGGATGCTCCCCAAGGGAGAGGATATCGTTTGCGTGTAATGCATGTTTGCACCGTCCTTTGGGTTTTCCTCAAAAATCAAGAGACTCTCTGACGCAGCAGGCGCAGGTGAATCCGGAAATCAAATGCAACGCTCTCCCGGAAGAAACAGCGGCATGACCCTCCTTTTTTCGGAAGGTCATGCCGTTTTCCTTATGCAGCGGCTTTTTCCGCAGCTTTTTTCTTCCCGGTGAATTTTGCCTTGAAGGCTTCGATCCGCTTCCGGCGTTTTTCGCGGCGCTCGATGCGTTCACCCAAATCACGCGCACCCACGCCGTACACCAGATACAGAATCAAGCCGGAAATGACCATGATGAACACCGTCGATGCGCAGCGGCGACCCGATGCGTTGACGTTGTAGCCATCGCGCCCTTCCTCGGCGCACATGTTCTGGATAATCATGGCATACGTTTTGCCGTAGCTGGATTGGAACGTCGCCGACATGTCGTATTCGGTGAACAGCGCATTGAAGTTCAGCGCGAACACCGCCAGCACACTCGGCAGGACAATCGGCAGCTTCACCCGCAGGAATGTCACCAGACTGCTCGCGCCAAGGTTGCGCGCCGCATCCTCCAATTCCTCGTCAATGGCGTAGAACGCCGCCTTGATCATGCGCAGGGCAAACGGCAGCTTCACCACCGTATACGCCATTACAATCAGGAATCGCACGTTATCGCGCATGTACAGGTTGTTGTTGAAAACATACCACACGCTGTCAGAGTTGAAGTAAGTGCGGTAGGAGTAGCAAATCAGGATGGTCGGCAGCAGCCACGGGAAGAGCAGGCTGTATTCCAGCACAGTGCTGCGCTTCTTGCCCTTGTTCTTGAAGATGTAGTTGACCGCAACGACGACGATAACACACGCCAGCGCCGCCGCAATCGCGGAGAGGACGAAGCTCAGCCGGATGCCGCCGACGGTATCCGCGTTGGCGAACAGACCGGAAATCGCGCCCGTTCGCGTTTTCAGCTTGCCGCGGTTGGTCAGGAACTCATAGTCCTGCTGACCGAAGAAGTTAATCAGCGTGAACTGATCCATCGAGAGCGTTTTGGAGCGAATTGCCGGGTAATTCTGGAACGCAAAGAGAATAATCATCACCACCGGCGTCATGTAGATGATGAAGAGGACGTAGGCGTAGATATGCGCCAGCACGTTCGCAACCGGGTTGCTAATCTTCTGCTTGACCAGCTTCGCCTTCGTTTTGCTGACGGAGAGGTAATGCCCTTTGCGCTCGTAGGAGGAGAGGACGGTCAGCAAAATGATGGTGAACATCGCCAGAATGATGGACAGCAGCGCCGCGCGCGCCTGCGGGAACGCTTCGTCCGCCGACGATGAGCCCGCCAGACGCACGATTTCCGGGTTGATGGAGTCATAGCCCAGCAGCGTCGGCGCACTCATGGCGCACAGACCGGTGATGAACGTCATGACCGTGAGGGAGAAGAGCGTCGGAATCAGCGTCGGGAAAACGACCTTCAGCAGCACCTTGAATGGCTTCGCGCCGAGGTTGCGCGCCGCTTCCACCGTGTTGTAGTCAATCGCGCGGATGGCGTTGCGCAGGAACAGCGCGTGATTGCTTGTGCAGGCGAACGTCATCGTGAACAGAACGGCGTTGAAGCCGGAGAACCAGTTCTTGTCCATGTTTGGGAAAATCCCGGAGAGCCACGTCGTCATAATGCCGTCGCTGTCATAGAGGAACAGATACCCCGTCACCAGCGCAACGCCGGAGTAAATCAGCGTCGTCATGTAGCCGAGGCGGAGGATTTTCGCGCCCTTGATGTCGAAATACTCCGTCAGCAGCACGATGCTGATGCCAACGATATTCACCGTAATGACGAGGCAAACCGCCAGTTTCAGCGAGTTCAGGACGTAGCTGGGCATGTTGCCCGCGAAGAAGAAGCGGATGACCGCCAGCGGGTCGATGTTGCCCGCACTGTCCGTCGTCGTGAAAATCTGCGTGATGGTGTTCAGGCACGGCAGGAGCATGAAGCCGAAAAACAGGTAGACGAAGAACGCCACACCGAACACTTTGCCAAGCATTCCCAGCGTCAGTTTGGAGGATTTTTGCGTCATATTGCTTCCTCCTGTCATTGCGCGTCGTAGGACATGACGTCCGTAGGCTTCATGGCTACGGTCACTTTTTCGCCCGGCGCATAGATGTTGATGCCGTCGTTCTTTTCGATCGCCTTCAAAATCTGGCTGCCCACGTCGATGTAATACCTGATGTACAAGCCGTAGTACTCGATGTTCTCAATCACGCCGTCGATGAGAATTTCATCGTCGCGCTTGGGCTTGTTGACGTGCAGGCGTTCCAGCCGGATGAAGTGATTCTGCCCTGCCGCCAGCTTCATCTTCGCGGCAATCGGCGCTTCGACGCGGTTGATGTCGCCGATGAAGTTGCAGACGAACTCCGTCTTGGAGTGGTTGTAGACCTCGTTCGGCGTGCCGATCTGCTCGATATAGCCCTTGTTGAACACGGCGATGCGATCGGACAGGGTCAGTGCCTCTTCTTGGTCATGCGTGACGTAGATGGTTGTGATGCCGAACTCGCGCTGCATCTTCTTCAGCTCATTGCGCAGCTGAACGCGCAGTTTCGCGTCCAGATTGGACAGCGGCTCGTCCATGCAGATGATGCTCGGCCCGGTGACGAGGGCGCGGGCGATGGCGACGCGCTGCTGCTGACCGCCGGACAGCTGGCTGACTGCCTTTTTGAGCTGCTCGTCGGACAAATCGACCTTGCGCGCAATTTCCCGCACCTTCTGGTCGATTTCCGGCTTTTTCAGCTTCTTCAGCTTCAAGCCGAACGCGATGTTGTCGTACACGGTCATCGTCGGGAAGAGCGCGTAGCTCTGGAACACGATGCCGATGTTGCGGTCCTCGATGGGGACATGGGTGATGTCCCGGTCCTTCACCACCACGGCGCCCTCTACCGGTTCGATAAAGCCGGTGATGGTCCGCAGCGTGGTGGTCTTTCCGCAGCCGGAGGGGCCGAGGAACGTGAAGAATTCGCCCTCCTTCACATGGACGTTGATGCCGTGCAGGGCGGTGAAGTCGCCGAACTTCACCACGATATCATTCAAACGGATCATAACACACAAAACTCCTTTGCTCGGTTTCTTTGGCGCTGACAGGGACATTGTACACGTCTGCTTCACAGCTGTAAAGGCGGAAAGGCTTTTCCGCCCTTACAGCTGTGGCGAGCCGGGAGCCGGCTCGCCACAGGGGTTGATGGGAATTACTTACTCGGCCTTCTGGGTCAGAGTCGCCCAATCCAGGTTGTCCCAGTCGGGCTCGTTCACAGCGGCGCTGCTGTCAGCCCAGTAAAAGCCCAGGTTGGTCAGAATGTTGGTCCACTCGGCGGAGTGGGCGGCCACATACTCAGCGTAGGTGGTGTCGCCGTCGACCTTGGTCAGAGCGAAGTTCTTGAGGGTGTAGATGGCGGGGATGCCGTCGGGATAGAGGATGTCAGCCGCGGCGGTGTTGCAGGGATAGGAGTCGAACTCCTCGCCCCAGGCCGCCTGCGTCTCGGCGGAGCCGAACCACTCGGCGAACGCCTTGACAGCCTCGGTCTCTTCCTCGGTGCGGCCGGCCTTATCGAGGATGCCGATGTACTCGGCGATGTAGTAGGTGCCGTCGTCGATCTCAACGAGATCCCAGTTCTCCGGCTGGAGAGCGCCCTTGAGGGGATTCTCGGAGCTTTCCGCGGCGGCGTCGATCTTGCCGTAGAGGGAGGAGGAATAGAAGGTGGAAACGGCAACGTCGCCCTTGTTCAGCGGGTCAAAGCCGTACTTGTAGCTATCGTCGGAGGAATACACGCCGTTGGCGCAGTAGTTCCACAGCATCTTCCAGCCGTCGATGGACACGCCGCCGGCGGGGGAGGTGGGATCGATGAAGGAGTACAGCAGGGCGGAGTTGATGTTGGCGTTGGTGGTGCCGCCGACCTTGTTCTGACGATACCACTTGTAGCCGCAGTTCACGATGTCGGACCAGTGGGCGAAGTGCAGAGCCTCGCCGTTGGTGCCCAGCTCATCGTTGCGGTACAGCATCAGCACGTTCTGGATGACCAGACCGTAGGCAGCGCCGGGATAGGCATACTCGCCCACCTGATCGGCCCAAGTGGGCGTCCAGTCCACCAGGGACAGGTTCTCGTAGGTGCCGTTGACCACCTGGCTCCAGCGGGTCTCGTTCAGACCGAACAGGATGTCGCCGTCCTTGTTCTCGTTGGCGGCCTGGATGGCAGCGGTATCACCGGAGATGACGGAGTTATCGTCAATGCTGATGGTGAAGCCGGCGTCCTTGGCTTCCTGAATGAGCCAGGTGGTGCGCTCGGTGGAGTTGGAGTTGGAATAGATGCGGATGGTGTAGCCGGAGTAGTCCTTGACCTCTTCCTGATCGTCGGGCGTCTCGGGCGTGTCCGGAGTCTCCTTCTGGCCGCAGGCGACAAGGCTGAGGACCATGACGGAGGCAAGCAGGAGCGCTAAGAGTTTTCTTTTCATCGTTGTTCTCCTTCGTTTGTAGTTGCGGCATAAAATACCACATACAACATTATACCTTCCGCGGCGTCGGCGCGGAACGGGACAAGTCTGCGATTATGCGGGCATTTCTGCGAAATGCTGTGAAAGTCCGCTGAGCTTGTCCGGTATGTTCCGTACTTTTTTGTGCAGCTTGCGCGTTCTACCGGCAGCGGTCCTGATACTCCGAGGGGGAGAGGCCGGTGAGCTTTTTGAAGGTCGAGCCGAAGTAGGCGACATCGCGGTAGCCGACCATGCCGGCGACCTCGTAGACCTTGTAGCGGCAGTCGGCAAGCAGCGCGCACGCCTCGCGCACGCGGCAGCGCGTCAGGCAGCCAAGGGCTGTGCAGCCCGTCTCCTTCTTGAAAACGTGGCTCAGGTGCCCCTCGCTGAGCTGAAGGCTGCCGGCAATGGCGGCGATGCTGATGCCCGTATCGGCATAGTGCCGGGCAATGTAGGCCATGGCTTCCTGAACATACTTGTTCCCCTGGGCATCCACGGGAAGCTCCGGGGGCCGGACACGGTCCAGAGCCTCCAGGAGCTCCTGGGTGTCAAAGGGCGTGACCAGATAGTCCCGGGCCCCCAGCCGCAGGGCTTGCAGCACCCAGCGGTAGCACTCCCGGGGGGCGGCTACAATGCAGGGGGCCTGGCCGCCGGAGGCCCGATATTTCCTCAGCAGCTCCAGGCCGTTGCAGGCCGGAGGCTCCATGGCAAAGAGGATCAGGTCCGGCTCCAATGCAGGAATG
>OLGV01000984.1_pt1 | contig 10094 bp, 10 predicted proteins | sample 1605761 | NCBI WGS metagenome assembly OLGV01 (sample SAMN03283245) | human gut metagenome | biome: human-associated habitat; material: feces | host: Homo sapiens | place: Peru | collected 2012
TCGCGGCGGGGGCAGCCATTTTCTTTGACGAGAAGACGAGCGCGACAAGTGTCACCGCATAAGGGAACACCTTGAAGATTACTGTCGGAATCACGGCGAGGGCGGGAATGACCTGTGAGACATTCGCAAGCGTGGTGAAGAATCCGAAGAAGAATGTCGCTCCGAGAATTCCAAGCGGCTTCCACTGCCCGAAAATCAGCGCGGCGATTGAAAGAAATCCGAGTCCCGCGACGCTTCCGTTGAATTCGCCGGAATAAGTCACAAGCATGACAGCACCGCCAAGACCTGACAAGGCACCGCTCACAAGAACCGCGACGTATCGCATTAAATGCACGTTCACTCCGGCGCTCGCAACCGCTGAAGGATGCTCACCGCAGGCACGGAGGCGCAGACCGAATGAGGTTTTGTAAAGCAACCAGAACGAGAATCCCCAGATTCCGAGCACAAGCCAGGTTGACCAGTAGACGCGCGAGAAAATCAGTTTTCCAAGAAGAGGAATTCCTGAAAGCCCGGCGTAGTCCATCGGAATTATTCCCATCATAATCGGAATGTTTCCGCTGCCCGTAACCTGACGCGCGAGGTAAATCGTGATTGCGGCGGCAAGCATATTGATTGCAGTTCCTGAGATGACCTGATCCGCTTTGAGCGTTATCGAGGCGAACGCATGAAGCAGCGCGAAGACAGCTCCGAACAGAGCGCCGACGGCAAGTCCGATTATTATAACCTGCGTGTGTCCCGCGGAATTCTCAAGCAGCCTGATTGCGAACGCGCTTCCGAAATACCCTGAAAGCATAAGCCCCTCAAGTCCGAGGTTCGTGACGCCGGAACGTTCGCTGTAAAGTCCGCCCAAAGAAGTTATGAGCATCGGCATCGTGTATGCGATTACATAAGGAAAAACCTGATAAAGCAAATTCATTTTTCAGCTCCCGGTTGATTTGAATTTTCAGAAAGTCCCGCAAGCTTCTTTTCGTGAAGCTTATGGAAAAGCCCGTTCCACAGTTTCTCAAAAAGCACGCTCGTCGCGGTAAAATAGATGATTACGGAAATAATCGTGTCCGCGATTTCGGGCGGAACATCGGTGAGCGCGTTCATGAATCCCTTTCCCGACTGAAGGATTCCGAAGAAAAGGGATGCGAACAGAACACCGACCGGTGTTGAAGCTCCAAGCAGGGAAACCGCGATTCCATCAAACCCCTGGGCAGGCATCACACCGATCTGCATATTCAGCGCGTAACCGGCATAATACGAAAGTCCTGCAAGCCCCGAAAGTCCGCCGGAAATCGCCATGGAAAGCACGATGCTCCGGTTCACGTTGATTCCGGCATATTCCGCGCAGAATCTGTTCGCGCCCACAGCTTTAAGTTCATAGCCCACCGTTGTTCTGTTCAGGCACCAACGCACAAGAAAAACCGAGGCGACGGCAAAAATTATTCCCAGGTTGATGTATTCCGAACCTGAGAAGACTGCGGAAAGCCACGGACTTCTGAGCGACTGCGTAACGGCAAGGGAGGAGCTTTCAGTCTCAAGTGAAGGGCCTTTCAGATACGCCGGAATAAAATAGTAGATGCTCCAGTACGCCGTCCAGTTCAGCATGATTGAGGAGACGACCTCATGCACATTGAATTTCGCCTTGAGAAATCCGACGAGCGCGCCCCACAGTGAGCCTCCTGCAAGCGCGGAAATGACGAGCACGACAAGATAAAGCGGACGCGGAAGAAAAACAAAATGCCCGACAACCGTGGCGAAAAGTCCGCCCACAAGCATCTGCCCTGAAGCTCCGATATTGAAAAGGCCGGTCTTGTACGCGAACGCAAACGAAAGTCCGGTGAACATAAGAGGAGTGGCGGTGGCGAAAGTGTTTCCGATTCTCTCGCGGTTCATCAGCGCGCCCCTGAGAATATAGGCGTAGGCCTCAAACGGATTTTCCCCGATAAAAAGCATGAGAAGTCCGCCAGCGGCAAGTCCAAGCAAAACCGCGCTCAGCGCAATCAGGAACGGTCCGCTCTTTCTCTCCTCTTTCTTTGTTTCTGCTGAAAATATTTTTTTTATAACCATTTGTCTTTCCTCACGCCGGCCATCATAAGTCCCACGGAATGCTCGTCGGTCGAAGCCGTGTCCACAATGTCCATCAGCTCTCCGCCGGAAATGACGGCGATTCTGTCTGAAAGGTTGAAAATCTCGTCAAGCTCAAGCGACACAAGAAGCACGGCGTTTCCTTTGTCCCGGTGCGCCACAATCTGTTTGTGGATATATTCAATCGCGCCCACGTCAAGACCGCGCGTAGGCTGAACCGCAATCAGAAGCTTCGGATTCATGGAAATCTCGCGGCCGACAATCAGCTTCTGCTGGTTTCCGCCTGAAAGCTTCCCCGCAGGAGAATTTATTCCCTCTCCGGACCGCACGTCGAATTTCCGCACGACATCTTCTGAATATGAGTTGATTTCCGGGAAATTCAGGATTCCGTTTCTGCTGAAAGGTCTCTTGTAATACGACTTCATCACCATGTTCCCGGCAATCCGCATTGAGGCGATAAGTCCGCGCTTGATTCTGTCCTCTGGAATATGGCCAAGTCCAAGCTCATTTCTTCTGCGCACGGTCAGATCCGTCGCGTCAGTTCCGTCAATAATGACAGAGCCGCTTTCCGCAGGAAGAAGTCCGCAGACCGCCTCGACAAGCTCAGTCTGCCCGTTTCCGTCAACGCCCGCAAGCCCCACAATCTCGCCGGCATGAACCGTAAGGCTGAAATTCTTCACGCCCAGAACTTTCTTCGCATTCATCACGCAGAGATTCCTCACCTCAAGGACAGGACGGCCGGTTTTGGGCGCGCTCTTCTCAACCTTGAAATTCACAGGACGGCCTACCATTTTTGCGGCCATAAGCGCGGTATCAGTCGAAGCCACATCCACAACGTCTATCAGCTTTCCGCGGCGGATAATCGTGCAGCGGTCGGCCACGGCCTTTATCTCGTTCAGCTTGTGCGTGATTATCACGACGGATTTTCCTTCCTTCACAAGATTCCTGATAATCCGCATGAGGTCGTCAATTTCCTGCGGAGTCAGAACCGCCGTCGGCTCGTCAAAAATCAGAATGCCGGCGTCGCAGTAAAGCATTTTCAGAATCTCGACACGCTGCTGCATTCCCACGGAAATGTCCTCAATCCTCATGTCGGGATCAATGTTCAGTCCGTACTTCCCGCTCAGCGCCTTGATTCTCGCGGATGCCTCCTTTCTGTGCAGGACAAATCCGCCTTCCTTTCCGAGAATGATGTTCTCCGTAACCGTAAAATTGCCCACAAGCTGAAAGTGCTGGTGGACCATTCCGATTCCAAGCCGGGCCGCGTCATTCGGATTCTTTATTGAAACTTCCTTTCCGCGGATTTTCACCGTTCCCCTGTCCGCATGATAAAGCCCGAAGAGGATGCTCATCAGCGTGGATTTTCCCGCCCCGTTCTCGCCCAGAATCGCATGGACCTCTCCGTCCCGCACTCTAAGCGTAATATCGTCGTTCGCAACAATACCCGGAAACTCCTTCCTGATATTGAGCATCTCAATCACGTAGTTGTCTGCGCCCATTTTTACTCCAATCTCAACTTTCAACATGAAATTATATCACAGCAAATGGATTCCGTGCAAAAAAAAAATAAGCCCCCGGGTTTTATGCCGGAGGCCCTTCAAACTGAAATTGAAGTCTTATTTTATGAGTCCGTCAGCGGAAGCCGCGACTTTGATTTTGCCTGATTTTATGAGGGCAAGAACCTCGTCGGCCTTTTTCTGTGCATCTGCGGAAAGGTTCGGATTCTTCACAGGAATTCCGATTCCGTCGTTCGCAGCGGAAAGCTCAAGCTCCTGTCCGCTCGGGAATTTTCCTGCAAGCTGCGCCTCGATCATGTCGTAGGACGCGCGGTCAAGGAATTTCTGTGCGGAAGTGAGAACCGCGCTCTTTCCCTTTGCGTAGATTCCGTCGTTGTACTGGTCAACGTCAACTCCGACCATCCACACATCCTTTCCGGTTGAGCGACGTGTCTTTGCCTCGTTGATGACTCCGACTCCCACACCGCCTGCAGCCGCGAACACAACCTTCACGCCCTTGTCGTACATTGAGGCCGCAAGCTGCTGTCCCGCAGCGACATCAGAGAAAGTTCCCTGATAGACAACGTTCTCCGCGTCAATCGAAATCTTTGTTCCGTAGTTGGCGTTCGCATAGGCGATTCCCTGCTGCCATCCCCAGTTGAATTTCTGAACCGCAGGAATCTCCATTCCGCCGATGAATCCGAATTTTCCTTCCTTAATCTGAACCGCCGCGGCAACTCCTGCCACAAATCCCGACTCCTGCTCAAGCCATGAGACGGCGACAGTGTTCTTCGCAGTCTCGAAAGTGCTGTAGTCGGCAGTGTGAGGTTTTCCGTCAAGAAGAACAAAAAGAACGTTCGGATATTTTTTCTGAGCGGCATAAACGGCTGTCTCGAATTTGAATCCCGGACAGATAATCATCTGATAGCCGGCATCCGCAAGGTTTCCGATTTCCTTGAGATAGTCCGCCTCGGTTGTTCCGGCAGGCTTGAGGTACTTTGTCTTTATGCCCATGTCCTTCTGGGCGCGGAGAATTCCTTCCCAAGTTCCCTGATTGAAGGACTTGTCGTCGATTGTTCCGGAGTCCGTAACCATTCCGACCCTGAGATTCGACTTCTTGGAATCCTTCTTCTTTCCGGCGGCAAACGCTGATGTGGCGATAAGCAGAACACTCACCGCGATTGTAAGAATCTTTTTCATTTTTCCTCCAAAAAAAGTCAATGAGAAAATTTCAATTTTCGATTTGACTTTTTTAGCATATTCGCAATGAAATGAGAATATGCAGTTAAATTCAAGAAGTTTGCAACGCAAACTTGTGAATAAAAACTTTGACGCTATTTTAGGCAAAGTTTTTATTACACCCTCCAAAAAAAGTCAACTTGACTTTTCTGCAACAAATTGAACCCGCAATGCAGGCTCCTCGATAAATACTACAATTCACACCGCTCTGTTGTCAAGAAAAAACAGCGGAGATGATTTTTGCAGAAGCATGATTCCGGCTGAAAAAGAAAATCGGAAAAAATTACAAAGCGGCGAAATTCCCGGAAATCCTCTCCTCCTCGTTTTTCATAAGCGAGCAGAATTCCTGCAAGTTTTCTGCGTTCCGGGGAATTTTTACGCCAATCACATCGAGAGTTCCAGTGTCGTTCGCAAGGTTTGTCCTGCCCAAAGTGAACTTGGACTTTTTTAGGAAAGCTTATAAGGTGGATTAAGAGTGCTGCTGATGCAGCCAATAAGTTTTTCTGTTGATATCTGCAGTATGAAGTTTTTCTCTTCGTTCTGCAAGCCTTGATTCTTTTCTGCCTTCAAAATAATCCGCTGGAGTCAGATAAAGAAGTGCGCCGTGAAGACGCCCGTTGTTGTAAAAATCAATCCACTGTGCCATCTTTTCTTTTGCATCTTCATAACTGAAGTATGGAGTCTTACGGACATGTTCAGTTTTCAGCGTTGAATGAAATCTTTCTAATTTGCCGTTGCTCTAACCAAAGATTTGAAGTCTTTTGAAATGAACTGCTTTCCGTTGTCGTGGATGATTCGTGCTTTTGCTTCCGGATACTTTTCCTTTACTCTTGCAACCAGAAGCTCAATGTTTATTCCCTCCATATTTTCGCATAATGCCCAGTCCAGAATTTTTCGGCTGTAGTCGTCCATTATGCTGATAAAATAATAAAACACACCAAGAACCTTGATGTATGAAATATCTGTATGCCACTGCTCATGCGGAGCCTCGGGCTGGTCAAAGCCTTTTTTCTTTGCCTCTCCTGCATTTTTAACCCATTTGTGGACTAAATCGTACTCTTTCATGATGTTGTAGACGCTTGCAGGGCGGACAAAGGCTACATTTTTTACATAACCACTTGACATTCCCCCCCCCGATGTAAAATGCCACATATTTTATTTTTTACAAGGAGGCTTTTTATGAAAGCTTTAAAAAAAATTTGCACAGCGCTTATGCTTCTTGCATTTGCGTTCGTATTCGCATCATGCTCTAATGGCAGTGATTCAGACGATGATGATAGCAGCACAAATGGCAAACCATCTTCTGATAGCAGCACAAATGACAAACCATCTTCTGTAGGAAAAAATGTTCTTGCCGGAAACTCTTATCGGTATTCACAGACAGATGACAAAAAGACTAAGACAATTACTTATGTCTTTAAAGACGACACTGTTACAGAAACAGAAGTTAAGCAGCCAACAGGAGAATCACCAAAAACACAAATATGGGAATACAAATACACTTGCAATGCAAATACCGGGCTTCTTTATTTGAACATTGTTTCTTGGACTGTCGATGGCGTAAAAATGACTTCAATGGATGATGTGTACAAATATTTTGCAAAAGATAACGGCTGCACTGTTGCAGAAGCAAAAGAATACTTAGGCGATGAGAATATGTTTAACGAAAATATTTCTAAGTGCTATTTCGTAAAGGATGATGGCAATATTCTTTTGGGCGACTACTTTGACGATGACGAAGATGTTGAAGTGTCTAAATTCGTTTATGCGGAAGATGCTGCACTTAGAGCAGATTTTGATGATGAAGAAATAGAACTAAATGTTGCCGAAGGAAATTCCTGGAAAATAGAACTAGATGCAAAAGCAACTTTCTCTGGTAAGGAAATTGAAGGTTTATACACTGTAAAAGAAAAGGCAACAAAAACTTTGAAGGACTTAAATGGTTATGACAAATCTAATGAAGCAAATGGATACATCACAATTAAGTTCTCAAAGCTTCCTGTCACACTGAGCTCAGAACCTTACAATATGAAAACAGGCACAGAGTACAAATTCATTTTTGACCCTGACTGCGATGAATATAAAAAACTGTAAGGTTAAAAAAATAGCATTTTATAGTTGCTAAAAGACAGGCTGTCCAAACGGGCAGCCTTTTTTAGTCTCGTTGTCAATCTGGCAATTTGTCATTGTCGGACTTGATAAGACAATCTAAAAATGATTGCAATATACGCATTTAGATTTTCGGGTCAAGACCGACAATGACAGAAAAGATACTTGTTAGACATCTCCATGACATCTAAAGTTTTTGTTGAATTCGGGAACAAAAAAAAATAACAATGTCAGCTTGTAAAAATCTGCCGCAATGAAATATACTGTAAAAAATTTTCAAGGAAGCAGGAACAGAAACTTTGCCTGAGATAGCGCAAAGTTCTTATGGAAGACAGGAATGGAAACAAAAACAACAGAAAATCTTACGATAAAATACGACGAGCTTACGGCAGTGCAGTTCATCGAGCTTTGGGAAACGGTCTGGGGCGCGGGACCTTCACCCGAACAGGCGGAGCTTGCGATGAAAAACACTCTGTTCCGGGTTTCGGTTTTTGACGGCGGAAAAATCGTTGGCATGGCGCGGATGCTCGGCGACTTTGGTCTGGACTACTTCATCAAGGATGTTGTTGTCCTCCCCGAATATCAGAAAATGGGAATCGTAAGGGTTCTGATTGATGAGCTTTTGAACTTTGTCAGAAAAAACGGAGTGAGCGGAACAAATATTTTCGTGGAACTCTGTGCCGGGCCGGACAAAATTCCGTTCTACGAAAAATTCGGCTTTGACTACGACGAATCGCAGCGGCTCAAGCTGATGTGCAAGGCGGAGTAAATGAAAATCAGGGTTATGAAAAAACGCGACTGGAAAAAGTGCCTTGAGCTTTGGCAGAACATTCTGGAAATGGGCTTGAACAGCATTGACGACACAAAGGAAGGCATTGTCCGTTTTCTGCGCAGAAATCCCAAGACATGCTTTGTTGCAGAAACAGACGGAATTTTTGCCGGAACAATCATCGCAGGGCACGACGGCAGGCGTGGCTACATTTACCACACGGCGGTTCTTCCCCAGTTCAGAAGACGCGGAATTGCAACCGCACTGCTCCAGGCCGCAATGGGCGCGCTTAAAAAACAGGGAATCGCAAAAGTCGCACTCCTCGTCTTTTCCGACAACGAAAGCGGAAACACATTCTGGGAAAATCACGGCTTTACAAAACGAAGCGACATCACATACCGCAACAAAGTAATCAGCGACGCGGAAATGGTAAGGAACAGGGAAGAAAAATGAGCGGGGAAAATATTTGGCTTGACTGGGCGGTAAAACTTCAGAGCATAGCGCAGGCCGGACTCACTTACGGAAAAGACAAGTTCGACATTGAACGTTATGAAGAAATCAGAAAAATCTCCGCAGAAATTGTTGCGCACAAAACTGAACTTCCGCTTGAAAAAGTGATTGCGGTTCAAGACAGGGAAAAACACAACAAGCCGGTTTATGCTTGGAAAATCTGCAAAATCTTCATTCTCTGTTCAATAAAAAAAGACGGAAAATTCACGGCAAACATCGAAACAACAGAAAGTCAATATTTTTCACTTGAAGAAATTTCTAAGCTCAATCTTGCGGAAGAAAAAAACAATCTTGAGCAGATAAAAATGTGCTTTGCGGCTTATGAAAATAAAAACTGGCAGACACAGCTGGACTGAAAGAATTTCATTTTCCTCACCGCTTGTCCCTCTTGTATCCGCTCGGAATCGTGCCGTAGAATTCCTTGAATGTCGCGCTGAATTTGCCCTGGCTCTCATATCCGACCTGGGCTGCGACTTCGCTTATCGAAAGATCGGTTCTGGAAAGAAGCTCTGCGGCTTTTTTCATGCGGTGCTCCTTGATGTGCGCAGCAAGCGAAGTTCCGTACACGTCCTTGAAAACTGTCTTTAGAGTCGTCGTGTTCATGCCGAACCTGCGCGCAAGACCGTCAATCGTAAACCGCTCCGAAATATGCTCGCACATAAAGTCGTGGACTTTCTTCACAGTCTCAATCTGCCTGTCCTGAAATTCCGATCGCTCGTTGATTTTCTCGTGCTTGCTCTCAAAGTCCGGGCAGCTTGTCTTCATCAGCCTCTCAATTATTCCGTGCATCGTGCGGCTCTTCTCCGAATCCGACGCTGAATAAAAAACCTCCTTTCCGTCGCGCCAGCTTTCAATCAGATCAGCATCCTTTAAGATTTTAAGATGATGGGACACGGCAGGCGCGGTCATCTCCATGAAGTCCGCAATGTTCACGACGCACTGCTTTGTGTGGCACAGAAGCATGAAAATCCGCACGCGCACCTCATCGGCAAAAACCGCAAAACATTCCGCGGTTTCCCGCACGGTGTTTCCGTCTGAAAGAATCTCCCTGAGCAGATCCATATTGAAATATTCGTTGTGTCCGTGAACAAGCTTCATTTTTTGCCTCCCGTCAAGCGTCCCAAACGGAAATTTGTTTTTCCGAAAAGGAAATAAATCTTGCGCCGCCCTTGCAAATATCCGCCCCGGATTATATCTTGAATATAAAGATTAAACAATCGCTTAATCGAAGGAATAAACAGGACTGACTTTCCGGAGGAAAACATGAAAAAGACTTACAAGATTGAAGTTGACTGCGCGAGCTGCGCCCTAAAAATGGAGGACGCAACAAAAACTGTTGAGGGCGTAAAGGATGCCTGCGTGAATTTCATGCTTCAGAAAATGACCGTGGAATTCGGCGACGGACAGGACGACAAGAAAGTGATGAAGGCGGTGCTCAAGGCGTGCAGGAAAGTCGAGGACGACTGCGAGATTGAGTTTTAAACGCCCGATGTCATTCCCCGGCTTGATCGGCGAATCTCTCTGTGAAAGATTATCGGGTCAAGCCCGGCAATGACAATTAATTAAGGAAGAATTTATGACAAAAAAACAGAAGAAAATGCTTGCAAGAATCATCACGGCGTTCACGCTGCTTCTGGTGCTGAACATGCTTGAAAGGCTGAACGTGTTCTCCGCGATTCCGGGAAAAGTTCCGCTCAAGATGATTCTCTACGTGGTTGACTATCTGATAATCGGATACGACATTCTCAAGAAAGCCGGAAAGGGAATCTGGAACCGTCAGGTTTTCGACGAGAATTTCCTGATGGCGGTCGCAACAGCGGGAGCGTTCGCGCTTGAAATCTACAATGCGCACGGAAATCTTCTTCTGATTGACGACTGCAACGAGGCGGTCGCCGTAA
>OLGV01000985.1_pt1 | contig 10091 bp, 10 predicted proteins | sample 1605761 | NCBI WGS metagenome assembly OLGV01 (sample SAMN03283245) | human gut metagenome | biome: human-associated habitat; material: feces | host: Homo sapiens | place: Peru | collected 2012
ATGGGTGATGCTGTGCTGAGCGGCACCGAATTTGCCGCTGCGGACATAAACAATGACGGCAAGGTGAACGCGGCGGACGGCGTGCTCCTTTGCCAAATGATATCGGAAGGGAATGAATGATGAAGCTTAAAAGAACCATTGCGGCGCTTATGGTGCTTGCGGTAATAGCCGTGTGCGCGGCGTCGTTTGCCCTGACAGGCGATGTTGATGGGGACGGCGCAATCGGCGTGAAGGACGCCGTGCTTTTGTGCCGGGCCATTGCGGACGGCGGCGCGGGCGCGAACGATATGCTCAGCATGGATGTTGATGCGGATGGGCGGCTCACCGTGGCCGATCTTGCCTATATCTGCCGCGCCATAATGGACAACAGCGTGGTTTTCCCGCGCGAGGCGCAGAACGCCGCATACAGCAAGGATGTTAAATAAGAAATAAGTACGCAAAAAGCCCGCCTTGGCTCAGGCGGGCTTTTGAATTGCTTGCTCAGTATCCCATTTCGGAAAGCATCATGTCCGCAACGGTGGCTATTGCGCTGTTCGCGCTCAGCGTGGCCACGGCGTAATGCAGCGTGCCAATGTCTGCCGTATGCTTTGCATATGTGCGGCCTTCGCCGTATTTGTTCAGCATCAGCTCGTTTATGGCAATGGCGTCCACTTGGCCCTTGTCCAGCGCGTCAAAAAGGTCTGTATACGATGCATAGCCGGTTATGTTTGCCGTGTCGTAGCCGGAATCCTTATAGTCGCTGTAATAGCTGAAAAGCAGGTTCCTCGTCGCGCCGGAAGGCACATATAGGTTTGAACTGCTTGCCGATTGTATGCAGCCCACCTTCAGCTTGCTCATGTCCGCGTTCTCGTTGCCGGGCTTAACCAGTATGTAGCACGGGTCGTCATAATAAGCGCGGGAGTAGGCGTATGCTGTGTTTGCGCCGCGCGGCATAAGGCATATTGCCGCGTCTATGCTGCCGTCCCTCAGCTTTGCGCCAACGCTCATGCTTGATACTTCAACCGCCTCAAGCGCGGGAATATCCCCAGTGTAATCATCGGAGTTGGACATTATGCGTTCCGCCAGCGCCTGAGCTATTTCCCATTCAAGCCCCGTCCCGTCCTCCGCAAGGCCGGGCACATCGTTGCGCAGGCCAACGCGCAGCACGCCGTTGTTCCACACGTTGGCAATCTCCGCGCTGTTCATCAGCACGGGCTCGGGCCTGAGCAGCAGCGCTAAGAGTATAACCGCAACCGCTGCACCGGCTATTATCAGCGCGCGGCGCAGCTTTTTACCCTGTTCGCCCTTCAGCATTATCACCGGGCGGGTATGTTTTTTTCTTATGCGGCGGTTTCTGCCGCTAAAAAACGAACGTATCTTCATATATAAATTATACAGCCTGCGCCCCACGTTGACAAGGCGGCTGTGTGTGGGATATAATTCATTATTGGTCCAAAACTGTAAACATTTAAGGAGATATACGATACATATGAAGAACCTTACTTCCGATCAGCTCAGGTCGCTGTACCTGAAATTCTTTGAAGAACGGGGCCATAAGGTTATCCCCTCCGCCTCGCTCATTCCCGAAAACGATCCATCTGTGCTGTTCACCACGGCCGGTATGCATCCCCTTGTGCCCTATCTTATGGGGCAGGAGCATCCTGCGGGCAAGCGCCTTACGGACGTGCAGAAGTGCCTGCGCACGGGCGATATTGACGAAGTGGGCGACGCAAGCCATTGCACCTTCTTCGAAATGCTTGGCAACTGGAGCCTTGGCGATTATTTTAAGCATGAATCAATAGCGTGGAGCTATGAACTGCTCACCAGCGAAGAATGGCTGGGCATAGATAAGGACAGGCTGTATTTCACCTGCTTCGAGGGCGACGAAAATGCCCCGCGCGATACCGAATCGCACGATCGTTGGGTGGAAATGGGCGTTGACCCCAGCCATATATTCTATCTTGGCGCAAAGCATAACTGGTGGATACCCGGCAACTCCGGCCCCTGCGGCCCGGATACGGAGATTTTCTTCGATACCGGCAAGCCCAAGTGCTGCCCTGAGTGCAACCCTTCCTGCGACTGCGGCAAGTACCTTGAAATATGGAACAACGTTTTCATGCAGTATTATAAGGACGCCGAAGGCAACGTGACCCCGCTTGCCAAGCGCAACGTGGATACCGGCATGGGCCTCGACAGAACCATCGCAACCCTCCAGGGCGCGGAAAGCGTATACGATACCGATGGTTTCGCCCCCATAATTGCCCGCATTGCGGAGCTGAGCGGCAAGAATTATAATGATGACGAAGCCACAAAGAAGGCCTTCCGCATAATTGCGGATCATATAAGGAGCGCAACCTTTATACTGGGCGACCCCAGGGGCGTTACCCCGTCCAACGTGGATCAGGGCTATATTCTGCGCCGCCTTATCCGCCGCGCGATACGCTTCGCCATGCAGATAGGCATACCGGAAAACAGCCTTTCCAAGGTTGCCGAGGCCGTTATAGAAAGATATTGCCATGTGTATCCCGAACTCAAGGAAAATCAGGAAAAGATAACCACAGAGCTTGCAAAGGAAGAAGCCCGCTTCCAGCATACCCTAAAGAAGGGCATGAAGGAGTTCGAGCGCATGAAGGGCAGCTTTGCGGACGGCAAAATAGACGGCGTTACCGCGTTCCATCTTTATGATACGTTTGGCTTCCCGATAGAGTTTACAGAGGAAATGGCCCGCGAAAACGGCCTTACCGTAGACCGTGCGGGCTTTGAGGCCGCGTTCAGCGAGCATCAGAACAAGAGTAAGCAGGGCGCGGAGCAGCGCTTCAAGGGCGGCCTTGCCGAAGCAAACGAGGTTACCGCGCGGCTGCATACCGCAACGCATCTGCTTCAGGCGGCGCTGCGCAAGGTGCTGGGCGACGGCGTTGCGCAGAAGGGCAGCAACATAACAACCGAAAGGCTCAGGTTCGATTTCAGCTTTGAGCGCAAGATGACTCCCGAAGAGGTCAAGGAAGTTGAAAAGCTGGTCAACGAAGCCATTCAGGCGGACGTACCCATAACCTGCGAGGAAATGACTGTTGACGAAGCCCGTGCGCAGGGCGCAATAGGCCTTTTCGGCGATAAGTACGGCGAAAAGGTAAAGGTGTATACCATGGGCAAATATTCAAAGGAGATCTGTGGCGGCCCGCATGCCGGCCATACCGGCGAGCTGGGCACGTTCAAGATAAAGAAGGAGGAGGCCTCCAGTGCCGGCGTGCGCAGGATAAAGGCCGTGCTGCAATAAGGCGATGAAGGATAATTCCGCGCAATGGTTTGAATACGATTGGCCGCTTGACGGGGCGATGGCGCGCTTCGGCGCGGACATGGCGCTGATAGATGCCGACAGGGCGGCGCGGCCGCTGCTGATGTATGTAAGCTGCCAAAGCCGCAGCGAAAAGCGGGAAACGCTCAGCGCGATAGAGCGCAGCATAGCATCGGGCGTTAAGGATAAGCTGATAAAAAAGCTTGGCGCGCTGTATGCGGGGTATATAGAAATAGACGCGCAGATACAGTATTATTTCTATATTCACGATGCCGAGGAATTCGAGCGGGGCGAAACCATTGCAGAAAAAACGCCGCTTATGGACTGCACCGCGGGGCTTGCGGACGAACCGGATTGGCTCACGTATAAAACCCTGCTTTACCCGGATGCCGCAAAGCTGCAAACGGAGCTTAACCGCGACCATATTGCGCTTATGAAAAAACACGGCGACTGCATAAGTGCAGTCCGCCGCGTTACCTTCACGGTGTATTTCCCGACCGAAAGCATAATGCTCAATTTTGCGGAGGCTGCACGCAAGGCGGGTTTTGCCTATGCCGGGCCTAACTATTCGCCGGAGCGTGAATTGGCCTACGGGGCGGACATTGTGCGCCTGAGTTCGCTTAAAAAGGCGGATGTGGATGCGCTCACGACCCGCGTGATAAACCTTGCCGCGCAATACGGCGGTGAGCTTGGCGAATGGAGCGCGCCCATAGTTGACCGCGGCGGCCCGCTGAACGCAATATAATGGAGAGTTGATGATAAGGCTTACGGATGTTGACGTTTGCGTTAATCTTATATGCTATTTAAGGTGAAATGATACAGCATTGCCGTACATCAAAAAAGATGTACGGTTTTTCTATATTTTGTCTATTGCTTTTTCGATGATTGTGAATATAATAAAAGTAAGAAAGTCGGAAAATAAGAAAGGAGAAAAAGATGCTGGCGGAACTTCGCGCTAAGTCGCAGATAACTATCCCTAAAGAATTAGTTGCAAAGCTTGGTATGCATGAAGGCGATAAGCTGGAAGTGATTGAAAAAGACGGCGTGATTCAGCTTATCCCCGTTGTGGTGTACCCTAAAAAGTACGTGGATGAACTGAAAACCGAAATAGCTGAAATGAAAAGGAAAATAGCGGACGGTACTCAGCCCACTTTTTCAAGCATAGACGAACTGTTTGATGCATTGGAGAAGTAGTTATGGCATATGAGTTCGTATTTACGGAAAAATTCAAAAAACACTTTGCAAAGCTGAACAATAACGAAAAGAAGCAGCTTAAAAATAAACTTGAACTGCTTTCGAATAATCCTATGCATCCATCGCTTAGAACTAAGCGCATTCAAGGAACGAAGGACTTATTCGAATGCAGCGTGAATATGGATATTCGTATAATATGGTTTTACGAAGGGGATGTACTTATAATCTTACTTGACGTAGGCCATCATGATATACTTGACCAATTCTGATACGTTTTCCGCCGTACACCACGAATGATGTACGGCGGTTTTGTGCTGCTTATAAGCCTGCGACTATTTCCGCTATCTGCACGGCGTTGGTTGCGGCGCCCTTGCGCAGCTGATCCCCGCAGCACCAAAGGTTAAGCCCGCGTTCGTCTGTCAGGTCGTCGCGTATGCGGCCGACGTAGACTAAATCCTGATCGGATGTATCGAGCGGCATGGGGTAAACGCGGTTCGCAATGTCGTCCGTAAGGCGGCAGCCCGCCGCGGCGGCTATCAGCTCCCGCGCACGCGCTGCGCTTATTTTCTCCTTAGTGCGTATCAATAAGGATACGCTGTGACTGCGGAACACAGGCACGCGCACGCATGTGCAGCTTACCTTCAGTTCCGGGCTGTGCAGTATCTTACGCCCCTCGTTTTGCAGCTTCATCTCCTCGCTCGTGTAGCCCATGAAGGCCTCGGAGCCTATCTGCGGTATCACGTTGTATGCTATCTGGTACGGGAAGACGCTTGGCTTAACGGCCGCGCCCGCGGCTATTGCCGCCGTTTCCTCGTTCAGTTCGCTTATGCCCTGCGCGCCCGCGCCGCTGACCGCCTGATAGGACGATGCTATTATGCTCTCTATCGGGCTTTCTTTGTTCAGCGCGTTCAGCGCCACCAGCGATATTATTGTTGTGCAGTTGGGATTGGCTATTATGCCGCGGTGCTTACGCACGTCCTCGGGATTAATCTCGCTCACCACCAGCGGCACGTCCTCATACAAACGAAACGCGCTTGAATTGTCCACGAATACTGCGCCAGCCTTAACTATTGCGGGGGCGAAGCGCATGGCAATGTCGTTCTCCGCCGCGCCAAGCACTATGTCAAGCTCTTCAAACGCATCCTCGCTCGCCTGAATAACCGTGTGCTCCTTGCCCATAAAGCTTATGCGCTTGCCCGCGCTGCCTGCGCCAGCAAGCAGCCTAAGCTCGCTTATGGGGAACTTACGCTCCTCCAGCACCTTCATCATCTCGCGCCCAACCGCGCCCGTTGCGCCCAGTATGCCTATTCTGTATTGCTTCATGTTATGCTCCTTACCTTATCGTGGCAAAGCTGTTGTACAGCACCCGTATTGCCTGCTCAAAATCCTTTTCCTCAACGCCTACTATGATGTTCAGTTCTTCCGGGCCCTGCGTTATCATGCGAATGTTCACGCCGTTTTCGCCCAGTGCCGCGAATATTTTGCCCGATATGCCCGGGCGGAAGGCCATTCTGCGGCCGACTGCCGCAACAACGGCCAAATCTGATTCCGTCTTTATATGGTCCGGCTTTATGCTCCGCTCAAGCTCGCCAAGCAGCGAATACAGGCAGTCCGCCACGCTCGCGCTGGACACTACCAGCGACAGGCTGTCTATGCCCGAAGGAACGTATTCAACGTTCACGTTGGCCTTTTCAAATATTTCAAGTATCCGCCTAAGCACACCCGGCGTTGAGGACATGCCCGTTTTTGAAAGGGTTACCACCGTATATCCCTTCCTGCCGGCTATGCCCGTTATAAAGCTTCGGCTCTGCTCCTTGCTGTCGTCAATGTCGCGCATTATCATTGTGCCGGGGTGGTCAGGGTCGTTAGTATTGCGTATGTTAAGGGGGATGTTCTTCTCCCGCACGGGGAAAACCGCCCGCTCGTGCAGCACCTGCGCGCCTATGTAGCTAAGCTCCCTCAGTTCGCTGTATGTAAGCCTGTCTATATGCTCCGGATTTTCAACTATGCGCGGATCCGCCATAAGTATGCCCGAAACATCAGTCCAGTTTTCGTATACGTCCGCGTCAAGCGCCGCCGCCGCCAGCGCGCCCGTAACGTCGCTGCCGCCGCGCGTAAGCGTGAGTATGCGTCCGCCGGGGGCAATGCCGTAAAAGCCCGGGATTACCGCCCGCCTGTTGGCGGCAATGCGCCTGAGCGCGGAGTAGCTTGCTTCTTCATCTATGCTGCCGTCCAGCGCGAATGTGAGCCACAGCTTTGCGTCAATAAAGTCATAGCCCAGCGCGTCCGCCAGCAGCCTTGCGGAAAAGTATTCGCCGCGGCTTACAAGTTCATCCTCGCCTATGCCGTGCTGCATGCGCTCCCACAGCGCGTCAAATTCGGCCTCAAGCGGGGTATCAAGCCCAAGCTCGTACCGAATGTCCAAATACCGCTGCTTCACTTGCTCAAATACGTCCATGCAGGATACACCGTATTTGATGTGAGCATAGCAAAGGTATAAAAGGTCGGTTATCTTGTGGTCGTCCCTGCTCCGCTTGCCCGCGGCGGAGACCACGATTATCTTCCTTGCTTCGTCGGATCGTATTATGGCGCATACCTTGCGTATCTGCGCGGCGTCCGCCATTGATGAACCGCCGAATTTGGCAACCTTAAGCATTGTTTATATATCTCCCCCAAAATGAAATCAAATCGTTCGGCAATGGCAGCCATAAAGCCGTTGAAGCCTTCCACGCGGCACATTGCGTGCGCCTGCTCAACGGAGAGCGGGGCGGTGATAACGGGCGCGCAGCCCTGCCTACGGGTATAATACCGCTGGTACGCGCGGGAATTATCCACCTGCGCACGGGTGAACGAATCCGTATAGAAGGCCGAGCAGCCTTCGGCTATCGCGCGGCAGTCCGCAAGCACGTTGCTCCCCGTTGGGTATGCGCCCGCGCCCGCGCCGAGGAAGCTCTGTCCGCCCATATGCGCGGCGCAAAGGCTCATCATATTGCCGCATTCGCATACGCGCGCTTCGCCCGCATCCGCGCCGAAGAGCATGGGCTCCACCGCGGCGCTTATTGTGCCGAAGTGCCTTTCCGCATGGCCTATCAGGCGGCAGGCAAGGCCGTTTTCTTCAAAGAAGCGCATATCCTCCGCTGTAATATTGGCTATGCCGAAGCACGGCACGTCGCTTTCGCTTATCGATACGCCGTAGGCTATGTTTGCGCTGAGCACCAGCTTGCGCCGCGTATCCAGCCCGCATACATCGGCGGTTGGATCGGCCTCCGCGTAGCCAAGGCGCTGCGCATCGCTCAGCGCAGCGGTGTAATCCATGCCGCGGCGGCTCATCGCGTCCAGTATATAATTCGATGTGCCGTTCATTATGCCGCTTACGGATATTATAGCGTCCACGCTTGCCGCGCGGGCAAGGGAGCTGAGCCACGGTATGCCGCCGCCCGCCGCCGCAGTACAGCGCAAGGACACGCCGTTTTCGCGCACAAGTGCGGTAAGCTCATCATAATATGCGCACATAAGCTGCTTGTTGGCTGTAACGACGTGCTTTTTAGCCCTAAGCGCGGCGCATATGTATTCATGCGCGGGTTCAAGCCCGCCCATGGCTTCAACTATTATGTCCGCGTCTGCTTCGTTAAGTATCTTATAAAAATCGCTTGTGACCATGCAGTTAAGCCCCTCAAGCGGCCTGCGCGCAAGCACGGCGCAAATGTTCAGCGAAAGCGGCCGCTCCGTAAGCAGCTCATAAAATCCGCGGCCGACAGTCCCGAATCCAAGCAAAGCAATGTTCATATATCCAAACTCCTTCCGTGCGGTACATTTACTGTTGAATGTACGCATATCGGATACATATGTTTTTATAATAGAGACAAATATACCACTGTTTGCCGGAAAACGCAATAGGCAGAATAAGTTTTTTCTGCGCCGCCGCATCGCATTACCTGATGCCGCAAATAATATATTATAAAAATGCAACCACTTCCGCCCGAAAACCGTTTATAATAGCGTATATGCCTTTTTACAAGGCACGAAAGGAGACATATGTTTATGAAAAAGACCATTGCGGCCGTATTGGCCATTATATTCGCGCTTGGCATGGTTGGCTGCGCCGCGAACGGAAACGGGCAGGGCACGGCCGAAACCGCGGAAAATCCGCTGGATGTGCTCAATAAAGTGTGGGACAGCTATACCGACGATGAAAAGTTCCCCGCCGCAGGCGGCGACATGAGCGAAGCGAACATGAAGGACGATGCGCCGGGCAACGTTGCGCTGGATGATGCGGATACGGTTGCATACCTCACCTCCTTCCCAGCGGACATGGTGGACAAGCTTGACGCCGCCGCCAGCCTTATGCACATGATGAACGCCAACACGTTCACCTGCGGAGCGTTCCGCCTGAAGGACGCCGCCGATGCGGACGCCGTGTGCGCCGCAATACGCGACGGGCTGAATTCCAAGCAATGGATGTGCGGCTTCCCGGACAAGATGGTGATTGCCAAGGTTAGCGGCTGCATAGTATCCGTATACGGCGCAGAGGATTTGGTGAACACCTTCCGCGATAAGCTGACCACCGCCTATGAAAACGCGGAGATAGTTTACGACGAGGCGATAGCCTTCTAAACGCAAACGAAGGGAGGGAGCAGGGCATGCTGTTTTCAAGCGCGGCATTTTTATATAGCTTTCTGCCGCTGACAATAGCGGTGTATTTCCTTATGCCGCGGCGGCTTAAAAACGCGGCGCTGCTCCTGATGAGCCTTATATTCTATGCCTGGGGAGAGCCGCGCTATGTGGTGCTTATGGTGTTGTCCATAACCCAAGGCTATATATTCGCGCGGCTTATAGGCAAAAGCCGCGGAACGAAAAAAGCAAAGGCATATCTTATAATAAGCCTTGTGCTGAGCCTTGGCATGCTTGGCGTGTTCAAATACGCCAACTTTTTTGCGGAAAGCTTCGCCGCGGTATTCGGCCTCAAAATAGCCGCGCTTAACATTGCCCTGCCCATAGGCATAAGCTTTTATACGTTCCAGCTTATAAGTTACGTTATAGACGTTTACCGTGCGGACGTTGAGCCGCAGCGGGATTATATTGCCTTTGCGGCGTACATATCCATGTTCCCCCAGCTTATAGCGGGGCCGATAGTGAGATACAGCGATATTGAAGCGGAGCTTACCGCGCGCGCATACGGCGCGGACAAGGCCGCATACGGCGCAAGGCGGTTTATACTGGGCCTTGGTAAAAAGGTGCTTATTGCAAACGTGCTTGCGGAGCTTGTGAACGCATTCAAGGCAAGCGGCGAAAAATCCACGCTGTTTTACTGGGTATATGCCGCGGCGTACATGCTGCATGTGTATTTCGATTTTTCCGGATACAGCGACATGGCGATTGGCCTTGGCTCGATATTCGGCTTCACGTTCCCCGAAAACTTCAATTATCCCTATATTGCCGCAAGCATAACCGAATTCTGGCGCAGATGGCATATGTCGCTGAGCTCCTGGTTCAGGGATTATGTGTATATCCCCCTTGGCGGCAGCCGCGTGAAAAAGCCGCGCGCGCTTTTGAACATTGCAATAGTATGGATGCTTACGGGCCTTTGGCACGGGGCGGACTGGAACTTTGTCATGTGGGGGATAAT
>OLGV01000989.1_pt1 | contig 10064 bp, 8 predicted proteins | sample 1605761 | NCBI WGS metagenome assembly OLGV01 (sample SAMN03283245) | human gut metagenome | biome: human-associated habitat; material: feces | host: Homo sapiens | place: Peru | collected 2012
CTTTCCCACCTTGGGTGAGCCCGCAAGGATGTGCAGGCCTTGAGAGAGCAGCGTGTCCACCACGAAGTTCAGCGGTGTGAGCGGCTGACTCATCAGCGTTTCACCGTCGATGGTCAGCAATCGGTTTTCTTTTTTCAATTTCGGATCCTCCTTAAAAATATTGCTCCCATCGGAACGATGAGAGCGAAAAAAGCAGAGGGGCGTTACCACGGGACGGCGCGTGGTTTCTTCCCTCTGCTTGTATTGTGGAGGAATTTATGCTATGCTGAGAAAAAGCATGGACAGATTAAAATTCATGTAGGACAGATTTTACCAGGAGGGGCACACATGGAGGGCAGCATCGTTTTCTACACCTATGGCAGTACGCTGGAGCTATACGGTCAGCAGTTCACTGCCGGTATGCTGACCGCCGATCTGCTGAATCTGTCGCCGGACGAATATCGACCCATGAGCAAACGCATGAAGCAGGTCACCAGCCTTGCGGAAGAATATGAGCAGAGCGGGAGCATAGAGCTTTGGTGGAAGCTGAATGAGGAGCTGGCGGCGCTATGCGGAGTGCTGCGCCGCTACGCTGTGTTCCGCCTGCTGCTGGACGAGAGCGAGGACGCTTTCTTCTCTGTCATACGGGAGGTCACGGGGCAGTTCGATTTGTTTCCGAAAGAGGAGCATGAGCCGTCAGAAGAGATACAACGGAAACGACTTGAGCGCGTGGCGAATGAAATCTCCGCGCGCAGTGAAACGGTCAAGGATGTTCCGCTTGACCTGTTCCATCCGAGCGAAGCAGCTTTAGAAAAAGGCGATGCCTTTTATTACGAAATGCTTCGTGCCATCGGTCCTACCAAGGACGCATGGCGTGATTACAAAAAGTACATCCGCCGTTATGAAACATATCTTCACGACATTCGCGCTTTCAACGGTACTATTCGGAATTTCATCAGCTTTAGTCTGTCCAAGCTGAAGCATAACAGCCCAGAGGACTATGCCGCAGCACTCTACGGCTTCTACAATGATGAACGCATTGCGGAAAAGCTCATCGTCAATCCCATCCGCAACAACGGCGACTGCTATACGACTCACGATGCCTACGAGCTTTCCTATGTGCCGCGGCCACTGCCAGACGGCTCTGTCGCCATCTGTCAGGAGCACGTGACCGACAGCTTGCAGGCGCTGATGAAAGCGGATTATATGCTGGCGCTGAACAGCGGGCACAACATCCGCCGCTGCATCATCTGCGGACGGTATTTTCTGCTCAAGAGCGGTGTCCATGCTTTGTACTGCGAAGGGGCCTGTCCCCATGCGCCCGGCTACACCTGCCGGCAGTTCGGCACGGTGGAGGTGCAGAAGGAGCTGGCGAAGGACATTCCCAAGGTCAAAGTCAAGGTGACCGCCTTTGCCCGCATCACGAAGGATATGCAGCGGGGCGCGATCTCACAGGAAGACGCAAGAAGAGCCAAGGACTATGTGCGCGACCTGCTCTATGACGCTCTGCGCGACGCGAATATCTCCGTAGAGGCTTTCGAGCAGCGTATTTCCTCTGAGCGCGTTTACCAGCACTGTGGGATCACCAGAACGGCCAATCCGAGGGGCCGTCCGCCGAAGGAAAAGGCGGGTGAGCAAGCATGACCAACGAGCAACTGGTTCGCCAATATTATGACGGCGATGATGCTGCGCTGGAAAAGCTGTACCATAAAAATATCGGTCTGATCCGCGGCATCGCCAAGGAAGCTGCGGCGGAGTTCAACTGCCTGATAATGGAGCAGCATCATCCGAATCAGTGTTCCGCGTATACGAAAACGATTCTGGACGATCTCTGCGGCGAGGGCGCCGTGGAGCTTCTGACACGAATACAGAGCAGAGAATATGACGAGAGCCGCGCCGTGCTCACCACCTATCTCTACCCGCATTTGAAAGGGCGTATGACCCGCTGGCTGGAGCAGAATCTTGGCTGTATGGCGTTGAGCAAGGACGAGATGGCTGCCGTCCGGCAGGCGCAGAGGCTGTATCATGTTGCATGGAAGGATACCGGTGAAATCGCGGAGGAGCTGGGTATCCCCGAGGCTCGCGTCAGCCGGTATGTTCGCTACAACACCCATTTCCTCGGTGTGCATGATCTTGTTTCGGAGGGCTATGACGGCGATCCCTACGAGCGGCTGATGCCGGGGATGCTCTCCGTTTCGGCGGAGCAGGCCGTGTACCGCAAGGTCTGCATCGAGCTCCTCCGGGAGCTGTTCGACACCCTGCCGAAGAAGGACAGGGACATTCTCGGCAAGACCTGCGGCGTGTTCGGATACCCGGAGGCAACTTTGAAAGAGATCGGGATGTATCACATGATGAAGGAGTCCGCCGTGGAGAAGGCGAAGAACCGCGCGGTCGAGAAGCTGAGAAAATCCTATCCCGGCAGCAGGCTCCAAGTGTGGAGGGCTGTTCATCGTATGATGCGGAGGCCGGTCCTGCCATCGGGGGAGGATGGTGAGCTGCGGCGCGACTTCCCGCAGTATGTCCGCGCCTTGGCGGAGGTCTATGCTATACTGGAGGAAGCCGTTGCAAACGGAGAGCGATACTTAGGCGAGAATAAGATCTCCAATACCTGTGAAAAGTAAAGCTGGGGGCGTATGTAAAGATTGTGGATGGTCCTCTTACTGCATAGCCGAATCTGCCGCCGACAGCGAAAACTGCCGAGCGGCAGTCTTGCAATATGGGAAGATAAGTAGTCAACTCAAAATTTTTTACAAAATTCTTTGTAAGGTTTTTCGTTTTTCGCAGTCTTATAAGTGAACGGGACAAGGAGGTGAGCAGGTGACGGACTTTGAACAAATATACAAGGACTATTTTCGGGATGTGTTTCTCTATGTTCGGCGGCTGTCCGGCGGGGACGAACGGCTGGCAGAGGATATTACCAGCGAAGCCTTCTTCCGTGCGCTTCGCCGCATTGACAGCTTTCGGGGGGATTGCGACATCCGGGTGTGGCTGTGTCAGATCGCAAAGAATTGTTACTATACCCATCTGAAACAAAGCCGCTGGACAGAGCATACAGCGGATATGGAACAGCTTATATCGGAAGCGGAGGAATCACCGGATGAAATGCTGCTGCGCAGCGAGAATGCCCAACAGGTAAAACATCTGCTGCATGAGCTTCCCGATCCGTACAAAGAGGTTTTCATGTGGCGTACCCTTGGCGAATTGAGCTTTAAGGAGATCGGGAAGCTGTTTCACAAGACGGAAAACTGGGCGTGCGTCACCTATCACCGCGCACGAAAAATGATCCAAAAAGGAATGGAGGCTGACGAAGATGAAAAATGAGTGCAGCATCATCCGCGATATTCTGCCGCTGTATGTGGAAAACATGGTATCGGAGGATACGTCGGAGTTTGTAAAGGAGCATCTGGAAAGCTGCCCCGCCTGCCGTGCGGAGCTTGAAAAACTGCGGGAGCCTGTGGAGGTGCAAACAGAGCCGCAGCCCGACATGGATGCCGCGCCGCTGAAACGCTTGAAAAAGGCTCTGCTAATGAAAAAGGTGCAGACCATCCTATGCACGGCGGCGGTGCTGCTGGCGCTGATGCTGTCGGTCATCTCCTTTCTAACCGCGCCGGAATACTTCGCCTATTCGCCGGAGCTGGTGACTGTGACGGAGGAAGCAAACGGTGCGGTGACGCTCTCTTTCAGCAACGAGGTCACGAATTATAAGCTCCAACAAATCGCCGACCCCGAGGATCGCAACACAGTCTACCATCTTGAGGTGTGGACCTCCGTATGGGACAGAGCGTTCCATAGACCCGGCGTACAGGCTGTGACCGCAGCACCGGAGAGCGGCAAGCCGCTTCTCGTTTATTTCACGCAGTTTATCAACGGACACGCCGAAAGCTCCAGCGATAGCTCGGTGTGCATCTACGGCACCGCGCCCGACAGCGGCGGCTGGGTCGCTTTGGCGGGGCTTTCTTTGGGCTATTGGCTGCTATTCAACATCGCCCTGTTCCTGATCCTTACCGGGGTATGGTTCAAGCTGCGTAGGAAAGAAAAATCCCGCCGCCGGGTGGAGCGCCTGCTCCCGATCCCTATCGCATACGGGCTGGGGCATCTGTGTGTCATGGGCTTTCGCACTGCATCCTGTTCGGAATGGCGCGACTTTCAACTGATCCTTGCAGTCGGCGTTCTGTTCTACTGCGCTATGCTGCTGGCATTGAGTATTTTTTATAATGTAAAAGAGCTACGGGGTATAAAAAGAGAGGGTGAGAACGAATAGCGGTCTGACCATTTGGAAAGTAGGTGTACCATGAGAAAACTTGTGATCTTTTGCTTTGCCGTCTGTATGACCGTGCTTACGGTACTATCCCTGTTCAATTTTGCACAGGACGCAGAGGAAAGCATGATACTGGATAAGCGGGCGGTAATCCTCGAAAAGCCGGAGACATTGAGCAACCGCGAATTTTTGGGACAGATAGATACTGCACTCGGAAAGATCGGCGCAGACATTATGTACCGCTACGCGGAGCTGGATGGGGACAAGCCCCTGTACCGCTACTATAAGACCAGCCATACCGACAGCTTTCTTTCCGTTTCTACCGGGAAAGGGAGCGTGAGGCTGGAATCGGACGAGTTCTTTTCCACTGCAAAGCAGCCGGGAGCTATGGCGCTGCATCTGTCCTCGCTGTTTCAAGATACCGCCATCTATCCACTCATGCAGGCGCAGCAGCATGACTTGACCGCCGCGACCTGGTATGTGGCGGAAGGACAGCTTGACGCGGCGCTTCATGCGCTGAAAGGCTTGGGCTATTCCGTAACAGCAACCAACGAAAGGCTTTTGTCTACCAAACTGCCGCTTTATTTCCTGTTCATTCCTGCCTTTATGCTCTGCGTCAGTATCGTATTCTACACCCTGTCCGCAGGCAAGAAAAATGTGCTGAAAAAAATGGAGGGCTATACCACGGGGAATATCCTGCTGGGGGAGATCAAAGCCTTTGCCCCTGCTTTGTGTCTTTGCTTTCTGCTGATTTTTGCCGCCGCCATGATTTGCGCCGTGTGGCTTCATCCGGTGGCGACCTGGCAATTTGGGCTGTTCCTGCTGGGGGATTGTCTGTGGCTGCTCGTTCCTCTGATACTGGGCATCATGCTCTCCCTGCTGTTCCTCTCCGGGCAGCGCAGCGCGGAGTATGTGAAGGGCAAAGTTCCAAAGCGCGGGATCTACATTACAAACACGCTTGCGAAAGCTGCTTTTCTAATCTTTATTCTATTCTCTCTCACCATTGCCATGCGGAACATCACGCAGATCTACAACACCTTCCATGCAGCGGAGTTCTGTTCGCAAAAGACAAAGGGCTATGTGACTGTCCCTCTGAACAATGTTAATTCCGGCAGAGCGCCGGAGGGCGCGGATTATCTGGCGTTCTATTATGCCACAGTGGATCGCTACAATGGAATACTCATGGAAGCCAACGATTTTAATTACGACCTGTTTGAAGGGAAAATGCTGGGAGAGGCATACGGTCAGGATTATGCCCACATCAACCGAAACTACCTTGCGTTCAACCCCATCTATGCGCCGGACGGGGAGCAGATCGGTGACGCTCTGCTTTCCGATACCCATGTGAATATTCTGCTTCCGAAGTCCAAGGAATACAGGCGGGATGAGGTACGGGAGCGCGGCGCGAGCTGGGGAAATTCCGGGGATGTGAATATTGTCCTCTACGATGATAAAGCGTCTGACATATACTCCTATAACGCCAGCACAGGGCTTGGGGGAAACGGCGCTCTGCCCGCGCCCATCCTTGTAGTCAAGGAAGGTGACCTGCTGGACGGGCTTTTCATCGAAGCATGGTGTTCACAGGGAGCGTATTTCCTCTATGTTCCCACCGATGATCCGTATGCGGAGCTGCTGCCCATCCTGCGGGAAACGGGTATTGACGCGGCGACCGTTTCCACACCGACCGTCGCCGCCACCTTTGATAAAATGCTCCATCATCTGACCTATATGCTGATGATTTGGGGCGTACAGGCTTTGGTGCTGCTGATCGGGCTGTTCTGCCTGATCTTATTCGGCGCAAGGCTCTACTGCGACAATTACAGGGACAGAATCGCCTGTCGCCTGATTGAAGGGCATTCCCTATTAAGCTGTATTCGCACCCATCTCGTGCTGACGGTGCTGTACTATGGGGCGGTAGCGGCAGGGCTGCTGCTCTTAAAGCTCGCCATCGAGCTTGACTACAATATCCTGCTGGGTACGTTTCTCGCGGAGCTGCTGATCACGCTGCTGGCTTGCAGCAGCATTGCCCGGAAAAACCTCTATCAGATTGTGAAAGGAGCGGAAGCATGACTGCCATTACTTTATCCAATATCAATAAACACTTCGGGGAAAAAGTCCTGTTTCGGGATTACTCGCTGCATATTGAAGCCGGAGAGTTTGTCTCCATCAAGGGCGAAAGCGGAGCCGGAAAAACAACGCTCCTGAACATCATAGGACTGCTGGAAACGCCGGACAGCGGCAGCGTCACCCTCTGCGGCGCAAGAAACCCGTCCTTTTCCTCCCGCGCTGCGGTTCACCTGCGGCGGCACAAGCTGTCCTACCTGTTTCAGAATTACGGGCTGGTGGACACCGACACCGTGGAAGCCAACATGAAGCTCGCCACCCGGTTCGGTAAAGCAAAGGGCAAGGCAGAGAAAGAACGCATCGCGGATGCGCTGGCACAGGTGGGGCTTTCGGGCTATGAGCGTCGTAAGGTCTACACCTTGAGCGGCGGTGAGCAGCAGCGGGTGGCGCTGGCAAAAATCATCGCAAAATCCCCCGACATTATCCTTGCGGATGAGCCTACGGGCAGTCTGGACGAGCGCAACCGCAGCTATGTGATGGATATTCTCAAAGAGCTGAACCGACAGGGGAAAACCATTGTTGTTGTGACACATGATCCCTATGTGAGCGATTGCGCCACACGGCATATTGCGCTGTGAGAGGACGGAGGGTAACGCTATGCGAAAAAAGAACTGGGCTGCCTTGCTGTGCTCGATCCTGATTCTTGCGAGCATAGGGCTTGGCGTTTCCATCATTTACTCGGACTACTATTTCAGCCCCGTGTCGGGCTTGCAATCCTTTACTGTCGCGGACGTCTCCCGGACATACCTTCATCCGGGGGAGGACGCAGGCACGCCAAGCGCCGCCGCGCCGTCCGATGAGCTTTATGTGCTCCTGGAACGCTGGGCGTTGGAAAACGAGGCGACAATCCTATACAAGAACGGGTTTGCCGCAGGCTGCGGCATCCTGGACGGTTCGGATTGGCTCCGTGAAGCCATCGGGCTTTCGCTGCCTTGTGACGCGCAGGGCGTATTAACCGCAGAGGACGCGGCTTTTTCGGAAACCTATGTGCGCGACGGACGGTTTTTGCCGGACTCGCTGGGGCTGCCTGTCCTGGGAACCTATCGGGAACAAGATGTGCCTTCCGTTATCTCCAATGCAGGGTTTCTCTATCCGTTGTCCATGAGCGGGGCGAAGGATGGAATGTACTTCACAGATGGCACGGACACCAGTGGTCTGACGGCACTATTTGAGAATAGCGGCTATACGGTCACTGACCAGCGGCAGCGTTTGAGCCTTCCCGCGCTGGCGGCGAAGCTTCTGACGGACAGCGTTCTTTCCAGAGCGATTTCCGCTGCCATGCTCGGTTTGATCTTTTGCTTCTCCTATGTGGTGCTGACCATGTATCGGGAAAATGACCGCCGCTATCAAATCTATCATTTGTTTGGGCTGTCAAAAGCACGGCTGTTCCTCCGCTCCACCCTTACGGCGATGGGTATTGCACTGACTGCTGCTCTGCTTTTCGGCGTGGCGCTGTACCAGGGGCTGACCTATATGCCGGACAGTGATCTGACCGTGCTGCTGATAGGTACTACGGTAGGGTTTGTACTGTTCTCACTGATTTTGAACTGGGCGGGCTACTGCGGAACAGCCGCACGGTTGGGGAAAGGGGGAAGATGATATGACACTGATCAGGCAGGTGGTCCGGGATTTGGTCAAGGATGTTGGATGGGTCGTTTTTTACGGCTTTTTAACCGCAATGTCCATCATGGCTTTCGTGCTGGTGGGATTGAGCTATCAGCATGTCGCGTCACAAAATGATGCAATCCGTCGTTTTACGCAAAACGATGTGAGCATGGTGCGGGTAAAGGATTTGAGCAGTCTTATGACAGCGGCTGACCGGAAAACTACCGCACAGCCTATCAGCACAGGCAGTGGGCGGCAGCAGGGCCTCGTGGAGCTGTTTCAAAAGCATGACAACCTCGGCAGCCTCGTCCTTCTTGGACTTCTTCGCGGGACGCTGCTGGGCGGCAGCCTGCTCGTCCAGCGTACCCACCTGACCGATGGCGGACTTCAGGAACTCCACGCGGACGCGATCCTCGCTGGTCTCGATGACCACGGTGCGATCGGTGATGGCGACAACGCGGCCATACACGCCGCCGATGGTGGTCAGCCAGTCGCCTTTCTTCAGAGAGTTACGCATCTCCTCGGCCTGCTTCTTCCGCTTGTTCTCGGGACGGATCATCAGGAAGTAGAAGATAGCGATCATCAGAACAATCATCATGATCGTGGAACCCATGCCGGCGCCGGATGCGGCGCCGGAGGTAGTTGCTGCGTATGCGATGTCAAACATGGAAACGTTACTCCTTTTTTTACAAACTGCTACTATTATACCCAACCCTACACGCTTTGGCAAGAGGTTTTATACACGTTCCGCCAGTTTTTTGCTGTATGCCTCCCGGAAGGCGTCAAAGCTGCCGTTGTCGAGGCTTTCTCGGATGCGCTGGGTCAGCTTGTTATAAAAATACAGGTTATGCATCACCGCCAGACGCATGGCCAGCATCTCCTCCGCCGTGAACAGGTGCCGCAGGTAGGCGCGGCTGAAATTCCGGCACACCGGGCAGTCGCACGCCGGATCGATGGGGCTCTCATCCAGCTTGTACTTGGCGTTCTTGATGTTCAGCGTGCCGCTCCATGTGAACAGCTTGCCGTGCCGGGCGTTGCGGGCGGGCATCACGCAGTCGAAGAAGTCCACGCCCCGGGCCACGCCCTCGATGATATTGCTGGGCGTCCCCACGCCCATGAGGTAGCGGGGCTTGTCCGCCGGCATATACGGCTCCACCGCATCGATGATCTCGTACATCACCTCTGTCGGTTCGCCCACAGCCAGTCCACCGATAGCGTTGCCGTCAGCTCCCTTGTCGGCTACGTGCTTTGCTGCTTCGCGGCGCAAGTCCTTGTACTTGCAGCCCTGCACGATAGGGAAGAGACTCTGGTTGTAACCGTAGAGCGGTTCTGTTTCGTTGAAACGCTTGACGCAACGGTCGAGCCAGCGCTGAGTGAGTCCGAGACTCTTCTTTGCGTACTCGTAGTCGCTCTCGCCCGGAGGGCACTCGTCGAATGCCATCATGATGTCGGCACCGATGATACGCTCCGTATCCATCACGTTCTCCGGTGTGAAGATGTGCTTCGATCCGTCGATGTGCGAACGGAACTCGCAGCCTTCTTCGCGCAACTTGCGTATGCCGGTGAGCGAGAAAACCTGGAAGCCGCCAGAGTCGGTGAGTATCGGGCGGTCCCATGTGTTGAACTTATGCAGTCCGCCTGCCTTTTGTAGAGTGTCAAGACCCGGGCGAAGGTACAGATGGTAGGTGTTGCCCAGAATTATCTGTGCCTTTACTTGTTCGCGGAGTTCGTTGAAATGTACTCCCTTTACGGAGCCTACCGTGCCGACGGGCATGAATATCGGGGTCTTTATCTGTCCGTGGTCGGTAGTGATGATGCCAGTACGTGCATCAGATGCCGAGTCGGTATGTTGGAGTTCGAATTTCATTATTCTTTCTTCTCTTCTTCGATTGTTAAGTTTATTGGGTTGTCTACCAATTCTTTAGTAAGCGCAATATCCCATACATCTTGAATGTTCTCAACATAGTGGAAGCTTACGCCCTTGAGATATATTGCAGGAATCTCTTCGATATCCTTTCTATTGTCCTTGCACATGATGATATCTGTGATTCCGGCACGCTTTGCTGCCAGAATCTTCTCCTTTATGCCGCCAACGGGC
>OLGV01000990.1_pt1 | contig 10062 bp, 7 predicted proteins | sample 1605761 | NCBI WGS metagenome assembly OLGV01 (sample SAMN03283245) | human gut metagenome | biome: human-associated habitat; material: feces | host: Homo sapiens | place: Peru | collected 2012
CTTGAAAGTTTCCGCGTGCTGGCGAGCTGTTGTGTTTGTGTTTGCATAGTAGGCGTAGTTTCTTACACGCGCAATTTTCAGTACGTCTGGATAAACGGCGTCCACAAGGGAACAGGTAATCATGTTGATTTCATCGCTGTCAGTCAAAGTTACAAGCGCATCCATTTTTCCAATTTCAAGCTCTTCCAAAACTTGAAGATTGTTTCCGTCCGCATTTATAACTTCGCAGTCAAGACGATTGCTTACGTGCTCAACAATGTCTTCGTTGCTTTCGATTATTTTTACAATGTTGCCTTCGTTTATAAGGCGTTTTGCCAGCTGAACTCCAGTAAAGCCTGCACCGATTATCATTATGTTCATTTTTTTTATTATACATGAAACTCCGCGCTGTGTTCAATCTAAGAAAATGGCGGGAAGTAAACGTAGCTTTTTATAGACAGAAAAATCAAGATGAACTAAAATATCTAAAATTTATTTTTGGAGATTTAAATTGTCAATTTTTCAAGGAATTGTTTTGGGTGTTCTTCAGGGCATTGCCGAGTTTCTGCCGATTTCTTCTTCTGGACATTTGATTGTCGCGCAGAATTTATTTGGACTTGAAGAAGTGCCGCTTTTGTTTGATGTGTTTCTTCATGTTGCAACTTTGCTTGCCGTTGTTTTGTATTTTAGGAAAAAAATATGGGAGCTGATTTGCAGTTTTGCAAGAATTTTTGTTCCTATAAAAAATCCTTCCGCCGCCCAGATTGAAAAAAAATCCGAAGACACAAAATACATTGTTGCCATTATTCTTGCTACTTTTGTTACTGGTGTACTTGGAATTTTTTCTTCAAAAGTTATTTCTGAGATTTCTGTAAAACTTGTTTGCGCTGGATTTATTGTTACAGCCTTGCTTTTGATTTTTTCTTCACTTATTGAAAAAAAACATTCGGCTTATTCTGAAACTTCTTTGAAATCTCCGTCCTGGAAACAGTCCTTGGTGATTGGGCTCGCGCAGGGAATTGGAACTTTGCCAGGAATTTCAAGAAGCGGCTCAACAATTGCGGGTTCTCTTTTTTGCGGAGTTAAGCGGGACGAGAAGACTGCCGCGGTGATAATGCGTTCATACGCTCGCAACATTTCGACGATTGTCAAAAAAACATCTATGCTTGCGGATGTGACTTCTTCCGGAGAGATCAATTGCTCTTCGGACACGTTTGATGATTATGTCAAGGCGTTGGAAAAATTGTTTGTCATTCAAGATATTGGAGCTTGGTGTCCTGCGATAAGAAGCAAGTCCAACATCAGGAGCACTCCTAAAAGATCATTCTGTGATCCATCTGTCGCAGTGGCTGCTTTGGGATTGTCTCCAGACATTCTGATGACGCAATTGAAAACCTTCGGTTTTTTGTTCGAACAGATGTGCATACGTGACCTTCGAGTTTACACGATGGATCAGGACAGTCATATTTCATACTATCGGGACAGGTACGGGCTTGAAGCTGATATCGTTTTGCATCTTTCGGATGGGCGCTATGCCTTGATTGAGTGCAAACTCGGCAGCCGCGAGATCGAGGAAGGTGCCGCGCATTTGCTTGAACTCAAACAACTTATAAAGAAGCGCAACGAATCCGAAAGACAGAACCCGCTGAGAGAGCCGGATCTGCTTATGATCATCACAGGTGGCCAAATGGCGTACACAAGGCCTGATGGGGTCAAGATTGTTCCTATTGGGTGCTTGAAGGACTGAGCGTGCGCTGTAATTATATTAATAGGTATATATCTTTAAGCCCTTACGGCCGCTGAGGGCGGCAGAAGCATCCTGCATCCCGACCATAACGACTGCTTTCCCCTGCTTTCGCATGCAAAGTGCATGTCGGAGGCGGGGTTTTGCTTATGAATATGTCCGTTCCGGAAGCTTGTGACGTGGATTCCCGTGAGAAATGGGATGTCACTCATAGTGACAAATGCTTTTTTTTTCGGTTTTTCGGCAATTTCTTTATGAAAAATCTTGCTTGTGAAAAATAAAACCCATATATTTGTCATTGTGTTATGGAGTACCCCCTTGTGGGGACCGCAAAACATATTTATTACTATGAGTAACAATTATACGTTTTATTTATTTCAATTTTGTTTTTTAGCTATGAACAAAAAAATTAAAAACTTGTTCCTCGCTGGAGCCCTTGTCTTGGGCTTCGCGGGTGTAGCCGTATCTTGTACGGACTACGATGATGACATCAACAAGCTGAAGGAGGAGAACTCCCAGCTTGCGTCCACCATCAAGGATCTTCAGTCGAAGATCAATGCTGGATGTGTTATCACTGGCGTGACCGCCACTGATGACGGTCTCGTGATCACTACAAGTGATGGTAAGACCTACACCATCACTAATGGTAAGGATGGTGCTCCTGGCGCTCCTGGTGCTCCTGGTAAGGACGGCAAGGACGGCGGTTTCTACAAGCCTAACGCTGACGGTTTCTGGTACTACTATGAGAGCAAGGATGCTGAAGGTGTGAAGACCGACCTCACCGTGTTCCCTGTTGGTACCATCACTGCTGAGCTTAAGGACGGCAAACTCATCCTTCACAACGTGAAGAATGCGAAAGGTGAGTATGAGGACTTCGAGTTCGACCTTGAGAAGGCTCTCTCTTCCCTCGTTTTCGTGCCTCAGTGCTACGTTGACGGTGTAGAGGGTATGGACTTCGTGTCTATGCGCTACAATGATCTTCTTGTAGCGGCCGCTAATACCAAGGGGGAAAAGTGGACTGCTGGTAATAAAACAACCCACATCAACCCTGAATTCGAGGCTGAGTATCATGTTAACTCTGCTGATGTCAAGCTTGACGAGACCTACACCTACTCTTTCGTTAAGAAGGACGTTCCTTACATCAGCACAAGAGCGACTGCCTCTAAGGATTTCGATGTTGTTCCGACATTCAAGAGCTTCAAGGATGGTATACTGACAGTTTCTGTTGCGGTTACCGGCACAGAGGCTAACGAGAATTGGATCTCCGTTGTAGCCCTCAGGGCTCAGAAGAAGGATGTTGTTGTCGTTTCCGACTACGCTACCCTCTTTAGAAAAGAATTTGGGGCTCCGGTGATTGCTTGGCCTGAGGCGATCTCTGAGAAAGCTAAGAACATCAATAAGAAAGATGCCCACTTCAGACGCTATATCGCTGAACCAGATGCTGACGCTTTCCTTAATAATCAGATTGTTTGGTCTGAGGGTCATACTACTCTTGACGAAGCTCACGCTACATGTGACACCGCTGTTGTTTACAACGAGTCACTTGATCTTAAGTCGATCGTAGCCGCTCACGCACTTAATGGTGATGTATGCCGTGAGTTTAATTCAGGTGAGCTTAAGGAATTCGGCCTCGACTGGAAGTTCGAGCTTGTAAAGAACTACAAGATCGGTACTCCTGTAACGGATCAGGCTGACTTCGCTACCATTGAGAACGGTATGTTCACTCCGAAGGTGTTCAGCACTGATGGACAAGCCTCTATCGGACGTACTCCTATTGTACGCGTGTCCCTCATGCACGGAGAGAATGAAGTTGCCGTTGCTTACATCAAGATCTTCATCAAGTCTCCTGCCGATGTTGAGCTTCCTCCATTTGAGCTCAAACCAGTTGACAAGAATGGTAAGAATGTCTTCTCATTCAGCTGTGCTGATGGTGTTAGTGTTCTCACTACAACGGTAGAGGACATGAACGTCAAGATCTACAATGAGATGAAACTCAGCAAGGATCAGTTCCACGCCCTCTACAACAAGTTTGAAGAGAAGGCTGGTGCCAATGCAAAGGAGAATGTAGGCCACACTGCTGACAAGGTTAACAACCAGACTGAGGCTACTCATGTTATCGAATGGCAGCTCACAGAAGATGAAATCTTCGCTCTCAAGGCTGGTGAGACTGTGACCCACATCTGCAAGTACTACAGTGAAGCCAATCCTAAGCTTGCTGTTAGGATTAAGCTTACGGCTACCGTTGCTGACCTCGCTGCGTTCAGGACTTACAACATCACCACTGATGAGTACATCAACGAGTACTGGAATAGTGATCATACTCTGACATACTACAACGTTAATGTGCCGGAAAAAGAGGAGAACGATCCTTCTGGTTGCCTGTTCGAGAACAATATCAACGCTTCCTTCGTTACTGAGAATGGTAGGGTTAAGCTTACAAACACCGATATTAAGGGTCTTGAGTACTTCTTCTGCGGGAAGGATATGCCTAAGGACTTCAAGGTTGATGGCAAGCTTGTTAAATTCGAAGTTAAGGGTCATGGCGACACAGAGCTTTATGCATCGATTGGAGGTGGAGTATCAGAGCTTATTGCTGAAATCCAGAATGACAACTCTGAACCTCCTTATGAGCTATTCACGTATAATAAGAGAAGTGAGGTCGCCAAGATTCTTCTCAACACTGGCAATATGATTGTCAAGATTGGAGCTAAGGGCTATATCTGCGATCAGGTACATGAGGGAAGAGAGATCAGCATTACCTTCAATGGTAAGGATCACTTCGATGCTCTTGTTAAGAGACCTGTTTATGTGAAGGGTGAGTCTGCTGATAGCTTTGAGGATGGTGTTGACTTCGGTGAGGATGGCTCTTACATTGACATTGCCGATGTGATCAATCCTTACGATTGGAGAGGAAGATACTTCTCTGAGTATGCCAACTATTGGGGCTACTATGGACCGTTTGAGGTTGAGTTCGATCTTGAGACCGCAGAGTGCGACCTTAACGGTACTTATGCCGCCGTTCCGGAAACGATCATCCTGACGCAGTGCCCTGCTGGTAATACAATCTTTGCAGCCTATCCACAAGGCCTAGGCCACATTAAGACTGTAACTCTGCCTGCTGAGAATGCTTCAGACCATGGATTCTTGACTTACTTGAACAACAGTACGGTTGTTACTAAAGACTTCAACATCAGAATCAAGGCTGACGTTAAGTACGGTTGGGGTGTCATCAAGACTGACTGGATCATCATTCCGGTTAAGAAGACAGCGACAAACAACTAGAAGAATCTGACACAGTAATTGATTATTCAATCTTAACTAAAGTATGGAGGGGTGCGGACAAGCATCCCTCCTTTCTTTTTAATGATAATGTTCACAAGAATCCTTTTTTCTTTTGTCCTGGCTTTGTCAGCCATCTTCTCCTATGGCCAGGATGTCACCTCGATCCGTTTTGACTCAAGTGTCCTTGACATGGGGAACTTTCCGTCGGACAGTTGCGTTGTCACTAAGGAGTTCTCGTTCACCAACACAGGGAGTGCCAAGCTCTACTTTTACAGTTCAAGTCCGGATTGCGCCTGCGTCAAGGTTGCCTTGCCGAAAAAACCAATCGCACCAGGCAAGAAAGGCTCATTCAAGGTTACGCTCGATGCCTCCTCTAAGTCCAGCGGTCTTTTTACCTCTTGGGTTTATTTCCACACGAACACTTCGCCAGATCGTTATCGGATGCGTTTGTATGCCACCAAGGTTGATGTGTCACGAGGGCGTTGAGACGGTCTTGATTCGTGCTTCTTGAGGGGGTGATTGTTTTCCAAACCATTGCTTCAGTATGATCTGACAGCGATTGTTGGCTCTTAATTGAGGTATTACATCATTATATATTTTGCTTTTTGGAAAAAATGTGCTATTTTCGCAATGATAAATGTGCAAATTTTATTCATTAACATCATGAAACGTATATTGACTATTCTCGCAAGCATGGTGCTTGTGGCTTCTCTGTCCGTTGCTAACGCACAGAAGAAGGACTTTAACCCTTATTGGTTTATGCAGCTTCAGGGTGGTGCGGCTCACACTATCGGTGAGACCTCATTCTCTGACCTTATCTCGCCTTCGGCAGCTGTCTCATTCGGCTATCAGTTCTCTCCGGTTTTCGGAGCAAGGCTCAATGTCAACGGCTGGCAGGCTAAGGGTGCCGTGAATGGCCCTACCACAGTCTACAAGTTCAACTATGTCGAGGGTGCGGCTGACCTCATGATCGATGTCGCGTCCATCTTCGCAGGCTATAAGTTCGACAGAACCCTGAATCCTTACATCTTCGGTGGTGTAGGTGTCAACTACGCATTCAACAATGACGATGCCGTAAAGGTTAAGGATCAGTTCCGCAGTGGTTACCTCTGGGAGGACAACAAGATCTCACCTGCTTTCAGAACAGGTGCCGGTCTCAACATCAGACTCACTGATGTCATCGCCCTCAACCTCGAAGGCAACTGCAGCTTCCTGAATGACCACTTCAACTCAAAGAAGGGCTCAAAGGCTGATTTCCAGATCAAGGCTGTGGCCGGTCTTACTTTCAGCTTCGGCAAGGCCAAGCCGGTCGCTCCGGCTCCGGTACCTGCACCGGCTCCTGTCGTAAGGCCTGAACCTGAACCAGAACCAGTTGTGGAGGAGAAGGTTGAGGTTGTGCCTGCTTTCGAGTCTCTCACACGCAACGTCCTCTTCGTGATCAACAAGTGGGACATCCGTGAGAGCGAGCAGCTCAAGATCGACGAGGTTGTCGAGGCTCTCAAGGCCAACCCTGACACCAAGGTCCGCGTTTCCGGCTATGCCGACAAGGCCACAGGTACCGCCAAGAGAAACAAGTTCCTCTCAGAGAAGAGGGCTGAGGTTGTCGCTGCGGCCATCGTTGCCGCCGGCATCGACAAGGACAGGATCATCACTGAGTACTTCGGTGACACCGTCAATCCTTTCGAGACTCCTGAGGAGAACCGTGTGGCTGTCTGCCTCGTGAAATAGTCTTGACAGATTATCAGATAGAAAAGGCTGGGTTGTTTCCCGGCCTTTTTGTGTGTTAAGGGATTGGTCTCGGCCTTTGGTGTCAAAAAGTCTGAAAAAAGGCGGTTTTGATGTCGAAATCGGATAGGCTTTTTGTCTTTTTGGATGATTTTGACTAACTTGGCGCAAATTTTTCATTAAGTGGATTACGTCGTTTGAACGACAAGTTAACAACCATATTCAAAGATGGCAGAAAATAAGAACATAGGGTACATTTCGCAGGTCATCGGGCCTGTGGTGGATGTCCATTTCGATGTGGAGTCTGATCAGACGCAGCTTCCCCGCATCCATGATGCGTTGGATGTGGACAGAGGCGAGGGCAGGAAGCCCTTGGTCATCGAGGTGCAGCAGCACATCGGCGAGGACACGGTCAGATGCGTGGCGATGGACTCCACTGACGGCCTGAGACGAGGGATGAAGGCGGTCAACACGCACGCTCCGATCTCGATGCCGACCGGCGCTCAGATCAGGGGCCGTGTGATGAATGTTGTCGGGGACGCGATCGACGGACTGGGAGACCTGAGCGAGGACAACACCTTGCCTATTCATAGGGAGCCTCCTAAATTCGAGGACTTGAAGACCTCGCAGGAGGTGCTTTACACCGGCATCAAGGTCATCGACCTTCTGGAGCCTTATCTGAAGGGCGGAAAGATCGGTCTTTTCGGTGGAGCCGGTGTTGGTAAGACCGTGCTGATCAAGGAGCTGATCAACAACATCGCCAAGAAGCACAACGGTTTCTCGATCTTCGCTGGAGTGGGGGAACGTACCAGGGAAGGTAACGACCTGCTTCGTGAGATGATCGAGTCCGGGGTGATCAAGTACGGTGAGGAGTTCCTGAAGTCGATGGAGGAAGGTCACTGGGATCTGTCCAAGGTTGACAGGAACGAGCTGGAGAAGTCGCAGGTGGCGATGGTCTTCGGCCAGATGAACGAACCGCCGGGAGCGCGTTCGTCGGTGGCCCTTTCCGGCCTGACTCTTGCCGAGTCTTTCCGTGACAGCGACAAGGGGGACGGCCCGAGGGACATCCTCTTCTTCATCGACAACATCTTCAGGTTCACCCAGGCGGGATCCGAGGTGTCAGCCCTTCTGGGCCGTATGCCTTCGGCTGTGGGCTACCAGCCTACGCTCGCGACGGAGATGGGCCAGATGCAGGAGCGCATCACCTCGACGAAGAACGGCTCGATCACTTCGGTGCAGGCTGTATATGTGCCGGCGGACGACTTGACCGACCCGGCTCCGGCGACCACCTTCTCGCACCTCGACGCGACCACCGTGCTGAGCAGAAAGATCACTGAGTTAGGAATATACCCGGCCGTGGATCCGCTGGAGTCCACTTCCAGAATCCTCGATCCGAACATCGTCGGGCAGGATCACTACGACACCGCCCAGAGGGTCAAGCAGATCCTCCAGAGGAACAAGGAACTTCAGGACATCATCGCCATCCTCGGCATGGACGAGCTTTCGGACGAGGACAAACTGACGGTGAACCGGGCGCGTCGTGTGCAGAGGTTCCTGTCGCAGCCGTTCGCTGTGGCGGAGCAGTTCACGGGCGTGCCGGGAGTGATGGTGGACATTCAGGACACCATCGACGGCTTCCGCAGGATCCTTGACGGCGAGGTCGATTACCTGCCGGAGCAGGCGTTCCTCAATGTTGGAACCCTCGAAGAGGCGATCAAGAAGGGCGAGGCGATCCTGGCGAACGCCAAGTAGGAATATGTCAGATAAGGAGGAGTACGAATATGTCTGAGAAATCATCGGTGATTGTTCTTGAGGTCATCTCACCCGAGAGGACTTTGGTGCGCGCGACGGTTGATTCCGTGGAACTGCCGGGGTCGAAGGGGCGTTTTGTGGTCCTGAGGGATCATGCGGCGCTGATCTCTTCGCTGGAGCGGGGGAGGATCTCCTATCGCAGCGGTGAGAGGACGGATGGTCTGGACATCGCCTCCGGCTTTGTGGAAATCAATGACAACCGTGTTGTCGCTTGCGTGGAACTGTGATGAGAAAGTGGATCTACATATTCATTTGCCTTTTGCTCCCGCTCCCGCTGGGTGCGGAGTTGTCCTCTCCGGTCGCTGAGTATGTCGAAGCGGCGGAAGTTCGGCAGGACTCGCCAGCCGTCAAGACATTCGACATGGACGAGTACCTCTACGGTCACGTCCGCGACTCCTACGAGTGGCACATCACCACGGTGAAGGGTCATCCGGTCAGCATCCCGCTGCCGGTGATCGTCGTGAGCAAGACCGGCGGCGGTCTTCATGTCTTCAGCTCCAGGCATCTGGAGCACGGGGAATATGAAGGGTTCCACATCGCTCCCGCCGGAAGCAAGTACGAGAACAAGATCGTCGAGCTGGCCGCCGACGGCTCCGAGGTCAGGCCGTGGGACTTCTCGATCACCAAGAACGTGTTGGGATTGCTGATCAACTGCGCCCTGCTGCTGTTCATCGTGCTGGGAACGGCCCGGTGGTACAGGAGGCACGACGCGCGCGAGGAGGCTCCGAAAGGCGGGGTCGGCGTGATGGAGATGCTCGTGACCATGATCGAGGATGATGTCATCAAGGCCTGCGTCGGCGAGGACTACAGACGCTATTCGCCTTACCTTCTGACAGCGTTCTTCTTCATATTCATAAACAACTTGATGGGGATCGTGCCATTTTTCCCCGGCGGAGCGAACATCACCGGCAACATCGCCGTGACGCTCGTGCTGGCGATGTTCACCTTCTTCACCGTCAACATATTCGGTAACAAGCATTACTGGAAGGACATCCTTTGGCCGGAGGTTCCGACTTGGCTGAAGGTTCCGCTGCCGCTGATGCCGGTGATCGAGATCATCGGGATGTTCACCAAGCCTTTCAGCTTGATGGTCAGGCTTTTCGCCAACATCCTCGCAGGACACTTCATGATCCTTGGAGTCGTGGCTGTGATCTTCCTCACCGCCGAGCTTGGGGCGGCCCTGAACGGCAGCCTCACCGTGGTGGCTGTGCTTCTGGGAGTGTTCATGGACTGCCTGGAACTGCTTGTCGCCTTCATCCAGGCCTATGTGTTCACGATGCTGTCTGCTGTCTTCATCGGGCTGTCGCGGCAGAAGCCGGAGGCGACGGAATAATTAGGAATATTCAGAATAAACAATTTAAAATCATAGAATTATGTTACTTTCTACAATTTTGCTTCAAGCTCTCTCTCTGGGTAGAGTAGGTGCTACTATTGGTGCTGCCTTGGCTGCTTTCGCCGCCGCTTTCGGTATCGGTAAGATCGGTACGGCTTCCCTTGAGGCCGGCGCGCGCCAGCCGGAG
>OLGV01000991.1_pt1 | contig 10059 bp, 7 predicted proteins | sample 1605761 | NCBI WGS metagenome assembly OLGV01 (sample SAMN03283245) | human gut metagenome | biome: human-associated habitat; material: feces | host: Homo sapiens | place: Peru | collected 2012
TTGCCGCATTCCACGTATGGCCATGTGTGTGCGCCGCATTTGTCGCCAAGAAGCAAAGAGTCGCATTGCGAGAAGTTGCGGCAGTTTGTGGCTGTCGGTGTCACTTTCACCAGTCCGCGGTAGCCGTTTTGGCTATGGCCCGCCGAAATGCCTTTCGAGATGATGGTGCTGCGGCTGTTCTTGCCGAGGTGAATCATTTTTGTGCCGGTGTCGGCCTGCTGATAGTTGTTGGTGACGGCCACGGAGTAGAACTCCGCCACCGTGTTGTCGCCTTTCAAGATGCAGCTCGGGTATTTCCATGTTATGGCGGAGCCTGTCTCGACCTGTGTCCACGATATTTTGGCGCGGTCGCCACGGCAGATTCCTCGTTTTGTAACGAAGTTATAGATGCCGCCCTTGCCGTCTTTGTCGCCCGGATACCAGTTCTGGACGGTGGAATATTTCACTTCCGCGTCTTTCTCCGAAATAATCTCCACTATGGCGGCGTGTAATTGATTCTCATCGCGTTGCGGTGCCGTGCAGCCTTCCATGTAGCTCACGTATGCGCCTTCGTCGGCGACAATCAAAGTCCTCTCGAACTGTCCGGTGTTCGCTGCGTTGATACGGAAATATGTGGAGAGCTCGATAGGGCAGCGCACCCCTTTCGGAATGTAGCAGAACGAGCCGTCGCTGAAGACAGCCGAGTTCAACGCCGCGAAGAAATTGTCGGTGTAAGGCACAACCTTGCCGAGATACTTCCTCACCAAGTCGGGATGTTGTTTCACGGCTTCGCTGAACGACATGAATATGATGTCGTGTTTCTTCAAGGTGTCCTGAAAAGTGGTCTTGACCGATGTCGAGTCTATCACCGCGTCAACGGCGACCCCGGAGAGTTTTTTCTGCTCGTCGAGCGAGATGCCGAGCTTGTCGAATGTCGCCAAAAGCTCCGGGTCAACCTCGTCCAAACTCTTCTTCTCCTTGCGCTGTTTCGGCGCGGCATAATATATGATGTCTTGATAATCAATGGGCGGAATGGTGAGATGCGCCCAAGTGGGCATTTTCAAAGTCTGCCAGTGACGAAAAGCCTTTAAACGGAACTCTAAAAGCCAGTCCGGCTCCTCCTTTTTCTTTGAAATCAAACGAACAATGTCCTCGTTAAGACCTTTCGGAATGAAATCAGTCTCGATGTCGGTCACAAAACCGAACTCGTAGTCTTTGTTGGTTACCTCTTCAATGATATTTTCCTTTGGATTTGACTCCATGCTGTAAAAATCTAAATTATTAATTCGCAAAAATACAAAATTTTATCGAATTGGCGTTTGTTTAGCAAAAATCTTTAATTTTGCGTCAAATTATTTGGAGTATGTCTGAAAAGAAATTTTGGAGTAAGATAGGAAATAATCGGATTTACCTTGCGCTGACAGGAATAATCGGGGCTGTTTTGTTGTTTTTGTTGGTGCTGTATTTGGCCGTTCCATCTTATTCTTTTGCGGAAATAGAGCCGTTTAACGGTGATTTTATCTATAATCCATATTCTGATATAAAAAGAATAAATTATATTGATTTTCGTTCGGAATCAATTGAAAATCAAGGAATTAAAGTCTGTGAATATGGCTATGCGTTGAGCGGGACGCGATACCTTTGTATTGGTTGTGAATCAAAACGAAAAATAGACTACCCGTTTTTGCAAAGCATTCATTATAAGCAGTTTAATATCGACAAACTGAATAAAAAATGCCGAATTGCGGCGCCGGCGCATCCGACAAAAGGTTTTAAAAAAGGCGAAATGACGCGTCTCGACCATTATCGTGTGATGGAAGCCCTCTCGGAAAACGACAACTCGTTGTATTACTGGGATATAGCGCTTTCAAACGGACATCGTGTGAATATCATCGCGACAGGAAAAAACTATGCGACAGCGTGTATCGGTGAAAATGACGCCGAATCGGTGTGCAATTCTCTTGAAACAGGAAACTCTTATGCCGTAAAATATAATGGAAATCTGATAGATGTTCCTGAACTTCAATATGTTAGATGTGACAATGATACTTTGGTGGTGGCGGTTTCCGAAAAAGCGAAAGAAATTCGTTTCATAGGTCAAAATGCTGTGGTGAAGCAAACAGTTGACAATGTTTCGGAGGCTTTCTACCATATTAAAAAAGACGACACATATATCAGGGCGGAGATTGAGTTTGCGAATGGCAACACCTTGTACCTCAATCCGTTGGTTCGTCATCAATACCAATATTTCTTTGATTTGGATAAGGCGAAAATCATGAAAGGCCGCACTTACCTGATGTGGGCGGTTTATATAGTTGTGGTCGTGGCTTTCGCAAGAAAAATTTTAATTGGAAAGAGACATGAAAATTCAGGAGAACAAAATCGATAGATATATCATCTGGTTGCTGGTAATCAGTGCTTTGATACGAGGCTTCCTTGCGGCTTTCATCGAGTTTGGCAACGACGAGGTGTATTATTGGACATACGCCAAGTATCCTGACTGGAGTCATTTCGACCATCCGGGCATGGTTGGCTGGATAATGCAGATTTTTAGTCTTAACTTGTTGTTTGACAGCGAGTTCGCTTTACGGCTGTCGTCGATAATCTTCATGACTATCGATACCTATATTATATATAAGCTCGGTTGTGTGATAAAAAATAAATTGACGGGTTTTTATGCGGCGTTGCTTTACACCGCTTCCTTGTATTGCTTTATAATCACAGGTGTTTTCATCATGCCGGACACTCCGTTGATGATGTTCACCCTGTTGTCGATTTACTGTTTCTTTATGTCGTTTCGACCGACCGAAGAGTGTAGAGAAGTCGTTTCTAATCAGATGCTTTCGGGGAAAAAGGCTCTCCCGGCCGAACACCGGTTCGCTCGCAATGACGGCCTCATGCTTTTGGGCGGTCTCTTTGCGGGCCTGGCTTTGCTGTCAAAATATTCAGCGGTGTTTATCTGGTCGGGGGTGGGGTTGTATGTTCTGTTTTATGACCGTAAACAGTTGAAAAACAAATATTTGTATCTCTCGGCCTTGGTCTCTGCCGTCTGTATGCTTCCGGTGCTGATTTGGAATATGCGGAACGATTTCATCAGTTTTACCTTCCACGGAGATCGTGTGAGTTTTTTCGGGAAGTTGCAGCCAATGGATTTTTTAGTTGAGATTGTCGGCGAGCTCGGATACAACAATCCGATTAACTATGTGTTGATAATCATCGCATTAGTGGCTTTGTGGAGAGGTAACAGGTATATGTGGGCGATGCCGCGGCGACTCTTGCTTTGTTTTGCACTGCCGTTCATCGCGTTGTTCTGGTTCTTTGCATTGACACGACCGATATTGCCGCACTGGTCGGCGCCGGCATTTTCGTTGCTGTTGCTGTTTCCGGCATCATATCTCGCTGATAAACAGGTGTTTGCGAATGGAGCGGTGCGCCTGCCTAAACCGATTGTCGCAACAATGGCGTTGTTGCTGTTTGTGCTGATTTTAGGAACCGTGGAGATAAAAACCGGCGTGGTGCCATTGCGTTTTGGAGAGCGCGCCAATTCTGTCAGATATTATGGAGAAGGCGACTTCACCGCCACGATTTACGGCTGGCGTTCCATCAAAGATGATTTTCAAGAAATACGTCAGCGAAAAATCAATGATGGTGAGATGAGAGCGGAAGACGGTATGGTGAGCCTGCAATGGTTTCCGATGGCTAATTTCGATTACTATGTCGCTAATCCGCTTGATATCAATATGTTCGGTCTGCGCGACATGGGCAAGATACACAAATACGCATGGATTAACGAATACAGAGGAGGACTTCGGAAAGGCGGCGATTACTGGTTTCTCAATGAAAGCTCCGACTATTACGCCCCGGAACGCTATCTTGATGACAAGTTTGAAAAAGTGCTGCCTTGCGACACCATAGTTGTTGACAGATGCGGAACACCGGCGAAATATGTCTTCGTTTATATGTGCAAAGGTCTGAAATAAAGACGGACTTGTGAACTTTTTTTAAGATTTATTGCGAAAATCCGCAATTTAAGTTAAAAGTGCGATAAAACCGTTAAAAATCCGGTTGGTGTTCGACGCACTTTTTTTTATATGTGTATTTTTGCAGAACCGAAACGCTTATTTATGAAAGAGGATTTTATATATTATCTCTGGGAGAACAGATTGTTATCGAAAGACCTTGCCACTGTCGATGGCGAGTCTGTTTACGTCATTTCCGTTGGCGTGCGTAATTATGACTCTGGTCCGGATTTTCTGGATGCCCGAATACGTATCGGACGAACTTTATGGGTTGGACATGTCGAGATTCATGTTAATGCGTCTGATTGGTTCCATCATGGACATCATAATGACGATGCGTTCGGCAATGTGATTTTGCATGTGGTGTATTGTAATGACACTGAACGGCTTGCGATGCCGACCTTGGAGGTCAAAGGTAAGTTCGACGAGACGATTTACGAGAGGTATGACGCTTTCTTGAAGTCAAGGCTGTGGATTCCGTGCGAAAGGATTATTGTCGGGATACAGCAGTTCACATGGCTTTCGTGGTTGGAACGCATCGTGATTGAACGGTTGGAGGCGGAGGTCAGGGACGTTTTCTCGAAACTTGCGATGAATTGTTATGACTGGGAAGAGACTCTGTACCAGCGTGTTATGCGTTATTGCGGTCTGAAGGTGAACAACGACGCTTTCGAGAGGCTGTCGAGGCTGCTGCCGTTGCGGATTTTGCGCAAACATATCGACAATCCGTCGCTGGTCGAGGCGATGCTCTTCGGATGCGCAGGCTTCCTGGAAGGAGAGTTCACCGAAAACTATCCTGTTCTTCTCCAGAGAGAGTTTAAGATATTGAAATCCAAGTTCAACTTGTCAGTGATGCCCATGGCCTATTGGAAGTTTTTGAGATTGCGACCCCCTAATTTCCCGACAATCCGCCTCGCCCAGATGGCATCGATGGTATGCAGGCACGACAACTTGTTTTCCGCTTTGCGAACTGTCGGCGACTTGAATTCCGCGCGAAATATGTTCAACGTTGAAGTCAATGAGTATTGGGACACACATTACCAATTTGGGAAACCTTCTGTTGATGTTAAAAAGAACCTGGGCGCAACGGCGATAGATGTGCTGATTATCAATGCTATAGTGCCGATGATGTTCAGCTACGGAATCTATCACGACAATCAGGATTTGAAAAATAAAAGTTTGGAACTGCTGAATGTCATGGAGCCTGAAGACAATGCCATAACCAGGAGGTTCGGAAATCTGGGCGTGAATATTAGAAACGCTCAACAATCACAGGCGTTGCTGCATCTGTATAATTGCTATTGCCGAAAACGTAACTGTCTGAAATGCAGGGTGTTCGGCGCATCGAAAACCGATGGCTGAACCGCTTTTTGAAAAAAAAACCAAAAAAAGTTTGCGTGTTACAATAATTATGTTTAATTTTGTGGCAAAATTCTAAAGCAAACTGTGAAGGGAAATGGCTGATTTAAGTGTAAGACTTTCGGAAATTGAATTGAAGTTGAGAAAGCTCGTCGCGCTTAAAAATCAACTGGTTGAGAAGAACAGTGAGCTGGTTCGAGAGAATGGGGAGCTTCAACTGAAAGTTGAGATTCTCCAGACCGAGAACGAGGATTTGAGAGATAAAATAAATAAAACAACTATTGTTAACGCACTCGGAAACGAGAAAGAAATTGAAGAAAGTAGGCAGTTAATCAAGACATTGGTGAAGGAAATAGATCAATGTGTCGCGATATTGAACGCTGAACAGTGATAAATAATTGACGGTCATGGGCGAAAGTGAAGAAATAAAGATAGGAATTACCGTTGCTGAACGCAATTACCGTCTGACTATTGACAAGACTGATGAAGAGAAGGTGCGGAGAGCCGCCGACATGATTAACGAACGTGTGAAGGAGTTTAAGAGAACATACACAGATAAAGACTATCTGTCACTGGTCTCGATGGCTTGCATACAGTTCGCGACAAGCGTGGTGAAATATGAAAATGATTCCGCATTCAAAGATCAATATCTTGACAAACAACTTGATGTCATCGATGATTTGTTGACTGAAAACTTATAAGATTTGTCTGTCTGTCCACCGCATGATGTAACCTTAACAACTTAACAATTAAAATCGGTTGACTCATGGGTACAAAAACAGGCCTCGTCCTCGCAAGAGGAGCTTTAACGCCAGTGGACGTTTGCGTATCGTGGCAGCCATAAGCGTGATATACAAGGGTTTACGATCCCTTTGGGCAGACAGATTTTTTTCTTTTTCGCGGAAGAGTAAAATCTTAAATTAAAAAAATGATTTTACTACAAGTAAGCACAAGCATTATTATTTATGCGGCAATCGGCATCGCGGCTGGCATCGGAGTTGGCGTGTTATTGGCAACTACAGTGATGCGCAAGGCTTTGACAAGAAAAAGCAATCAATTGCTTGAAGAAGCGAAGGAAAAAGGCGAAGTGATTAAAAAAGACAAGATTCTTCAGGCAAAAGAGAAGTTCTTTCAGATGAAATCTGATTATGAAAAGGAAACCAACGAGAAGAAACGCGAGCTGCAGAAAGTGGAGAGCCGTGTGCAGCAGCAGCAACAGCAGGTGAATCAGCGTAGCGAGGAACTGAACCGTAAGACCAATGAGCTGAAGAATCAGCAGCAGGCACTCGAGGCACAGCAGGAAAGTCTGAAGAAACGTCAGGCGGAACTCGACAAAATTCAGGAAGAACAGAGGAGGACGCTCGAATCTATTTCGGGTCTCACAGTAAACGAAGCCAAGGAACAGCTTAAAGAGGCTGTGAAGGACGAGGCGCGTGCGGAGGCGATGGTTCTCGCAAAAGAAATAGTCGAGGAGGCCAAGATGTCGGCAAACCAGGACGCCAAGAAAATCGTTCTGGAGACTATCCAGAGGACAGCGTCTGAACATGCGATAGAAAACACAGTGTCGGTGTTCAACATCGAGAACGACGAAATCAAGGGGCGCATCATCGGTCGCGAAGGCCGCAACATTCATGCCCTTGAATCCCTTACAGGTGTGGAAATCATCATCGACGACAGTCCGGACGCGATTCTTCTCTCCGGTTTCGACCCGATACGCCGCGAAATAGCGCGTCTGTCGCTGCAAAAACTCGTCACCGACGGCCGCATACATCCGGCACGTATCGAGGAAGTGGTGAGAAAGGTCGAAAAACAGGTGGAACAAGAGATTGTAGAGACAGGTAAACGCACCGTCATCGACCTCGGCATACATAACCTCGCACCTGAACTTATCAAGATGATTGGCAGAATGAAATACCGTTCGTCATACGGACAGAACCTGCTACAGCACTCTGTGGAGACGGCGCGTCTGTGTGCCACAATGGCGGCGGAGCTCGGTCTCAACCCTAAAGTGGCGAAGCGCGCGGGCCTTTTGCACGATATCGGAAAGGTGGCCGACAATGAAGATGAGCTTCCGCACGCAATACTCGGTATGAAGACCGCCGAGAAATTCAAGGAAAAACCCGATGTCTGCAACGCCATCGGCGCACACCATGATGAAATCGAGATGGAATCTCTCATCGCGCCTGTCGTGCAGGTGTGCGACGCCATCTCGGGCGCTCGCCCGGGAGCGCGGCGCGAAGTAATCGAGGCTTACATCCAGCGTTTGAATAAACTTGAAAAAATGGCCTTGTCTTATCCCGGCGTGGTGAAGACCTACGCTATCCAGGCGGGCCGTGAACTCCGTGTCATAGTGGGCGCCGACAAGGTGAGCGACCAGGAAGCCGACAGCATCGCATACGACCTCTCGCGACAAATCCAAACCGAGATGACGTATCCGGGACAAATAAAAATCACTGTCATCAGGGAGACGCGGGCTGTGCAGTTTGCGAAATAAAAGTAAAGACGGATGAAATCCGTCTTTACGGCATCCGTCTATCTGCTTGCAAACAATGTTGATGGCGTGACATCGGAAAACCACAAGACTCTTTGATGAAGATTTTTGAATGGCGTAATGATGAGGTCGGGAGAAGGAATATTTCCATGTATCATGTACCCAATATTTTTTCAAGTGTTGTATCCGTAAAAGTTTCCCAAATTGCCAAACGTATCTGTTTGTAATCGGCAAAAAGTTGCTTGACAAATTCAATTTCAAAAATCAAACGAATGTCGTTTGGATTGGCATCGGGATGGACTTCGTGTTTTGAACCAATGCGTGCAACCTTTATGTAATACAAATCCCTGATTCCCTTGCCTTTGCGATATGGCATAAAGTAATACAGATGATTTAATTCGATGGTGGAGGGGAATTTTTTTCCAGTGTAATAAATGTTGATTGAGCCGTCAAGCAACATTTGAATCGTATCGTTTTTTACTAATGATACAAGGAGGTTTTTGGATTTGTCTAAACCATCTGCCACGTCTGGCGATGAATTATGTACGATTTCTTCTGGTAATTCTTTTGCAACTTTTAAAAAATCAACTGGTTCAATATCACATTGCGATGAGTATTTTTTTAATGTGGTTTTGTCGCCAAACAAATATTTGGCAAAGATTTTCACCGTCTCGACATTCACTGCATTGCCGAATTGTTTGTACGCTTGAGCCTCTATTACATCGGGATTGAATGTGTCGGGAAAACTTTGTAAACGCGCGCACTCCCTTAACGTGAGAAACCGTTTCCTGGAGCCGACTATCGAAGTTTGTGTAATTGCCACCAATGCCGGGAAATATGTTTGTGGCTTGACTCTGATTCCGGAAGGGCGGAATTGTAGAATATTATCCCATAAATCAGGATTTTTATATTGGCCGGCCTGCCACTCTAATTTCGCTTTTGCCCCGAAAAAAAGAGGATTTTTTCTTGCTTTTGATAGCCATTGTTCAATGAATTCCCTGTTTGAAGCATAAAGTTGATTGTTTTTGTTTATAAAATTAATTTTCCATTTGGGATATTCAGAGATGTCCTCGTTTTGTTCAGGCAAATGTAAATAATCCGACCAAATAGGAAATCCAGGCAATTTTTCAACTTTTATTCCTTGAATAAATTCGTTCCACAAATCTATCAAAGATATTTGCTCTTCCGACAATTTGTATTTTTGTATGTTTTCTATTTCGCCATCATTCAACAAAATGTCTTCTATCTTGCATTTGGGAAGTTTATCAAAGGAAAATGAAAATTCGGGTATTTCGCCAATATCTTTTCTAACACACATAATGTACACCCGTTCTCGATGTTGTGGTATTCCCAAATAGTGAGGACTGAATATGACAGGTTCGTTCAATACGTTATAACCTGCGTCTTTTAAGTGTTTGTGGATTATTTTCCATGTATTTCCGTTGTCGTGCGAGGCAAGATTCCTTACATTCTCCAATAAGGCATATTTGGGTCTTGTTTCTCTCATTATACGTTCAATATCAAAAAACAAAGTGCCCTTGGTCTCGTCTTGAAACCCCAAACGCTTGCCTGCTTTGGAAAAAGTTTGACATGGAAACCCGGCGCATAGAACATCGTATGCCGGCAGTTTCTTTTCATCGATTTTAGTAATATCTCGGTCGGGACGAATGCCGTAATTCGCCTCGTAAGTCTTGCGACAGTCCTCATCGATGTCGCACGCGAAGACGCATGTTCCGCCAAGTTGTGAGAATGCTTGATGAAAACCGCCGATGCCACAAAACAGGTCTATGAATTTGAATTTTTTCATTATCGATAATTATATCTGAAGATGACGAAACGGTCTATATCTTTCTTTTTTATCATGAACTTCGGATTGCGTTTTGCCCCGTCAGGTTGGTGTCCTTGATTAAACTCCGCTAATGCCTCCCTATAGTTGATACGATTAAGTTCAAGAATAGTCATTCTCACAAATTTAACTCCGGTTTTCAGCCTGTTGGCGTAAGACAATTCATCTTTCTTTTTCATATAACGGTTATAAGCACGAACGTTTTTATAGTCATTCTCTGATGAATCTTTGGTTGTCTCATGCTCATAAACGATGTACCAAAACTTTCCAAACATATTGATGCATTCGATAAAAGCCGTTTGGTCGTTGCCGGGGGCTGCCTTGGAGGTGATAGTGCTGGATTTCAAGTCTCCATAAAATTGACA
>OLGV01000995.1_pt1 | contig 10039 bp, 10 predicted proteins | sample 1605761 | NCBI WGS metagenome assembly OLGV01 (sample SAMN03283245) | human gut metagenome | biome: human-associated habitat; material: feces | host: Homo sapiens | place: Peru | collected 2012
TTCTTTCACGGCTTTCTCATCGTATGCGGGCGCTTCTCGTTCTTCAAAAGAAATGGCACCTGTCGGGCATTCCGGGAGACAGTCGCCCAGCCCGTCGCAGAAGTGTTCTCTCACCAATGCGGCTTTTCCGTTTATGATCTCAATGGCCCCTTCGTGGCAGGCCTTGGCACAGGCACCGCACCCGTTGCAGCGTTCCCGGTCGATCCGAATTATTTTTCTTATCATTTTTTTGACCTCCGTCAGTAGTGTTTCTTGTTTTTCTGTTAGAATTATAGTATTATAAATACAACTTGTATGTTTGATTTCCAACATGGAGGGATGATTTTGAAAAAATATTTGCCCATTCTCAGAAACAGTCCGTTTTTCAAAGGCCTTACGGACCAAGAAATCTTATCCATCCTGCATTGTGTAAACGCAGCAACTGTTTTCAAAGAACGGGATTCTTATATTTTCAGAGCGGGCGATGCCACCGAGGTTATGGGGCTGGTGGTGTCAGGCGGTGTCCTCATTATTCAGGAAGACCTTTGGGGGCATCGGAATATTCTGTCAAAGTGCCACGCCGGTGACTTCTTTGGGGAACCCTATGCGGCCAGCCCCGGAGCCATTCTGAATATCAGCGTGGTAGCGGACGAGGATTGTGAGATCATCTTCTTAAACGTCCAGAGGCTGCTGGTCTCCTGCCCGACGGCCTGCGAACACCACCAGAAGCTGATCCGCAACCTGGTCAGCGTGCTGGCCAATAAAATCCTGATGTTTAACGATAAAATCACCCATGTTGGCAAGCGAACCACCAGGGACAAACTGCTGTCGTATCTGTCGGCAGAGTCCACCAGGCATTCGTCTCTCTCCTTCGATATTCCCTTTGACCGGCAGCAGTTGGCAGACTACCTTTGCATTGACCAAGCGGCAATGTCTACGGAGATTTCCAGGCTGCAAAAAGAAGGGCTTCTAAAAACCAATAGAAATCATTTTGAGTTGACCGTCAGCAGCTCCGTTTCTGAAAAAATATAATATATCAGGGAGCCACGGAAGAAAGCCTGATGACCAGTCCACTGTGCTGGAATCAAATGCACTTAGAATGCGGTGCTTTTGTATAGGGGGGCAGGAGGCGTGGGTGGATTTGAGAAGTATTGTTGCGTGGAGAAGTGTTTTTAGTGGCGGAATTTTCGTTTTGTACCGTGGTAAGCGACCTCTGAATACCTAGCTTTCCTTGCCGCTTTCTACACCATTTTCTGCAACCGTCCCCGGTTCTTCTCTGGGGGCTTTCGCCAGCTCTATATACGCTGAATCCTTGCTATTCTGGGAAGAAAACCTCAAATGTCCCTTGACATAAAGCAACTCGGAAAGTATATTGTTCATAGAAGGAGTATCGCCGCCGGAGTCAACGCTTGTTGCAAGCACCGCCCGGTTGAACGGTGTTGCTCCTTCTTTTATTGGGAGAACCTCATGGACATAAAACCCGATTTCACTACTTGTACGTTTAACGCAACCTTTGGCAATCCGATTCCTCTCCCGCACACACTGGGGTTCTTGCCATTCTTGCGTAGGTCAAACACCGTAAATTCCGCATTCGTCCCGTGATACACCACCTTCGGTGTCCCGTCCTCGTTCACAACCTTGCTTGCACTCGCCGGGTCATTCTGCCAGTCACCGAACTATTTCTTGAAATTCTCTGTTTCCGTCTGGTCAGAAAGGCTGTTGACATTCCTGCTGCTTTTACGTATACTGTTATTGGAAACCGTACTACTTTTCGCTTCGGGCGTATTGATAGGGGCTTGTTCACCTGTCGGCGTAGCAAGGTTTCCTTTTTGCGTTTGTGTATACTGTTAAAAACGGAGTGGGCATTTTCGCCCACTCCGAAATCATAGCAGCTGTTGATAGTCTCTTTTGGCGTACAGGATTCTCCGAATCTGAACAACGGGACCGACGATCACATAAAAAACCAGGTAATTTCCTACTACGAGGTAGCGGTAGCCCTTGGCGGCCAACGCCAGGTCTCTGGGGCGGGGGCAGCGTTCCGGCATTGTGGACAGGCTGGCAATTTCGCTGACAAGTCTGTCATAATAATTCAGGGCCGCTTCTTTGGAAAGGGTATTGAGGTAATCGATCACATCCATAAGGTCCTGCTGCGCAGTGGGGAAAATGCGAACATCATACTGTTCCATGGATACGCTCCCGCATCTGCTTGGCAACCGTCATAAAATCCTCCCCGGCTGCACCGGAGGAGATTTCTGCTTCCGCAACTGCCAGCTTGCCATACAAGTCGATCAGTGCCATTTGACGTTCATATTCTTCGATGTTCATCACAACCATATCACCAGTGCCGTTTCGAGTGATATAAACAGGCTCCCTGCTTTGGCGGCAGAAATCCGAAATATCATTGGCACTGTTTCTCAAATCAGAAATGGGGCGGATACTGGGCATTGTCATCACTCCTTTGCGTTTTTAGTATAGCAAAATTATGAGTAAATATCAATACGTATTTTGGTACAGATTGCGGTTCGTGTGTCCGTGGGGCATCACTTCATAGATAGTATATACTATTCGTTACGAATATACTTCTTTTGCAACATCAAAAAATGGAGGCTTTGATTGCCGGATAAGTGCGGTTTATTGGACCTTTTCTTTTGTATCATAGAACCGCAAGGAAAAAGACGCATTTCTTGAACGTATGCTTTCACATATTTGATTTAATTTAATCTGAAATAACAGGTGTTTTTTCCTTTTCCCTCTTTTTCTAGCTCACCGACGGCAACCAGTTTACGCAAAGCCCCCTCAATGGAGCTGTCGCTGATCGTCGGGCATAGCTCACGGATATCCTGTTTGTTGAACCGCCCAATTTTATTCCTGCTTGCTCTGCGTACCATTTCCAGTGCGGGTAGTTTTGTTTCCACAAGTGCCATACGGTCTTCAAAGTCTTTATAGGCAGAGAGAATCGTTCCAAGAAGGTACTTGATAAAGGGAACGGCGTCCTCTGTACCTTCGTGCCAACCGGTCTGGGAGCGTGCAAGCGCATCATAGTACAGGTCTTTGTTTTTGGCTATTTTGGCTTCCAGAGAGATATACCTACCCACATAAAACCCACTCCGATACAGAAGCAGAGTTGTGAGCAATCGGCTCATTCTTCCGTTCCCGTCATTAAAAGGATGGATACACAGAAAGTCATGGATGAAAACCGGGATGGCAATCAGCGGCTCAAGTTCCATATTTCCAATCACACGGTTATACTCCTCACAAATCCGGTCCAGAGCTTCCGGTGTTTCATATGGGGCAAGCGGTGTAAACAGGGTTTCGACATGACCGTCTGGGTAGGTGGCACTGATATAATTCTGCACGGTCTTGGTTCGCCCTGCAATGGGGTTGTTCATATGGCTGTACAAAATTTTGTGGAGCTGCAGGATGTAGTTTTGCGTAATGGGAATCGCATCAAAGCTCTCATGAATAATACGCAACACATCACGGTATCCTGCGATTTCCTGCTCGTCACGGTTTCTCGGTGTTGTTTTCTCCTCAACCAGTTGCCGGATTCGTGTATTCGTAGTAACGATCCCTTCAATGGCATTCGAGGCCTCGGTACTTTGTACCGTTGCGATTTCAATGAGCTTTTCCAGTTCTTCCGGCCGCTGTTTCAAATACAGTTCCTGTTTCCCTGCTTCCTTGTATATAGCTGCAATCAATCCCAGAATATCCGAATCCCATTTCTGATCCTTGATTGCAGAGTAATGAAAGAGTCTCATTTCCTTACCTCCCTCCTGATTCCCTTAAATATTACCACAGAATAAGGGAATGGTCAATGGATTGTGCGATAATTCCCTTATTATTATATCGGGAATGAGGGAATTATATTCCAGGTGTCAGGTAAACAGCAGCTTCAAATAGGCCAAAACGATGAATACGATCCGGACTCTATGATTTTGATTACTTGTCTGATATAATGGCACCAGGTTGAAAACTTGGTTATAGAGCAAAGGAGCTGAAATACAGATGGAATGGTCAGACGGAAAGAAACGCTGCTGTTGGGCAAACCCCAAAAATGAACGGTACATCCGTTACCATGATGAAGAATGGGGCGTTCCTGTTTACGATGATGGGAAGCTGTTTGAAATGCTGGTGCTGGAATGCTTTCAGGCCGGGCTGTCCTGGGAGTGTGTTCTGAATAAGCGGGAGGCGTTTCGGGCAGCCTTCGATGGATTTGATTTGGAGGCGGTCTGCGCATATGGGGAGGACAAGCTGGAAGCCCTGGTCCGTGACCCCGGAATCATCCGGAATCGGCTGAAAATACAGGCGGCCGTTACCAATGCCCGGGTGTTTCGTGAAATACAGGGGGAATATGGCAGTTTTTTCGGGTACCTCTGGCACTGGACTGAAGGAAAAGTGGTCTACGAAAGTGGGCTGACACATTCGGAGCTTTCAGACCGAATTTCAAAGGACTTAAAGAAACGGGGCATGAAGTTCGTTGGGACGACGGTGATCTACGCATATTTGCAGGCAGTCGGTGTGATCTATTCTCACGATGGGGGCTGCTTTTTGGAATACAAGACGGTGGTATAGAGAGGCAGTAACAGAAGTCCATAAAGTTTGGCAGCAGGTGCAGACGCTTGCGCCGGCTGCCTTGAAACAAGAAAAGCGAAAGGAGCCGTCCTTATGATGAAAGTAGGCGTTATTTCAGACACCCACGGTCTGCTCCGGCAGGAGGTCCTGGAAATTCTACGCAGCTGCGACTGCATCCTCCACGCCGGGGACATCAACAACCAGGGCATTGTGGATGAACTGGGCCGAATTGCGCCGGTCTATGCGGTTCGGGGAAACAACGACAAAGAATGGGCCGAACACCTGCCCCATGACCTGACGGTGCATTTGGAGAGCCTAAAAATCTTCATGGTGCATAACAAGAAGGAAATTCAGAATCTGCCGCTTGATGCGGATATGCTGGACATATATCCAATTCTTATCATTTGTGTTTTGTGCGGGTGGAATTCCCAAACACTACTGCTATATTTGTTATCCCCCATACGGATTCTTTTTCCTCAATTGAGACATCCATGAGAATATATTTTTAGTGATACCGACATCACTGGAAACTCCAGTGATTCTGGAACTGTTAGTGTTTTGGGGATTGCAACGGCAAGCAACGTACTGCTGAGAGGTGCCTTTGACATCTTCTAGGAAATCACCATTTCCTAGTACATTGTTGTGTTTTGGATAATTAAAGAGTAGTCGACGAATAAGTGAGTTTCAGAATCGCCAGTAAACACAAATCCTGAAGGGGCTGTCCGATACGATTGTAAAGTCATATTGGACAGCCCCAGACGTGGTGCTATAAAAATGCACGTTATTGTGAAAACCATGACAGGTACGTCCCATAAGCGCGTTTTCTTCGTGTTGACAAATACTGTACAGCATGATACAAAGAAATCGGGGGGATGCTTCGCCCTCTATTTACCAACTCTCAGATAAAAAAGGAGGATACCTCAAATGCACAGTGCTAGAAAACTGATTGCCGTTTTTACTGTCCTTGTTGCAGCCCGGAACTCTGTACGCCAAGGAGTTGGTTTCCGGTGATCCCTATTGGGTCTGCGATACCAGCGTGAAAACCGTGACCATAGTAGCCGGTCAGACGGCTTCTGTGAGCTTCGCCAACACACAGTACGGCGCACTGGAAATTCGAAAGTCCACCAACACCGGCAATCACCTGGACGGTTGGAAGTTCATCGTCAAAAAAGACGGCGCGGAAATCCCCGGCTCTCCCTTTACCACGGATGAAACCGGCATGATCCGCATTTCCAATCTGGCCCCCGGAAAATACCTTGTCCTGGAATCCCCCACCGAGGACCCCTATTGGTCTGTGGAGCTGGGCTACCACACCGTTACCGTGGAGTACGGAAAAACCGCCGTTGACCGGTGGCTGAACAAGGAGCAGGGTCTGGGTTACTTTACCAAGTCCACCAAGCCGGATACGGTCATGGTGCCATCGCTGCCGGTTGTAAAGGGAGAACCGGAGATAGGATTGGCGCAGGCCGAATCCGTGTACAGGCCGATTTTCCACCCGCCCAAGTTCTGGCCGGTGTTTGTGGTTTTCGTGATCTTCACGGAACCGGAGGACAGCTTGTTATAGAAGCTGACGCTGGTGGTAGTGCCGTTGGAGATGCTGACCATCTTTGGATTCTCTTCGGAACAGGTGTAGCGGGAGGAAATGGCACTGCTGGTATGCCCCAGCTCCTTGACGTAATAAGTTCCAGCGTTCAGCCCGGTGATACTGATTTTGCCGTTGCTGTCTGTTGTATGGGGGCCGGATACCAGGGTGGTGCAGGCGGCGTTGGAGTACAGGGAAAACTGCCAGCCAGATAAATTCTGACCGTCCTCCGTGGTTTTTACCAGGGCAATGGCACCAGGGTCCGGGGCGTTGATCTTAAAATAAGCCCGCAGTGTATCCACCTGGGGAGAATACAGCTTGACACAGGTCTGGTAAGTGCTGCTGGCACTGTAGTAAATGGATACGGTGGAGTTTTCCGCAGAGGGCAGACTCCGGGTAGCACTGAACACTGTAGACGGAGAAATAGAGCCTGTTTTGGTGATGGTCAGGGTGTTGCCGGACTTGGAAAACGAAGCACCGTTCCCATTGGTGAAAGAGAAGTTTCCCAGTACACCGTTGGAATCCGTAACGCTTACCTGGCTCCCGCTCATGGTGATGGTGGGTGCGGAGCCGGAGGAGCGGCTGGTGAAGCTGGGGATTTTCATGGCGTTCTGGACACTGGAAACAATGCTGTTGTACTTCTCCGCAAAGCCGGACACGCTGGCGACACCCGCATTATAGAATACATCCCCGCTGGTATAACCGTTGGAGCCACGGCGGTTGAAGGTATCCGCATCCCGCAATCCTGTTACGATCTCGTAGATCAGGAACTGGGTGGCGATCCGGGTGGACACATTGGGGTTGTTGGCCATGGCCGTGGTTTTGACGCTGTAATTGCTGTCCCACAGCTGCCGGGAGTATAGCAGGGTCAGGGCGATGGCCTGGCGGTAGGAATAGGGCATGGCATACCAGACATTACTGCCACGGGTGCTGCCGCTGCCGGATACCCCCAGATCCTCGTCCATGTAGTTGCCCGAAGTGCTGGCTGCGTAATTCTTGCAGGGTTCGATGCAGAACAGCGGGTCGTCCTCATAGGGAACATTGTTGTACCGTGCAAAGTGCCAGCCCAGATTTTTGATATAGGCTGTTTTTGCGGTATCGCTTCCATTGGGATTGTAGGTCACAGACACCTGGCTTCTCAGGACCGTGGTGTAATTGGGGCTTGCCTTGTCAAACAGAAGCACGTTGGTGACCGTGGAGGCGTAGGCAGCAAGCCGGTCATCCTCAACGTCATCTTTCGGGGCATCTTCTACCGGGTCAGCTTCCGGTTCCGTGACTTCCGTTTCCGATTCCGTGGTTTCCGTTGCCTCTGGCGGTTCAATAGTTTCTGACGGCGGTTCGGTGGATTCTGAGGGAACTGCCGTTTCCGGTGGAACCGTCGTTTCTTCCGCTGCCTCCGTTGCGGCTTCGGATGATTCCACTTCCTCGGAGGTCTTCGCTTCATCCGCAAAGGCACAGGGCACCAGCCCTGCCAGCAGCACGGCCACCAGAGACAAGCAGAACCCTCGTTTCATAATTTTTCGCATGGCATTTTCCTTTCACAAAAGAATCACCCGCCGATTTTGGCAGGTGTCTACGTTTCTTTCAGCTGGTACAGCTGGTTATACAATATAAGGGGGAGTGTGAGGGGGAGGGGAACGACACCTTGGAGCCATTATCGGTCACGCTCCTTCTGCCGGAGCTGATACCGGTGGTAATACTCCAGGGCTTTGATCACATAGTCCTCCGTCTGCTTGGCGGTAAAGTTTTTCGGAATGAAAGGCTTCAGCCGTTCGGACTGGAAGCTGATTTTCTCCTTTTGGTTGGGCTTCTGCTCGCACATGATGGAGAGGATCACGTCGGCGTTGAGCCTGCCGTTCTGGGAAAATTCTTTCATCTTCAAGGCCTGCGCCAGGGACGGGGTGGACTGCTCGGAATTGATGGAATCCAGCAAGCCGTTTTGTTCCTCCTCGGTCAGGTAGGAAAGCTCCACGGCGGGTCGGAAAGCGATTTTCCCAGAGTCCACCAAATCCAGCAGAGGCGGAATAAGGTGGGTGAGACGGATGTAGCGATAAATCTGGGGTTGGCTGTCATTTGTTTTATCCGAAATCTGTTGCGCAGACGTGACACCCTGCAACTTATTATCCAGTGGAGAAGAAGTTAAATCCGTCCGTTGCCCCTGCCTGTTCATAGCTTCCAGCCGCATTTTGTAGGAAAACGCTTTTTCGCTGGGCAGGATGGTGGTGCGCTGCAAATTGCTTTCCACCATAAGAATAATGGCCTCGTCTCTGGAAAGCTCCTTGACCTCTGCTTTGACGGTGGTCAGGCCTGCCAGCTCACAGGCTTTTGTTCTGCGATGGCCGGAGACGATTTCATACCGCCCGTCCGGCTTCTGCCGCAGTGTCACCGGGGTGATGATTCCCCGCTCCTTGATGCTCTCCACCAGCTGATCCATGTCCTCGTCTATGCGTACATGAAAAGGATGGTTCGGAAATTCGTCAATTTCCGAAAGGGGAATTTCATGGATTTTGGGGAGCTTGGATTCTGCTCGCTCCCGATCATCCATGAACAGCTCATCTAGCCCCGTCAGGCCGAGATCGATTTGTTTCTTTGCCAAGTTCGGCTACCTCCTTTGTCAAGTTTGTGTAGGCCTGGGCCACCCGGCTTTTGGGGTCAAAGGCGAAAATGCTTTTGCCCTCGCCGGATGCCTCGGCGGCTCGGACAGAGCGGGGAATTTCCGTGTCGAATACCCGGACGCTGCCGCCCAATGTGGAGCGCAGGGCGGCGATAATGCTTTTGGCGTTGTTGGTTCGCCCGTCCACCATGGTCATAAGGATGCCGTCGATTTTCAGTTTCGGATTGATCTGCCGCCGCACTCTGCTGATGGTGCGGATGAGCAAATTCAGACCCTTTGTGGAAAGAAAGTCCGGTGCAGACGGGATGATCACGCTGTCGGCGGCAGCCAGAGCATTGACGGACATCAGCCCCAAGGACGGCATACAGTCAATGAGAATGTAGTCGTAGTTCTCTTTCACCCGGCTGAGAACGGATTTCAGCACCTGTTCCCGGGACATGGCATTGAACAGACTCATTTCTACGCCGGACAGTTCAATGTTCGCAGGAAGCAGATCGACCCCCTCGCCGCTGTGGATGATGCCTTCTTCCCAGGGAACGGGTTCATCCCGGATTTCGGCCTGCATGGCAGTAGCCAGTGTGGTGTCCAGATCATCGTCAGCGTTCCGTATGCCTAAGCTGATGGTCAAACTGTGCTGGGGGTCATCATCTACCAGCAGCACCCGGTTTCCGGCTTGAGCAAGACCGACACCCAGATTGACGGTGGAAGTGGTTTTTCCAACACCTCCCTTCTGATTGACAATGGCAATGGTTTTGCAGTGATTCATTTTGTACCTCCTTGATGTTATTTTTGCTCCACCAAAACACAGAAAATCTTTCTGTGCTTTGGTCGGTGCGTTTCATTCGGCCTCGCCCCCTCAACGCGCAAAGGGAAATCATCTGACGCTCGACTGCGTATCGAGTCCATGGGCCTTCCACCCCTGCCGGGTCCTCCGCCAGCTCCGTAGAGAAGTATCATTGTCCTATCTGAACCCTCGTCGCCTTGTTGGTAGCAATCCAACATTGGAGACAGTATTTCTCGCTCAGCACCTTTGCTTCAGCCCTTGCGGGCTTCTTCGCTTTGAACCCCTTATGGGGCAGGTGGTCACGGCGTACTGTCCTCCCGGCTCCGGTCCAGAAGAATGTATCAGATGAATGAATATGAAGTTTTCAAGGTTCACTCGAAAGGGCTTCAAAAAACTCCTTTCACTTATCGCGGAAAAAACGGCGTTTTGTGAGGGTGTTTTGAGAAAAATTTTTGAAAAATTTTTTTGGCCTATGATTTCAAAGCAATCTCGACAAATAAGAAATCCC
>OLGV01000997.1_pt1 | contig 10026 bp, 11 predicted proteins | sample 1605761 | NCBI WGS metagenome assembly OLGV01 (sample SAMN03283245) | human gut metagenome | biome: human-associated habitat; material: feces | host: Homo sapiens | place: Peru | collected 2012
ATTCTTATATCCGAATAGTATTTTTAGATATTTTTATTATTTCATGTTATTATTAAATGCAAATTAAGATATTATGTCGAAATTATTTTATTTACAGAAATTACAAGAGTTCATCGAAGCTGTTTATATAAAGGTCTGATATTTTCATTATTTCGTCTTTATCTGAATATGATGCCTTGTCATAAACTCCGATGGTGAATGCACGGGCATTTTTTGCGCCTATAACACCGTTCAGCGTATCCTCAAGAACAGCACACTGCGAAACAGGCACGACTATTTTTGATGCTGCAAGAATATATATGTCGGGAAATCCCTTTCCTCTCGCAACATCATCAGTAGTGCAGAATGCATCGAACAGGCTGTAAATATTGTGATGAAGGAGTACAGGCTCGTAAAGGCTTGCGGGCGAAGCGGTGGCAAGTGCGATCGGCTTTCCTTCAGACTTCAGCTTTCTGAGATATTCTTCCGCACCGGGTTTCAGCATGACTGATGTTCTGTATTCGATGACCGCAAGACGGTTGAATTCCGACATAAGCGACGGCACATCGGTTTTTATGCCGAGCTTTGCGAATTCTGCGGCACATTCCTCGTAAGTAAGCGAGGCGAAGCGTGTTATCTCCCTGTCGGACACGGAAATGCCGTGATTTTTCAGATATATCCTGTCGATCTTTTCCCAAACAGGATTTGAATCGGCAACAGTTCCGTCAAGGTCAAATATCGCTCCTTTGAAATCAAACATGAAATCACTGCTTTCTTCGGATATAGATATATTTTACGCTGCCGTTTGCGCTGGGAACTGAGTCGATCTCGAAGGAATTGAGCGATTTGACATAAGGTGTGAGCTTGCTGAAACCGTAGTTTCTAACATCAAAGCTTGGGCATCGCTTAACGAGGATATTTCCTATCTCGCTGAGGAGTGCCCAGCCGTCCTCATCAGAGATCTCGTCAAGTATCCCCGTGATGGCATTGCGCACATCATCAGTTGACATTGTTCCCGAAACCTCGCTGCCATGAGCCTTGGAGTCGGGGAGGGCATCTCCCGAAATGCTTTCGAGATATTTGAATTTATTGCACGCATTGACAAAGGGCGGCGGCGTTTTCCTTTCGCCCATGCCTATGACCGTCATGCCGGATTCTTTCAGGCGTGAAGCGAGCTTTGTGAAATCACTGTCACTTGAAACAAGGCAGAAGCCTTCAACGCTGTGCGAATAGAGAATGTCCATTGCGTCGATTATCATAGCCGAATCGGTAGCGTTTTTGCCTGTTGTGTAACTGTACTGCTGTATAGGTGTGATCGAATAGTTCAGCAGAACGTTTTTCCATGAGCCGAGAGCGGGCTTTGTCCAGTCGCCGTAAATTCTCCTGTAGGTGACGATGCCTTCATTGGCAAGCTCATCGAAGATATGTCTGATATATCTGTCGGAAACATTGTCTGCATCAATAAGAACGGCAAATCTTTTATCATTGTTCATCTGCATCTTCCAATCCTCGGGTTTGACCGAATAAAATATTACTTATAAGTATAACGTAAAAAGTAAAAATTTTCCATTGTAAAATCACACAATTTTTTCGTCGATTTTATGTTGGAAATCACGGCTTTGGTGCTATATCCCTGTAATCTCCCGCACATTTGCTGCAAGCCCAGTATCCCTCATCAGCAAGTGCGGCTATATCCGAATATGTTTCTTCACGGTTTTCATCGGATATCTTTTTTGCGTGTTGGCAGCCGGGATCAAGATGGATACACTTGGTTTTGGTGTTGAGTATAACATAGACATCTCCTGCGGGAAAATCTCCGTTGTCTGAAGCGGCAGCTGCTGCCTCAGCGGACGTTTCCGTCTGTTTTTCGGAGACTGCGGACGATTGAGCCGTTTCCGATAATGTTTCGGGAGCTGTTTCCGAAGATACATCTGTGGATTGGGCTGTTGCTTCCGAGGATGATGCTTCAGGGATTGCTTCGGAAGATTCAGGCGGAGTTTCCTGCGACACTGCCGTGGTTTCAAGATCGGCGATATACTCCGTTACGGCAGATAAAACGGTTTCCGAAACAGTCTCTTCTGAGAATGTAATGACTTCGTAAGCGTTATTTTCGGACGGAACAGCGGCAAGCTCCGAAGTACTGCTGTCCTTTGCTCTGTCCGTATATGCCGAGATAGCGGTTACTGCCGCAACACAGCAAAGTCCCGTTATAAGCGGCGAAACTGATTTTTTATTCATAAATGTTCATCTCGTGTAATAAAAGCCATTGGGATTATGGAGAAGAAATCGCCGCAAAAGCTTTGATATATGCGGTTTTGCGGCGGGAGATCTCCATAATTCAATGGGTTTTCGTATTATAATGTTTTCATTATGCAGACTGCGTGTGCCGCAATACCGCTTCCGTCACCTGTAAAACCAAGCTTTTCTTCTGTTGTGGCTTTTACGCTGATGCGTGAAATATCAGTGTTAAGTGCATCTGCGATGTTTCGGCGCATATCATTTATATAGGGTGCAAGCTTCGGCTTCTGACAGATTACCGTACAGTCGGCATTGCCGAGAATAAATCCGTTTTCCCGAGCGGTATCGCCGACCTGAGCAAGCAGCTTCAGGCTGTCCGCACCCTCATATTTCGGATCATTATCGGGGAAAAGCTTTCCGATATCTCCGAGAGCAAGTGCGCCGAGAATAGCATCTGCCAGAGCATGAAGAAGAACGTCCGCATCGGAATGTCCGAGCAGACCAAGCTCATACGGTATATGCACTCCGCCTATGATAAGCTTTCGGTTTTCCGTAAGTCGGTGAACGTCATATCCGTGACCTATCCTTATGTCAGGCATCTGTTTTTTCCTCCATTGCAAGTATAGCCTCGGCTATGGCGAGATCTTCGGGAGTGGTTATTTTGATGTTTTTGTAGTCCGATTTTGTCATGTTTATTTTTACTCCGACGGCTTCCGCAAGCTGGCAGTCGTCCGTGAAATCAAGTTCATGTTCCTTTGCAAAATTAACGCCCTCGAAATACGGCTTTTTCTTGAAGATCTGCGGTGTCTGCGTGATATAAAGCTTTGATCTGTCGGGTGTGTCAACAATAAGTCCGCCGCTTACGGTCTTGAGCGTATCCTTGACGGGAACGCCCAGAACTGCGCCGCCGAAGATAGATGCATCTTTCATGCAGCGTTCAATATTTGCGGGATCGGCGAGCGGACGTGCGCCGTCATGGACTGCGATAAGATCTGTTTCACGGGAAATATGCGCAAGTGCATTTATGACGGATTCCTGACGTGTTTTTCCGCCTTCCGCACAGCACTTGAATTTCGTAATTCCGTATTTCTCGGCATAACCCGAAATGAGATCAAAATCCTCACGCTTTGCAGAAACGATTATCTCCGCAACGCTTTCGCATTTTTCGAGAAGTATCATGGAACGGGCGAGAACAGGTATGCCGCAGAGGAGTGCGGTCTGCTTGTTGATGCCGTTCATTCTTGATGCAGAGCCTGCGGCTGCGATTATAGCTGATGCTGTCATAAGCCGCCTCCTTATATTATCTCATGGAAGTTTCCCATATAGCGGAAATACGAAAGCTCCTGCGATAGCTCGGAAATAGCTGCTGCCGCATTTATATCTGTGCATTTTCCGTCGAAATCCATGAAAAACACAGCCTGAAAATCCTTGCCTGCCTCAACACGGCTCTCAATACGCTGGAGATTGAGTCCGTTGACGTAGAATTTTGTGAGCAGTCTGTACAGTGAACCCTTGACGTGCGGTATTTTCAGAGATACGGAAATCGTGTCCGCATCATCGGAAACAAAATGCTTTCTGGAAATGCAGATAAAGCGTGTTGTGTTGCGTCCTGCATTTGCAATGTCGGTACGGAGTATCGTCAGTCCGTTCATGCGTGCGCAGTCCTCGGAGCATATGCAGGCGATGTTTCCGCCGCTGTTCTTAACAAGCTCTGCGGAAAGTGCGGTATTTGCATATTCGTGTGTTTTCAGCTTGTTTTCACAGAGAAATTCGGAGCACTGATGAAGTGCCTGCTCATGCGAATATACCTCGGATATTTCTGAAAGCGCCATGTCATGCGCAGCAGCAAGACAATGCGTGATATTTACGCGGATAGCTGAGGTTATGTAAAAATTATACTTGCTGAGTAGCTCGTATGTTTCATCGACTGTGCCTGCTGTGGAGTTCTGGATAGGCAGTATTCCGAAATCTGTTTCGCCGCTTTCAACAGCATTGCATACCTCGGAAAATTCACGGTAAAACCTTATTTCCTGTGTGGGAAAAAGTCTGCGGCACGCTTTTTCGGAGTATGATCCGCTTGTTCCCGGAACGGCGATGAGCCTTGCAGTTTCAGGGGTGAACTTTTCCGGTTCGGGATGTGCTGCGGATTTGCACAGCTCCTTTTCCTGAAGACACTTGCTGATGTCCATGATAGTCGCAAAAAGTGCCTCAGAACCGTTTTCTATGCCTTCTGGAGACATATCTCTGATTCGCTCTATTACCTGGGCTTCACGCCCGCCCTGCATAACGGGCAGATTATTTTCCTTCTTATAATCGGCGACCTGCCTGCAAATGTTCATTCTTCTGAGAAACAGGCGCAGTATGTCGCCGTCGATATTATCAATTTCATTTCTGAGATCGGTCAAATCCATTATAAAAATCCATGCCTTTCGCTTAAACTATAATCATTATAGCGAATTTCTTTTCGGATTACAAGGACTTTTTATAAATTTCACTAACTTTAAATAAAAATCTTGCTTAATTTGTTGGTTTGTGATATAATAAATTATCTGAGGAAATGTTTGTATGTGAGGTAGAAAATGAGGATTCTCGGAATAGATCCGGGCTATGCGATAGTTGGCTTCGGAGTGCTTGATTATGACGGTTACAAGTTCCGTCCTGCTGCTTTCGGTGCTGTTACGACTGAGGCGGGAGTTAAGTTTGAGCTTCGTCTTAATGACATTTACACGGATATATGCTCCGTTCTCGATAAATATCAGCCTGAGTGCATGGCGATTGAAAAGCTCTTTTTCAATACGAACCAGAAAACGGGTATAGACGTTGCGCAGGCAAGAGGAGTTACAGTGCTTGCGGCATCACAGAGAGGGATTCCCGTGTTTGAATATACGCCGCTTCAGGTAAAGCAGTCGGTCGTTGGCTACGGGCGTGCGGAAAAGCCGCAGGTCATGGAGATGACAAGGCAGATACTTGGTCTTGCCACAGTCCCTAAGCCCGATGATACTGCCGATGCGCTGGCGATCGCAATATGCCACGGACATTCGGCGGCGAGCGTAAAATATAGGATCTCCGAAAAGATCTGATGGAGGGATTTCGATGATATACAGCGTTAAGGGCGAGGTAGTTCATACAGAGGCAAATCTCGCAGTTATAGAGTGCGGCGGATATGCCTGCCGTACCACATTTACAACGCTTTCAAAGCTGAAGGGAATAGGCTCTCAGGCAAAGCTTTATACATACCTGAATGTTTCACAGGACGATGTGAGTCTTTTCGGCTTTTACGATCAGCAGGAGCTGAAATGCTTCAGGATGCTGCTTACTGTATCGGGTGTCGGACCGAAGGCGGCGCTGTCCGTTTTATCGGATATCCCACCGGAGAAATTTGCCCTGACAGTCGCAACGGGCGATTACAAGGCGATAACAAAGGCAAAGGGCATAGGTGCAAAAACGGCGCAGAGGATCGTACTCGAACTGAAAGACAAGATCGCGAAGGAACAGCTTTCCGATACATCTTCGATGGATTTTGCGGCTGTTTCGGAGGCAGTTTCGGGCGGTGCGACTGGTGAAGCCATCGCAGCACTTGTTGTTCTCGGATATTCTCAGGCTGAGGCGGCAACAGTAATCTCCGGACTTGACAGCTCGCTTTCTACCGAAGAACTCATCAAACAGGCACTCAAAAAGATCGGCATGAAAATGTAAGGAGGCGGCATGATGCTTGTTTATCCTAATTATGATAAATGCATACTGAATGTTGTGTCCTCGGTAAGACAGTATTACCGCACGCCTGTGGAGTACAAGACACTGCCGTATCTCGACAAGGAGCTTGAAAAGCGGTATAAGAACGTCGTTATGATAATTCTTGACGGAATGGGTGCGGATGTCGTAACAAGAACGCTTCCTAGGGACAGCTTTCTCAGAAAAAATATGTCCCAGAAGATAACGACTGTTTATCCCAGCACGACAGTTTCTGCGATGACTTCCTATTACACGGGCGTGTCGCCGAACGAGCATGCGTGGCTCGGCTGGTCGCTCTTTTTCAAGGAATTCTGCCGATGCATCGATGTGTTCAAAAACTGCGACAGCTTCACAAAGCAGCCGATGACTCAGCCGAATATAGGCGGTTTTGTTATGCCGTATGAGAATATATTCAAGGATATTGCAGTTTCAAAGAGAATGGCGGTTCAGCCGTTCACGGTCATGCCCAGAGGGATAAGCTTCCCCGAAACGGGAAATATCCATAAGCAGGCGGACAGCTTTGAGGATATCTGCTCGCTTGTAAAAAAAATATGCGCTACCGATCAGAATACTTTTACATTCGCATACTGGGACGATCCCGATGATGTTATCCACAAATTCGGCGTTGCGGCTCAGGAAACAAAGAATGTCATGAGCGTTATAAACGACTGTATTGAGGAGCTTTGCGATACGCTGACTGATACGCTTTTCATAATTTCCGCCGATCACGGAATGATAGATATTGACGAGGAAGTGTTTATAAACGAGATCCCCGAGCTGGACAGATGCCTTATCATGCCGCCTTCGATGGAGGGCAGGGCAGCTGCATTTTTCGTCAAAACAGACATGAGCGAGGAATTCTGCTGGCAGTTCAACAGGCTGCTCGGCAAGGATTTTAAGCTGATGTCCGCCGAAGAGTTTCTTTCAAAGGAGATACTAGGCTCGGGAAGGACGCACCCCAAGACAGCTGATTTTATAGGAGATTTCATTGCCTGCGGAATAGGAAAGAAGGCTATCCGATACAGGACGCTGAATTCCCGTCCGAAGCCGCGTCAGGCGGCAGCTCACGCAGGCCTTACGGATGAAGAGATGACTGTTCCGCTTATATGTGTAGGAACTGAAATAACCGCAGGTAACGAGGCGAAAGCCGACTATCTTGACATGATTCTTGGATAAAAAGGATTGATATATCAGTGCTTGAAACTAATGAAATGGAATTTGAGGACAGCAGAATGGTGTCTCCCGAAGCTGCCCCCGAAGATAACGACCTTGATTTTTCACTTCGTCCGAAAACTCTTGCCGAGTATATAGGTCAGGATAAGGTCAAGGAAAATATGGCAGTGTTCATAAAGGCGGCAAAGGGCAGAGGCGAGCCGCTTGACCATGTTCTGCTTTATGGCCCTCCGGGACTCGGAAAGACAACGCTTTCTGCGATAATTGCCCATGAGATGGGCGTGAATATCAGAGTGACATCGGGTCCTGCTATTGAAAAACCGGGTGACCTTGCGGCTCTGCTCACAAATCTTTCGGACAATGATGTGCTTTTTATTGATGAGATACATCGTCTTTCACGCTCGATTGAGGAGGTCCTTTATCCGGCGATGGAGGATTATGTGCTTGATATAATCGTCGGAAAAGGCCCGTCGGCACGTTCGCTGAGAATAGATATCCCGAAGTTCACGCTTATCGGTGCAACTACGAGAGCAGGTCAGCTGACTGCACCTCTCAGAGACAGATTCGGTGTCGTTCAGAGACTTGAGCTTTATAATCAGGAACAGCTGTGCGACATAATAATGCGTTCGGCTGTTATCCTCGGCATCGCCTGCGACAAGAGCGGTGCTATGGAGCTTGCAAAGCGTTCAAGAGGAACACCGAGAATCGCAAACCGCCTGCTGAAGCGTGTGCGTGATTTTGCGGAGGTAATGGGCGACGGACGCATCACTGCGGATATTGCGGCGATAGCGCTTGACCGCCTTGAAATAGACAGCTTAGGACTTGACAGCCTTGACAAGCGCATGCTCGAAATGATGATAAAGGGCTATGCGGGAGGTCCCGTTGGACTTGACACGCTGGCATCTGCGATAGGCGAGGAATCAGTCACGCTGGAAGATGTCTGCGAGCCGTACCTCATGCAGCTCGGATTTATCGCAAGAACTCCGAGGGGACGCTGTGCCACGGCACTTGCATATAAGCATATGGGCTATGAATATACTCAGACGGCTGATGCCAAAAACGGTCAGCAGAGTTTTTTTGAATAAATATCGAAGGAGAAAATCATACAATGGGCAGATTATTCGGAACAGACGGTGCAAGGGGAGTTGCCGTAACGGAACTCACCTGCGAGACTGCTATGCAGATAGGACGTGCGGCTGCACTGGTACTTACTGAGAAAACAAAGCACAAGCCTAAGATAATTATAGGAAAGGATACAAGAATTTCATCGGACATTCTCGAAGCGGCTCTTGCGGCTGGAATATGCTCGATAGGTGCTGATGCGGTTCTTCTCGGAGTTGTTCCGACACCTGCGGTCGCTTTCCTCGTCGAGAAATACGAGGCTGATGCGGGCGTTATGATATCCGCATCGCACAACAGCGTGGAATTCAACGGCATCAAGCTTTTTGACCATACGGGATATAAGCTTTCCGATGAAACGGAAGAAGCTATTGAAGCACTTATACTCGATCATCCCGAGAATATAAAGCTTGCCGAAGGCACGGAGGTCGGCAGGATATCCCGCGCAAAAGACGCTGACTGGGACTATATCCGCCATATAATCAAGACGATAGACGGAAATCTGTCAGGCGTGCGTGTTGCGATTGACTGCGCAAACGGCTCTGCATCTGTGACTGCGGAAAGAATTTTCAGAGGTCTCGGAGCAAATGTCATGATGATAAATGCATCGCCCGACGGAACAAATATCAATGACAAGTGCGGCTCTACATATCTTGACGCTATCTCGACATTCGTCCGTGAAAACAAGTGTCATCTCGGTGTTGCATTCGACGGAGATGCTGACAGATGTCTTGCGGTAGATGAAAACGGCGAGGTCGTTGACGGCGATAAGCTTATAGCTATATTCTCGAAATATATGAAGGAAAACGGAAAGCTGAAGCGTGACACCGCTGTTGTTACAGTTATGACAAACCTCGGATTTACGCACTTTGCAAAGCAGAACGGCATCAACACTCTGACCACAAAGGTAGGCGACCGTTATATCCTCGAGCAGATGCTGCTGAATGATTATTCGCTGGGCGGCGAGCAGTCGGGACATATAATATTCAAGGAATTTGCCAAAACGGGCGACGGCGAGCTGACGGCTGTTCAGCTCATGAATATCCTGAAGCTCTCGGATATGAAGATGTCCGCACTTGCATCTGTTATGGAGAGATATCCGCAGGTAATGATAAATGTAAAGATCGCTCCAAAGTGGAAGGAAAACTGGAAAAATGTTGACGAGATCGAGGGGATAATCGACCTTTATCAGAAAAAACTCGGTTCGACCGGAAGAATACTTGTCCGTGAGAGCGGAACTGAGCCGCTTGTAAGGGTAATGGTCGAGGGAAAACGCTTTGACCTTATAAATGACATTGCAGTGAAGATCTCCGACAAGATAAAGGAATGCTGCCCGTCTGATTAATTATAGAAAAGGAACGTTAAAATGAGAACAGCCGATAAATGGAAGGATTACCGACTGGTGGACTGCACCTGCTCGGAAAAGCTTGAGGTATGGAAGGATATTTCGCTTATCCGCCCCGATCCTCAGATAATATGGAAAACACCTAAGAAGTCCGATTTATGGGACAAAGCACATGCACATTATATACGTTCGTCGAGCGGCGGAGGCGCGTGGGAATACAACAGAAAGATCCCCGAGTCATGGCAGATAAAATATGGCGATCTCACGTTCAATATCCGTCCGACAGGGTTCAAGCATACTGGATTGTTCCCCGAACAGGCGGTAAACTGGGATCTTATGAGAAAGATCAAAATTGGGTATCTGCCGCTGTATATCAAGCTCTATGACGACTGCGGGCAGGACCGCACGCCGCTGCTTGCGTATACGGACCGCCTTGTCTC
>OLGV01001000.1_pt1 | contig 9969 bp, 8 predicted proteins | sample 1605761 | NCBI WGS metagenome assembly OLGV01 (sample SAMN03283245) | human gut metagenome | biome: human-associated habitat; material: feces | host: Homo sapiens | place: Peru | collected 2012
AGGAGCTCCTGAGCCTCACCGAGGAATTCGCCAAAGTACGTTACGGCACCTACACCCGCCTCGCCGGCAAGTAGTGTACCGGTAATATAGAAGGAGGGTGGCTAAAAGTTTTAGTCACCCTCTTTATTATATTAGTAATTCCACCTCCACCCAGTCACTTCGTGACAGCCCTTGAGCGGCAAGGGATATTCATATTTTTTACGATTTTTTAGAAAATATTATTGTTTTTCATAAATTAATTAATATATTTGCAAGAGAGCAGTTCGGGGAGCGTTCCGGCTGCGGTTAACTAAAACACTTAATGATATGATTACCTGGTGGACATCACTCAGCTCGGCAATGCAGGTCCTTTGGGCCATCACACTCTCGGCATCGCTGATTTTCGTCATTCAGACGGTTCTGACCTTTCTGGGACTCGGAGGACACGACGGGGACTTTGACCTCGACACATCGGACGGCGGGTTCGACGCCGATCCATCGATGAACCTTCTGACGTTCCGCAACCTTGTCAACTTCTGCCTCGGATTCGGATGGACCGCGGTGCTTCTGAACGAAAGCATCGAATCCAACGCCCTGCTGATCATCATTTCCGTGGTCATGGGTGTCATGCTTGTGGCCATCGTCATGTGGATCTTCAAATGGCTTAGCGGGATGCAGCAGACAGGCAACATCGACGTGCACAAGTCGGCTGTCGGATGCGAGGGCAAGGTCTACCTCACCATTCCCGGCGAGCGCAAGGGCGAAGGCAAGATCCAGATCTCCATCAACAACGCCGTCAGGGAATATGACGCCATCACCGACGGGGACACGATCCGCACCGGAACGGCGATAAAGGTCACGGAAGTCATCAACGACTACACGATGCTGGTGGAGGAACTCAACCCGACCATCATCTAAAGAGCCAGCGCGAAAGCAACAACCAAGCAATCAATTATTTACGAATATATTAACACATTTTAAACCCTTTGAATATGGAACTATCCCTTATCCTCATCATCGTCGTCGTCATATTCGTGACATTCGCGGCGATTCTTAAGCGCTACCGTCGTTGTCCTTCCGACAAGGTGATGGTCATCTACGGTAAGACCGGCAAGAACAAGAGCGGATCCATCTCGTCGGCACGATGCATCCACGGAGGCGCGGCTTTCGTCTGGCCTGTGTTCCAGGACTATGCGTTCCTCGACCTCAAGCCGATCTCCATCGAGTGCAACCTTACCAACGCTCTTTCCAAGCAGAACATCCGTGTCGATGTGCCTTGCCGTTTCACCGTCGGAATCTCCACGGAGCCTGACAGCATGACAAACGCCGCCGAAAGGCTTCTCGGACTCTCCATCGACAACATCCAGAACATCGCCACCGACATCCTTTTCGGACAACTCCGTCTGGTGATCGCCACGATGGACATCGAGGAGATCAACTCCGACCGTGACAAGTTCCTCGTGGCTGTAAGCCAGAACGTTGAGGCTGAGCTCCGCAAGATCGGTCTCAAGCTCATCAACGTGAACGTGACCGACATCCGTGACGAGTCCGGCTACATAGAGGCTCTCGGTAAGGAGGCAGCCGCCAAGGCCATCAACGACGCCAAGAAGAGTGTCGCCGAGCAGAACCGCTATGGTGAGATCGGTAAGGCCGAGGCTGACAGGGACAAGGACATCCGTATCGCCGAGACACAGAGAGATACCCGTATCAAGACCGCTGCGGCTAACGCCCTTGCCGTGCAGGGTGAGAACACCTCGAAGATCGACATCGCCAACTCCGACGCACAGCGCCGCGAGAAAGAGGCGGAGGCCGCCCGCCTGGCAGTGGCCGCAGAGAAGGTGCAGGCCGCGAAGGCCCTTCAGGAGGCCTACCAGAGCGAGCGTGACGCCGAGCTTGCCCGTGCCGAAAGAGAAAGGGCAACCCAGCAGGCCAACATCGTCGTACCTGCCCAGATCGACAAGGAGAAGCTCATCATCGAGGCTGAGGCCGAGGCCGAGAAGGTCCGCAGGCTGGCCAAGGGAGAGGCAGACGCCATCTTCGCCAAGATGGACGCTCAGGCCCGCGGTACCCTTGAGGTCCTCTCAAAGCAGGCAGACGGTTTCAACGAGCTCGTCAAGGCCGCTGCCGGCGATCCTCAGAAGGCTGTGCTTATGCTTATCGCGGACAAACTGCCTGAACTCGTCAAGACTCAGGTCGAGGCTGTCAAGGGCATAAAGATCGACAAGGTGACCGTATGGGACGGCAACGGAGACGGCAAGAACGGCAAGACATCGACCGCGAATTTCATTTCCGGTCTGATGGGCTCAGTACCTCCGCTTCAGGATTTGTTCAATATGGCCGGAATGAATCTGCCAGAATATCTTAAAGGCAAGGAGACCAAGCCGGAGGAGCAGCCTCAGGAAGAAACCGCTGAAGAATAATCATTATGCCAATAGTAGTAAATGTCGATGTGATGCTGGCTCGGCGGAAGATGACTTCCGCCGAACTGGCTGACAAGATCGGGCTTTCGGCGGTCAACCTGTCGATTCTGAAGACCGGAAAGGCCAAGGGTGTCCGATTCAGCACACTCGACGCGCTCTGCAAGGCATTGGAATGTCAGCCTGGAGATTTGCTTGAGTTCAGGGAAAACGCCGAGTGAACACCACTAATCAAATAGTTATCTTTCAAGGAGCGGCCATAAAAAGCCGCTCCTTTTCGTTATATTTGCAGACATATTCATAAAAAGGACACAAAAGACAGATAATATGAAAAGAACATTTCTTCTGGCCGCTATGGTGGCGGCGGTTGTCTGCGCAGGGACGGATGCTTCGGCGCAGAGAAAGGCGAAGAAAAGCCAGCTGGTCCTTGACGGAACGGCGGTGAATGTCAATCCGTTGGCAAGGACTTCCCCTGTCGAGGAAAAACTGAAGGCCAAGAACACGCCGGGCATTGAATATGCTCCCACAAAGACCGTGTACCTCTATCCGAAGGGACAGGGAGTGGACCAAGGGATAGTCGAGAACGGTGTGGCTGTGACCCAAGGGCCGCTTGTCTCAAACGGTCTGGAAGGAGCGGAGGTGGCCGGCGGCTGGGGATTCGTCTCCAATGTGACGGACAGCGCGCGTATTGACATATTCTTGCCTGAAAAACCGAACGGACAGATGGTCATCGCTTGTCCAGGTGGCGGGTACTCCGGTCTTTCAACTTGGAACGAAGGATCTTATGTGGCAAAATGGCTGAATGACAGAAATGTCGCCTGTGCTGTTCTGAAGTATCGTCTGCCAAACGGGCATCGTGAGGTTCCGCTTCAGGATGTGCAGAACGCATTCCGTTATTGCAGGCATCATTCAGAGGACTGGGGAATAAAGCAGATCGGTGTGATGGGATTCTCGGCCGGCGGACATTTGGCCAGCACTGCCGAGACTATGTATGTTGACTCCACTACAAGGCCGGACTTCGCGGTACTCCTCTACCCTGTTATCCTGATGGACGAGAATGCCACACACAAAGGATCGGTTGACAATCTTCTCGGCGGCGAAGCGTCGTGGACCGACAGGGAGGACAAACCTTTCGGCCAATGGTACAATGGCTTGAATGAATATGACGGGCTGAAGAGAATGTACACCACCTATCGTGATGTCACCCCTACCACTCCCCCGACTTTCATCGGCGTCAGCACCTACGACAAGACCGTACCGGTTGTAAGTTCCGTGAAATTCTATCAGGCTCTTGTCAGGAACAAGGTTCCGGCTGAGCTTCATATATATCCGAAAGGAGGTCACGGCTGGGGATTCACTGATCTGAGCATCGGCCTTGACCCGAAGGTCTGCAAGGACAATCTGGGATCGTGCAGGCCGGAGTTCTCGGCGGCGCTGGAAAGATGGCTCGGCCAGCAGCTTGAAAGCGTGAACGGCAAGAAGGAGTTGCCTAAAGTCGCCAGAGAGCAGTTCACACGCAAGCCGGACAAGGTTGTCTATCTGTACCCGGAAGGACAGAATGTTGATAAGGGAATCGAGGGCATAACACTCGGCCCTGGAGAGTCCAACGGCTGCACTAAGTCGGAGGAACTGACCAAGGATATGAATCTGAAATTCACCGGTGACAGCGCGAGGTTCGAACTTTATCTGGCAAAGAATCCGAACGGCAAGATGGTCATCATCTGCCCAGGCGGAGCGTATTGGTTCACAGCCTATGTGCACGAGGGGCAATACGCCGCGGAATGGCTTAACAGTCAAGGCATCAGTGCCGCCGTGCTCAAATACCGTCTGCCTTACGGCCACTGGAACGTGCCGCTGAACGATGTGCAGAATGTGTTCCGTTACTGCCGTCACTATGCTCCGGAGTGGGGCGTGAAGCAGATCGGTGTGATGGGATTCTCAGCCGGTGGACATCTCGCGGCCACTGCATCCACGCAGTATATCGATGCAGAGACCAGGCCGGACTTCTCAATCCTTGTCTATCCGGTGATCTCCTCCGAGCCTGGAGTCGGTCACGAAGGCAGTTTCAACAACCTCATAGGAACGGAGAAAGGCTGGTACAACAGGAAAGGTAAGGATTTCGAAAGCTGGGATACCGGCAAGAAGAAATTCGAGGCCCTCAAGGAAAGATATTCATTGGACAAGCAGGTCAGCGCGGACACGCCGAAGACATTCATCATATTCAGTTCCAACGACTATGGTGTTCCGCCGGAGAACGAGGTCCGCTATTTCAACGCCCTCGTGAAGAATGGTGTCCCTTGCGAGATGCACGCCTTCCCTGGCGGCGGCCACGGCTACGGCTTCCGCAACGCCAAGTACTGCAACGACCCTATTCAGGAATATAGAAACGACTTCCTCAGCGCTATGGCCCGCTTCCTTAAGGAGTTGTAACACATAATAAAACTATCACAAGCCCCTATGGCGGTTTTGCAAACGTTCGCAAAATTGTCGTAGGGGCGTTTTTTAGGGGGTATTTACCGAAAAAATTTACGTTTCTTATGATTCGTATATGTTTCTTTTCGTTTTTTACGTTCACTATGCCGATATTGCGCTGGATTCGGGAACAGATCCCGAACCAATTTGACATCATTAAAAACCACTTCAACTATGGAGAACTCCGAGACAACAAAGGTCGGCATCCAAGACGCGACCGGCTGTTCTTCTATGGATCAAGACTTGTGACAAGGCAGATCAAACGTGGAGATGAAGACTATGTTCTGGCTCCTGTCAAGGTTATCTGCATTATGAATTACGAGGACGAGCATCCGAATTCCCCTGATGACAAGATCCTCTATCATTATCGTACTCAGGAAATCGAAACCGGAGAGCCTTTTGGTGGCCAAATGTCGTTCTTTCTTCTTGAATTGCCAAGAGTTATGCGATACAATGATGAATATGACAGTCCCATCGCAGGATGGTGCAGGATATTCAGGAATTTCACTATATTTGCCAAATCGAGGTCTGAAAAAGATGCCGTGTTCAATAAATTGGAAAGAGCGATGCGCGTCAGCGGCCTTGACGACAAGGAGATTGACAACTATTTCAGTGATATGATGACAGAAAAAGAAATGCGCCCGTACATCAAGGGTGCCGAGCAGCAAGGTTACCGCAAAGGCTTTAAGGAAGGTTCCGAACAAGGCAAGGCGGAGGTCGCAAAGTCATTGTTGTCTTTGGGCTTACCCACTGATCAGATCAAGATTGCCACAGGGCTGTCTTCTGAACAGATTGAGGCCTTGAGGTAAAATTAGGATTTGAATATTTTATTAACGACAAAGAGGACGACTGATTAAGTCGTCCTCTTTGTCGTTAATCCGGACGGAATGTCCGGGAATATATTCATTACTCGGCTTCGGTGGTCTCGCCTGGCATCATCACAACCTCGACGAAGTTGCCGGAGTTGTAGAGTTTGGCGGCGGCGTCACGGATGGACTCCTTGGTCAGGCCACCTACCGCGACCTCCCACTCCTTGTCGTAGTCATAGCCGTTGCGGAAATAGCGGAGGATGTCTGACAGCCAGTAGGAGTTGTTGATCCTGCTTTCCGGAACATTCTTCTTGAAATGCTCGACTGTCCTTGTAAATTGCTCATCGGTCGGGCCTTCCTCGGCGAGTTTCTTGAAACCGTCCTGAGCGAGGGTTCTGAGTTTCTCGGCAAGGGCCGGTTTGCAGTTGAAATAAACCTGAAGGAGGTACCTTCCATTAGGGTCCTTGCGGGCATTCGCCACTGTGGAGGCACCATATGTTCCGCCCTCGTCCTCACGGAGAGTGTCAGTGTAGATCTGGTCAAGGATATAGCTGACAGCACTTGCCAGAGTCTGATCCTTGACGGTGAACGGACGATAGTCGCTATAGACCTGAAGGACAGTGGTCAGCGGTGTCTCCATCTTCTGATCGAATACATCGACAACCTTACCCTTTACGAGCTGCGGCTGGACATCCGCCCACTTGGCGGCCTTCTTACCCTTAGGAAGCGAGCCGACATATTTCTCAACCAAAGGTTTGAGGGTGTCAAGATTGACATCACCGACAATAACCATCACCGCACCGGCGGCGTCAGCGAAGAGCCTGCGATAGTTCTTCTCGATGGTCTGGAGGTTGACCTTCTCAAGTTTCTCCATAGAAAGCACCTCATTTCTTGGGTTGTCGTTGTAGAGAACCTTGTTGAATCTCTTCTGGAAAGCGAAGTTAGGTGTGTTCACGAGATTAGGAAGAACGGCCTTGATCTGGGCGATGGCGTTGTCAAATTCCTCCTGATCGAAGCGAGGCTCCATAAACTCAAGGTAGAGAAGCTGGAACGCTGTCTCAAGATCCTTCACGGAAGAGTTTCCGGAGATTCCGTTATAAAGATCATCTATGAAAGGACTGACACTCACCATCTTTCCGGAAAGCATCTTGGAAAGTTCTGTTCCCTTGAATTTTGACAAACCTTGAGCGTTCTGGAACACACTGTAGATGCTGCCGTCGAATGAAGGAAGATCCTCGGTAGCGATAAGACTTTCGCCACCGTTCTTGTAGAGCGAGAACAGGATCTGATCCTTCTTGTAGTCTGTAGGCAGCACAACGACCTTCACGCCATTGGAAAGAGTCCATTCTGTCGCGCCATAGAGTGTCGTTTTGGTTTTCTTCACCTTTGCGCCCACCAATGAGGAAGGATCCATAAGCGGCTCACTGGCCTTTTCCTCAGCCGGTGCCTCGATCTCGGATTTCTTCACATCCTCGACCACCTGAAGCAACTGCTCTGCGGTAGGTGTGGCGATGCCTTCCTTCTCAGGACCGCTGTAGATGATTACGAGACTGTTCTCTCCGGTGAAAGCCTGTGCAAGGACCTGGTTCATCACCTGTGCGTTAAGTTGAGCCAATATGGCCTTCACCAACTCAAGCTTGGTGGCCGGCTCCATGTACGCATAGTTACCAAAGAAGTTGTTGATCAGAGGGTTGACGAACTCGCTGTTCTTTCTGGTCTCGGCGCTGTTGGCCGCCTTCTCATAAACAGCGATGATCTTGTCCTTAGCCCTGCCTACCTCGGCTTCAGTCAAGCCGTATCTCTTCATTCTTTCAAGCTCGGTCACGAAAGCCTTGAATCCGCCAAGAATGTTGTCTTCCTTCAGGGCGACATTGGCATCAGCGCCTTCGATGACCTCGCAAAGTTTCCCGAAACCGAAACTGCCGTAGAGGTATGGCGCGTCAGCCTTGGAGGTGATGTCATCAAAACGCTCGCTCATTACGGACTGAACAACGCTCTCAATCAGATCCATCATAAGACCAGCGGAAGTGGAATTGAGAGCCTCGTCCCTTGCCTCGCTTTCCCAAACCATCTCAACGGACGATGAAGTGGTCTCAGGATCAGTGATGACAGCCACACGCGGCTCGGTGAACTCCTTGAACTGAATCTTCTCCTTAGCCTTAGGGTTGACGGCGGCCGGAATGTCAGCGAATATCGACTTGATCTTTCCCTCGACTGCATCCACGTCAACATCACCCACAACGATGACTGCCTGCATATCAGGACGATACCACGTCTTGTAGAAGTTCACAAGGCTCTCAGGCTTGAATGTCTCAAGGTTCTCCTTGCTTCCGATCAGGGTACAGGTGGCGTACTTTGTGTCGCCATAGAGGTAAGGAAGAGACTTCTCGAAAGTCCTCCAGCCTGCGTTCCTGCGGGAACGTCTCTCCTCGATGATCACCGGACGCTCCTTGTCGATCTCGGCAGGATCATTCGTCACGAAATGCGAATAGTCGTGCAGGATCAAAAGGCAGGTGTCCACCACCGATTCCCTTACCAAAGGAATATTATTGAGCATATAGGTGGTCTGATCGATACCTGTGGCAGCGTTCACGTTGCCGCCGAATGAGGCTCCGATGCTCTGAAGCCAGTTCAGAATGCCCTTGTCAGGGAAATTCTTCGTGCCGTTGAAGCACATATGCTCAAGGAAATGGGCGAGACCGTCCTGGTCGGGAGTCTCCTGAATCGCTCCGACGTTGGTGGCGAGATAGAACTCAGCCCTGCCGGCCGGCTTGTCATTGTGTCTGATGTAATAGGTCAGACCGTTCTCCAGCTTGCCGACCTTGACCGCAGGGTCATTCGGCAACTGCTGCATCTGCGCCTGTGCGATGAACGCCGAAGCGGACAGCACAAAGGCTGAGACGAAAATCAAAAATCTTTTCATAATTAACTCTATATTAGGATTATTATTGTTCATCGGAATATTCAAGGACATCTCCTGGCTGGCACTCCAAAGCCCGGCAGATCGCCTCCAACGTGGAAAATCTGACGGCCTTGGCCTTCCCCGTCTTCAGGATGGAAAGGTTCGCCGGAGTGATCCCGACCTTCTCGGCAAGCGCGGCGGAAGACATCTTTCTCTTCGCCAACATGACATCAACATTGACTATTATAGACATACCTTTCAATTTTCAACACAGCAAACTTACATCAAAATATTCGTTATTCCAAATATAATATTCGATTTTCGATAATTAATTATTGAATATACCGACAGCGGTGAAAATCGGGGCAAAAAACGTTATATTTGCAAGGTGAAAAGCAAAATAACTATGTTAGAGGATTTCAAGTTGAAGGTCTTTATGGCCGTGGCCGAAAACGGCAGCTTCACCATCGCGGCGAAGGCTCTTGGCATCACCCAACCAGCCGTGAGTCAGAACATTGCCGAACTGGAAAAGAATATGGGTGCGGAGCTTTTCACCAGAGGCCGAGGTGCGGTGACCCTGACGGCGGCCGGAATCGCTTTCAAGGAATATGCGGAAAAGATCCTCTACTGGTACTCAGCCGCAGGGCAGCTGTTCGGTCCAACTGGCAAGCTCACCACGAACAAGCCAATCAGAATCTCAGCCAGCGGCCTCATCGCCAGCCACATCCTACCCGAAGCACTTTCTAAACTCCTGACTTTCAACCCATCCTTGACATTCACAATTCACAGTGAATATTCTGGTGACGATTCAGACATAAGGCTCTACGCCAGAAAGCACGTGGTCGAGCCGTCATTCGATGACATCAGCACATTCGTATTCAGTGTGACAGCCTCTGCCGTCAGCTCCAACCCGGCATATTCGAGAATCACAGAGATGGAGACCCTTCCCCGGAATGCCCGGCTTGCGGTTCTGGGAATATATTCAGAGATTCTTCCGCTGGACTTGAAGGCCCGCGTGGCGGTCGTGACCGATTCAGCCGAAGCCATCGTGCAACTGGTAACAGGCACGCCCGACCTCATCGGATTACTCCCCCACCAAGTCGCACCCCAGGACCTCATCACACTTCCCATCTCCCTTCCCGGCCTCACCCTTGACATTCATTTTGAAGCCTCCGATCCCTCCAATCCCGTTGCAACAGCCCTGCGCCGCATTCTTTGCGACCTGTATCCGGCTTAAAAGCCAACCGAGTATGTTCCTGATCCATTGATTCTATTGAGAGTCTTCCTTACCCTGGATGATCAAGGTTACAAGATCTTCGACATCCTCGTTTGCGATCTCCAAATCAAATTCCTCAGGATCATAGGTCTCTCCTTCCTGAAGTCCGAGCCA
>OLGV01001001.1_pt1 | contig 9969 bp, 5 predicted proteins | sample 1605761 | NCBI WGS metagenome assembly OLGV01 (sample SAMN03283245) | human gut metagenome | biome: human-associated habitat; material: feces | host: Homo sapiens | place: Peru | collected 2012
CGCCACCTGTTCCACCGCTCCTCGCTTCATGAGCGAACATCAGGTGGGCGACTCGGCGCTGCGCCTATCCAACAATTACCTCCGCCTGCCTTACGAAGTGGGCGACATGGACGAGTTCACCATTGCCATGTGGGTGAAATGGACCAACGCCAGCAACAACTGGACACGCCTCTTCGACTTTGGCAACGGAACCTCCAACTACATGTTCCTCACACCGAGCAACGGATCCAACATGCGCTTCGCCATCAAGAACGGAGGCGAGGAGCAAACAGTCGACGCCAACGGCAAGTTGCAAGGCAACAAGTGGCACCACGTGGCCGTCACCATGGGCGAGGGCAACGTAACCCTGTGGGTCGATGGCGAGGCCGTCGGTTCGTCATCGTCGGTCACCATCAAGCCCAGCGACATCCGCCCGGTGCTCAACTATATCGGACGCAGCCAGTTTGACGCCGATCCGTTGTTCAGCGGCCTCATCGATGACATTCGCCTTTACAACTATCCGCTCACAGCCCAAGAGCTGCAAAGCGTCATCGGGAACCCCACAGGGGTCGACCGCATAGAGGGAGATGACAACGCCAACGCCTCTCCCACTTACAACCTCAGCGGCCAACGCGTAGGAAACAACCATCACGGCGTAACGGTGAGCAAGGGAAAGAAATGGATGAGAAAATAACGACAAACTTTCTACAAACAAGACTCTTTGCTAAATGAAAAAAAATCATTATTGCTCTTAGGATGCTGCTTGGCACTATGCCAAGCAGTGGCCCAAGACGCCGACACGGCCACCTTCCGCAAGTGGGCGCTAACTCCACCTATGGGCTGGAACTCATGGGATTGCTACTACTCGTCGGACGTGGTGGCCTACACCACCGACGGACATGCCGTCGACGTGGACATCAACTGGCCTGAGGGAAGCAAGACATTGGTGCTCGGGACGATGGAGGCGACAACTTCAACTACGACCACGGCGATTGGATCAATCCCACGCTGGTGTTACGCGATGGCAGAGAGGTGCCGCTGACGGGCATAATGGCAACAAATCCAACACGCCTAACAGAGCGGTGTCTTATTGTCCCAAATCGGACATTAGCAACCCGCTGTTGTGCATTTTTTGCGAAATCTTTCTATCAGTCTTTCACGAAAAAGCGCAAATTAATGTAATTTTGCAACACACAAACTCAATTAAACAGTAATGGATAATAAGACAAAGGCCATCGATACGCCATTTGAAAAGCACGACGCCTACGGATCATTGAGCATGCCCATCTACCACACAGCGGCATACGAGTTTAACACAGCGGCCGACATGGCCGACGCCTTCACGGGCAGAGTCATCGCACCCGACTATTCGAGAGTGATGAACCCCACGGTGATGTACCTCGAGGACAAGGTGAAAGCGCTCACCAACGCCAGCAACGTGGTGGCGTTCTCATCAGGCATGGCCGCCATCAGCAACACTATGCTGGCCCTCTCCGCCACCGGAAAGAACATCGTTACCTCACGCCACATGTTTGGTAACACCTTCTCGCTCATCACCCAGTCGCTCAAGCGCTTCGGCGTGGAGGCGCGACCTTGCGACCTGCTCAACCTCGATGAGGTGAAAAGCAAGATGGACGATAACACCTGTTGCATATTCCTCGAAATCATCACCAACCCACAGATGGAGGTGGCCAACCTGGCAGAACTGGCAGCCATTGCCCACGAACACCACGTGCCACTGGTGGCCGACACCACCGTCATCCCTTTCACGCAGTTCTCGGCGAAGAACCTGGGGGTCGACATCGAGGTGGTGTCGAGCACCAAGTATCTCTCGGGCGGCGCCACATCGCTGGGCGGACTGGCCATCGACTATGGCACCACACAGGGATTTGGCCACAGGATGAAGAACGAGATGCTATTCAATTTCGGTGCTTACATGACACCCCACGTGGCCTACATGCAATCGCTCGGCCTTGAGACGCTCGACGCCCGCTACCGCGTGCAGAGCCAAAACACCCTTTACTTGGCCGAGAAGTTGCGCACACTGCCCGAGGTGAAGCGCGTCAACTACGTGGGATTGCCCGACAATCCTTACCACGACATCGCCAAGAAGCAATACGGACCCACGGCCGGCGCCATGATGACCATCGACCTGGAGAGCAAGGAGGCAGCTTTCAACATGATAAACAATCTGAAGCTTGTCCGCCGTGCCACAAACCTCTTCGACAACAAGACGCTGGCCATACACCCAGCAAGCACCATCTTCGGCACATTCACCTGTGAGGAGCGGGCTGCCATGGATGTGCTCGACACCACGGTGCGAATCTCCGTCGGATTGGAAGACATGGACGATGTGTTCAGCGACATCAAGCAGGCCTTGAAAGCATAACAAACCTAACACGGATACCACATGTACGACTTTAACAAAATCATCGACCGCACAGGCAGCGGCGACCTCAAGCACGAGGTGCTCCTGGAGCGCTACGGACGGGCCGACCTGCTACCGCTATGGGTGGCCGACATGGATTTCGAAACACCGACGTTTATCACCGAAGCGCTTCGCCATCGCCTCGACCACTCGCTCTTCGGCTACACCGTCGAGCCTAAGAACTATTGGCCCACCGTGCAGCAATGGCTCCACGACCACCACCAATGGAACGTCGAGCTTGAGTGGCTCAGCTTCATCCCCGGCATCGTGAAAGGCATTGGCATGGTAGTCAACATCTTCACGCAGCCCGGCGACAAGGTCATCATTCAGCCACCCGTGTACCACCCCTTCCGCCTCACGCCACAAGGCAACGGCCGCGAGGTGGTGTGCAACCCGCTCAAGGAGAACGCCGACGGATCCTACTCCATGGATTTCGACAACCTCGCACAAGTGGCCGACGACAAGTGCAAGGTGCTCATCCTCTCCAATCCCCACAACCCAGCCGGCATCGTGTGGGACAAGGCCACATTGGCGCGCCTGGCCGACTTCTGCTACGACCATCACATCCTCGTCGTCTCCGATGAGATTCATTGCGACATGGCGCTCTGGGGTAACAAGCACCTGCCGTTTGCCATGGCCTCCGAGAAGGCCGCACAATGCAGCATCACCTTCGGAGCACCTTCCAAGACATTCAACATTGCGGGCATTGTAAGCTCCTACGCCATCGTGCCCAACGACACCCTGCGACAGAAATTCTACTCATGGCTCACCGCCAACGAGTTCAACGAGCCCACACTCTTCGCGCCCATCGCCACCATAGCCGCCTTTCAGCAGGGCGAAGCGTGGCGAAAGGCCATGCTCCATTACGTGGAGCAGAACATCCTGTTTGTGGAGGACTACTGCCGACAGCACATGCCGCAGATAAAACCCTTGCGGCCACAAGCCTCATTCCTCGTGTGGCTCAACTGCCGACAACTGGGACTCACCCACGATCAGCTCGTCTATCTCTTTGTAAACCACGCCCACCTCGCCCTCAACGATGGCGAAATGTTCGGACAAGGCGGCGAGGGATTCATGCGCATGAACGTGGCCACGCCACGCGCCATCTTGCAGCAAGCTCTCCACCAACTATGGAAAGCCTTGCAATAGGCACAGGCAAGAAAACCGCCACAAGCACACGCCTCAAAACAGCGTTCATTACTCATTGTATATCAATAAGCATCTTGCCGCGCAAAATAACAATTATTATTTTGCACGGCAAGATTCCCATCAAAGTGGGACTTGACCTATATAAAACGGGAACTGCCATGAAAAGAAGTCTTATCATAATCCTTTTCTTGCTGTTGAACTTGGCAAATATCTGTGCCCAAAGCACCTTCACAGCTCGCGTGGTGGACGCTGCCACAGGCGACCCACTGCCCATGGCAAGCGTATACGTCAGTTCCTCCCACTCCACCATCACCAACCAAGAGGGCGACTTTTCCATCGTGGCACATCCCGAAGACGTGCTCCGCATCTCCTATGTGGGCTACAACGCCAAGAACGTTAAGGCCAGCGAATTGGGGCGCAAGGTGGCGCTGAAGCCCTATGCCAGAATGCTCCAAGAGGTGACCGTCACCCCTATCGATGTCGTGGGCTTGCTCAAGAAGTTGGTGAAGAAGCTCAAAATGGAATATGCAGAACACCGCTTCGAACAGTCCAACTATTTCTACCGTCAGGTTTCATCTAACGACACCACCTACAACGAGCTCATCGAGGCTTTCTTCCGTAGCCAGTCAGACATCGCCCTGCGCAACTTCATGCTCACCACGGGACGCTAGGGCAACATCGAAAGTGGCGACACGCTGAAGCCCTTTTATAAGTTTCGCAACTATTACACCACTTCTTGCATCGCCCCGATGCTTCCCGATCCCGGTATATGGAGAGACCTTTACACACCGCTGCCCTATAAGTGGACCAAGCACTACTATGACGACCTATACAACCTGTCATACGCCATCTTGCAAGGCGATGATGACTCAAAAATCATCGTGGTGCAGTTTGGCGAGACGGCGCAGGGCACCACTCACGCCATGACGGGAAGACTGATGTTTGACATGGACAAATTACGCCTGCTCTCCTTTCGCGGGAAGGTGCACAACGAACTCGTAAGAATCCGCTATCGCACGTCGGGCCCCACATCCATGTTTCGCTATTGTCCGCGCGACATCGAAATCCAGATGACCTACAAGCACGACCGCGGATTCGACGAGGTGGCGTCCATTGGCACGCGCATGGTAGTCAACCGAGGCAAGAACGACTACGGTGGTGTCTACTGGAGCACCCTGTTCAACATTGGCAATTATGATATCGGTGAAGGAACGTCCACACGCAAGGAGGACATCTACAACGCCCTGAGCCAACGGGGCAACGACGAAGCCTTCCGTGAGCATTACAAGATCGTGAAAACCACTTCCACCGAAGAGGCCATCATCAGAAAGTTTGAACGCGAGGGCTGCTTCGGAACATTCACAAAGTGACGTATGTTTTGCAACATGCGGCCTCGTCATTTGTGTGGGGCAAAGGCCCCAAAGTGCTTAGTCCATGGTAAGCTGCGCTGAAAAACATCGATAGGCAAGCGAAACCAAGGAATAAAAACAAAATAAATCGCGAGAACGCTTGCGTTTTCCATGTTTTTTTTTAGCTTTGCTATTGTAAGTAAAAGTCATCTTGAAGGCTGGGGCCCATCTGACAAATACCCTCTAAAACGAAACAACCATGAAACAGCACAACACCTATTGGTTCAGAAGCCTGACCACCATATTATTTTTCATTGCCTCGTCGCTTTCGCTTCATGCCGCGGAGAACGACAGCATCGGTTACTTCACGAAGATTGTGGGGAAGTTCAACCATGTGTTTCCGCAAGAAAAGCTATACCTTCATCTCGACAACACGGGCTATTTTATCGGTGAGACCCTTTGGTTTAAGGTCTATCAGGTTTGCAGCAACAACGACTCGCTGGGCGGGCGCAGCAACATAGCCTACGTGGAGCTCTACAACACGACAGGCGAAATGGAAAAACAAGTGAAGGTGAAGCTGAATCATGGTGTGGGCATGGGGCAAATCAAGCTCGATGACATCCTCCGCGGTGGTTTCTTTGAGATCCGCGCCTACACACGCTACATGCTCAACTGGGGCAAGGACGCCATATTCTCCCGAACCATACCCGTCTTTGAAAAACCCGCGAAAGAAGGAGATTACAGCAATCCCAGGCTCTGGACACCCAGGGCGACCGACGTGCCCAGCAATCGCGACAAGTCAGAAGGCCTGAAGCACAACATCAACGCCAAGTTTTATCCCGAGGGCGGCCATTTGATCAAAGGTTTCAAAACCCGGGTGGCCTTCGAGTTGCTGGACCAGCAAGGGCAACGGCTGAAAGCTGCCTGCACGCTGAAACAGGGCACGCAGACGCTGATGCGCACACAGACCAACAACGATGGGCGCGGCATGGTGTTTGTGACGCCAAACGACTCGCCCTGCACGCTGTACGTTGTATGCGACAACGGGCGCAGCGCCAACATCCCTCTCCCTGCCGCCGAGACATCAGGCGTGGCACTCAGCGTCGACATGATGCAAAAGAGCCAAATACCCATCCAACTATCAGCCACAGCAGACTGGCAAGGGCAGACTGTTGGCGTGACGCTGATGAACAACGGAAAGGTTTACTTTTGCGAGGAACACACGTTGGGCGACAAGCCCCTCACCCTCTCGGTGCCACGTAGGCAGATGAAAGAAGGTGTGTCGCAACTAACCGTCATCGGCGAGCACGGGCAGATACTCGCCTCGCGCATGCTCTTCAGCTATCCCCATACCAAGGTGGCCCCCATCCACATCGCCATGGACAGCGTGACAGGGCGCACCATCAAGATGTCGGCCACCACATTGCCCAACACCACCTTCTCGCTCGCCGTGAGAGACGCAGGCAGCCAGATAAGCGAATGGAACCAAAACGCCGCCTCATGGCTGTTGCTAAGCAGCGACCTGAAAGGCTACATCAACCATGCAGCCTACTATCTCGAGAGCGACGACAATGAGCATCGTCAAGCAGCCGACTTGCTGATGCTGGTGCAGGGATGGCGCCGCTACGACTTCCAGATGATGGAGGGCAAGAAAAACTTCGCCTTCGACTATCCCATTGAGAGACAGATGATTCTCAACGGACAGATTTACCGCACCAAGAAGAAACAGCCCGTGGAAGGCATCGACCTCACACTGGTGCTCAACAATGCTGATGGCGATGCCCTTAAGGGATACACCAAGACCGATAGCCGAGGGCGTTACCGCTTCACCGTGCCCGACTGTTGGGGCAATGGCTGGACCATGTATGTGAAGACCAGCAAGGAAGACAAGCTGCAAGGCTACTACGTTGGCGTAAGCCGCAACTTCTCGCCCAAACCACGCGCCCTCGACCCTCAAGAGAGGCAACCCATACAACTCCTCGTGCCGCCCATCAACCTACAAGACGCCATCGACCGTGGCGACCTCACGCTGAGCACCGACAGCATACATGTGCTGCGCCAACTGTTGGTAACGGCCAAGCGCTGGCAGAAAAAGAACTATTGGGAGAGTTATCAGGGCAAGATGAATACGGCCGACCTGATATTCCGTCCAGGCGATGAGGTCGACCAACTGCTCGACAAAGGCATGTCCATGCCCACGCTGGTAGAATACCTGAAGGGCAAACTGCCTCAGCTCAAAGGAAGCGACAACGTGTCGGGCTACATGCCTTACATCAAAGACCAATACAACTATTACGACACAGGCCTGACCTATGGGCGTCGCCCCATCATGTGGTTTGTAAACAATCGCTTTGCTTGCGCCACGGGCGTATCAAGAAGAATAAGGAAGCCCGACAACCCCAACAACATAGAAAGCGAGAGAGATGGCGCCGTGGTTCCCTACGCTTTTCCTTTCTATATGGATGAGGTGAGCAAGGTGCTCGTAACAACAGCCAACGCCGACATCAACGATTGGCGCGCCCAGCAGGTTGGCCCCAACGCCATAAAGATCTTTGTGTACCAAAACCCTCAAGGCCGCTATTATCGCAAAAAGCCCAATGGACTGCGCACCACATGGTTCCACGGCCTTACCTACCCCGAGACCTACGAAGACAGAGAGCTAATGGGCATCATACCCAACGAAGATTTCCGCCGAACGCTCTTTTGGGAGCCCAACTTGACAACAGACGCCAACGGCAAGGTGTCGTTCGAGGTCTTGGCCAACAGCACTTGCCACGACTTGTACTATTCGGCAGAAGGAATCACCGAGAATGGACATGTGGTGGTTTCACAATAACCGCCAACAAGATACAAACGCATATCGGCTCCATTATGAACAAATGTATCTTCAGATTACTCATAGGCTTGTTGTGTATGCCCCTATGCATGCAAGCGCAAGACAACAGCCTCAAAGGACGCTTGGAGAAGGCGCCCATACAGGAGAAGGTGTATCTGCACCTCGACAACACAAGCTATTTCATGGGCGACACGCTCTGGTATAAGGCATACGTGGTGAAAGCCAACGACCTCACGCCCACCGATATGAGCCGCATCGTCTACGTGGAACTGGTGTCGCCCGACGGCTTTGTGGTGGAGCGCCAGCAGCTCATCGTGTCGGCCGATGGCTATGGGGCGGGCAACTTTGCGCTCACCGACTCACTCTACTCGGGCTACTACGAGCTCCGAGCCTATACACGATGGATGCTCAACTTCAACGTAACGGAAAAGTCGTACAACCGCATTTACCGCGAAGAATTCTACAACCGGAAGATGGCCGCCGACTTCTTTCGCCAATACGGAAGTCTGTATTCGCGCGTCGTGCCCATCTACGAAAGACCTCTTCAGGCAGGCGATTACTCCTTGAAGAGCATTGTTCCCCGGCCCCGCCAGCGAGCTCGAAAGGTGCCGAAACCACAGTTGAACGTGGCATTCTTCCCCGAAGGCGGCAACCGCATTGCGGGCACCTCGCAGCGCATAGCCTTCGAAGCGACCAACGAACTGGGCGAAGGAGTGAACCTCATGGGCAGCCTGGGACAGCAATCCATCGTGGCCAACCACTTGGGACGCGGCGTATTCTCGCTCAACAGCAACCAAGACGCATCGGAGAAAGTGGTGTTCAACTATAAGGGAAAGTCGTATTCGTTCGACTTGCCTGTGGCCCAACCGCAAGGAATAGCCATCCATCTCAACCAAGACCAGCTGCAACTGCAAGCCGTGGGACTCAATGCGCCGGCACTAACCATAGCCATTCTATGCCGTGGCGAACTGAGATACTACCAAGACATCAACCTCGACGCAACAGGCGCAGCGTCGCTTCGCCTCAACACCAGCAAGTTGCCAACGGGCGTCAACGATCTTGTGGTGATGACCCAAGAGGGCCAAGTGTTGGCCGACAGGTTGTTCTTCGTTGATCATCATGACCTCAACAAACAACAGATAACGGTCGAAGGTCTTAAAAAAGAATACGGTCCTTACGAGAAAATCAGCTTGAAGCTACAGGCTCCCGCCAACATCAAGACCATGAGCCTGGCCGTCAGAGACAACAGCTACGACACACCCACCTACGACACGGGCAACATTCTGACCGACTTGCTTCTGTCGAGCGACCTGAAAGGCTTCGTAGCCAACCCCGACTACTATTTCGAAGCAGACGACAGCACCCATCGGGCACGCCTTGACTTGCTGCTCATGGTGCAGGGATGGAGGCGTTATGACGTCAAGGATATCCTTGCCGACAAGCCCCTGCGCTATCAACCTGAGACAGCCATGACCGTGGAAGGTCACGTCTACTCCACCCCATCGAGCCATCCCATCGAGCCCGAAGAAATGCCTTGGTGGCGCATGGGCATATTCGGCTGGACGCTCGACGCCATTAACGCCAGCGGCGAAGCGGGCGAATTTGGCAAATACTCGGAAAGGTTTAGCAATGGCGAAGGCATGACTTATCTCGCCGAACAGGAGAAGTATGGCGAACCAACAGATAACAATAAGACCCAAAGAGCCGAAGTGGTATCGAACACCGCAACCGACGAACGTGGCGACCAAGATCCCGAAGCCACCAACCAGACCGATGCGGAGCACGGGGTGGACCATGGCTCGCTGAAGAAAGAAGTGGTCGTAAAAGGCGAGGTGGTGATGGGAACCGACGTTTGGCAGGTGGAGCAACGCACCGACAAGGGAGGCCATTACGCCTTTAGCCTGGAGCCGTTCTATGGCGACGCCATCCTGATGATGGGCGCATACGGCGACAACATCTCCAAGAAGAAAAAGAAGAAACTGGACGATTACGACGTGTTCAACGAAGACGCATGGCCCGAATACTACGTCAAGCGCGACCTCTTCTATCCCGTTTTTGCATCGAAATACTCATTTTACCAAACCCATCAACCCGCAAGCCAATGGGAAGAGACCTATGAAGAGACCGACACTGTGGAATATGCGGGAACCGAACTGAACGAGTTGAACGTGAAGGCACGCCGCAGGAAGAGCAAACACGCCATTGTTTGGAGCAAGCCCGCCTGCCAA
>OLGV01001002.1_pt1 | contig 9966 bp, 9 predicted proteins | sample 1605761 | NCBI WGS metagenome assembly OLGV01 (sample SAMN03283245) | human gut metagenome | biome: human-associated habitat; material: feces | host: Homo sapiens | place: Peru | collected 2012
AGACGAACGATTAAGTATCACATAAAAACATGGGCCTATAAGCTTGCTAAAAAGCTTGCCAGGATAGGCTTTATAGATAGGGTATTCAAGCTGAGCGAAAGGCAGAAAAACGCCGGCAGCGCGGATTACCGCGCGCTTAAGACGGACGTTATGCGAAAGACATTTGTAAACGTTGTGAATCAGGACCTTACGCCGCTGCTCAGCGGCATAAAGAACGACACGCTGCTCATATGGGGCGATAAGGACACGGCGACGCCGCTTGAATACGCAAAGCTGATGGAAAAGAAAATGCCCAATGCGGGTTTGGCTGTGCTGGAAGGCGCGGGGCATTTTTCATACGCGGAAAAATATCCGCAGTTCTGCGCCGTTATGAAGGCGTATTTGAAAGAATAGGAGAAATCTTTTACCTATGGGAAACGAGCTTGTTAGCAGCATTCTGAGTTATGCGCTCAGCGTATTCATGGGGGCGGCCGTTGTGGCGGCGTCCGTTCCGCTGGTGCATATATTGCAGCTTGAAAGTTATCAGGGCAAAATGTACCTGAAATGGCTTATGAAGCATATCGGTTCGGACTTTGTGCCGAGCTTTGTCGCGGGCGCGGCGGCGCTTGCGCTGAGGGCGGGCTATGTGCTTATAGGCGGAACCAATCCGCTTATCGGCCGCATATGCTATTATCTTGCGGATATAGTATACATAGCCATGCTTGCGGTGATATATTTTTCCTATGAGAAAAAGCCGCACGTTAAGCCCATCGCCTATACGGGCCGCGTAAAGCGCCTGCTTGCGGCGGAATTCATATTGGCAACGCTGTTCAGCGCAATGTTCTTCTCTCCCTTGCTTTGGGATAAGTACGGCCTTGCGTGGATAGTATACATGCCGCCGATGATAATACGCTACCTTCCGGGGCTTATACTGCCGCTGTTTGTGTTCATATGCTATATTATCACCTATCCCATAGAGGAAGGCGTGAAGCAATGGTATCTTAACGATGCGAAGCGTATGCTTAAGGAGCATGAAGGGCTAATCCGCATAGGCATAACGGGAAGCTACGGCAAAACCGGCGTTAAATATGCGCTCAGTGAAATACTCAGCCGCAAATATAACACGCTCATAACCCCGGGCAGCTACAATACGCCAATGGGCGTTACGCGCACGGTAAGGGAATACTTAAGCGATGCGAACGAGGCTTTTGTTGCTGAAATGGGTGCACGCTATGTTGGCGATATAAAAACGCTGTGCAAGCTGGTGCATCCGCAGTACGGCATAATAACCGCCGTGGGCAAGCAGCACCTTGAAACATTCAAGAGCCTTGACAATATAATAAATACTAAGGCAGAGCTTATAAGCGGGCTTGAAGAAGGCGGCTGCTGTTTCCTGAACGGGGACGATGAAAACTGCCGCAGGATATATAAGGAATATGCATCCGCGCGCAAGCTCTATCTTTACGGCACGGAAGGCGACGACCTTTATATGAAGGCCGAAAGCATAAAGGTAACGAGCGAAGGCAGTACATTTGATTTGATCGCGGAGGACGGCGCAAAGGTAAGCTGCACGGCGCAGCTTCTTGGCCGGCACAACATAGTCAACCTTACTGCGGCGGCAGCGCTTGCGTATAAGCTTGGCATGGGGCTTGATGAAATTGCCGCGGGCATAGCCGGCGCAAGGCCCGTTGAGCACAGATTGCAGCTTATTCCGGGCGCGGTAACGGTTATAGACGATGCTTTCAATTCAAACCCGGTCGGCTCAAAGGAAGCTCTGAAGGTGCTTGGCTCGTTTGAGGGCAAAAAGCGCGTGGTGGTCACGCCGGGCATGGTTGAACTCGGCGCGGAAGAAGCGGAGCTGAACCGCGAATTCGGTCGCTGCATAGCGGAAAACGCGGATGTGGCAATAATAATTGGCAAGGCCCATGCGGACCCGATATGCGAAGGCATAGCGGAGCGCGGCTTTGACCCGGCAAACCTTGTGCGCGTGGCAAGCCTTAAAGAGGCCACGGAAAAGCTGGCACAGTACGGCGGGGCGGGCAGCGTGGTGCTGTTTGAAAACGACCTGCCGGATAACTATAATGAGTGACGCGGGCAAGAGGATAGAGGAGGAGTAAGCATGCAGAATATAGGCGTATTCTTCGGCAGCAGAGCGGCCGAGCATGACGTGTCCGTAATATCGGGACTTCAGATATTGGAAAACGCGGATAAGGCCAAATACAACGCGTTTCCGGTCTATGTTTCACGCAAGGGCGAATGGTTCGTAGGCGAACCGCTGAAAAACGTTGAAACCTATAAGCATTTTGATGAAAATATGAAGGGGCTTACAAAGGTGTACCTGCCCCCGGTGCCCGGCATGGGCGGCCTTTATGCGAATGCGGGCGGCCTTTTCGCCAAGGCGAAGCTCATATGCCCCATGGATTGCGCAATACTGGCGTTCCACGGCATGAACGGCGAGGACGGCACCATGCAGGGCCTGATGGAGCTTGCGGATATGCCGTATTCAAGCTGCGGCGTGCTTGGAAGCGCGGTCGGCATGGATAAAATAGTTATGAAGGCCGTATTCAAAAGCATGGGCTTGAACGTGCTGGACGGCACATATTGCTACCGCGACACATGGCATGCCGACAGGGAAAAGATAATTGCCGAGGCCGAAAAAATAGGCTATCCGGTATATGTAAAGCCGGCTAATTTAGGCTCATCCATAGGCATATCCCGCGCGGCGGACAGGGAAAGCTTTATAAAGGCAATGGACACCGCCTGTGCATACGATAAGCGCATATTGATAGAAAAAGGCCTTGAAAAGCCGCGGGAGATAAACTGCGCCTGCCTTGGCATGGGCGCGGACTGCATTGCTTCGCTGTGCGAAGAACCCGTATCGTGGGAGGAATTCCTCACGTTCGATTCAAAGTATATAACGAGCGCAGGCAAGGGCATGCAGAGCCAGGCAAGGAAGCTGCCTGCTCCGATAAGCGATGAGCTCACCGCGGAAATACAGCGGATCACCCGCGAAGTTTTTGCCATGCTCGATTGCCGCGGCGTTGTAAGGATAGACTATATGCTCGATGGCGAAAGCAACACACCATATGTTTGCGAAATAAACACTATACCCGGTTCTTTTGCATTCTATTTGTTTGAACCGATGGGCATAAGCTTCAAGCAACTTACAAACAGGCTGATAGAGCTTGCGTTTGCGGGCGCAAAGGAAAAGAAAGCAAGCACATTTGCGTTTGATTCCAAAATACTTGAAAAGGCTTCAAACGGCATAAAGACCGTTAAAAAATAAGAAAAGCGCAGTTTGCGCATATAAGAAAGGATAAACAAAAGATGACTAATCTGTATCAGCAGTGGAGAGACATTGCCGAGGCCGAGCGCACGCAGGAAGCGGGCGAGAAATTCTGGAACGATTATTTCGAGGCGGAGACCGAGAATTATAAAAAGCTGCTTGCCGACCACGAAAAGGTCTACAGCGGCAAAATAAGCGAACTTGCCCCCATGTTCAACATGGATGAACCCACGTTTGTCGGCTTTATAGACGGCATAAACACCAGCCTTAAGACCGAGATAGATTTGGATACGCTGGAAAGCGACAGCGTTGTTACGCTGGACATAGACTTTGAAAAGCTTTATTACAACATGCACGAGGCCAAGGCAAGCTGGCTTTACGAGCTGAAGGAGTGGGACAAGGTGCTCAGCGAAGCCAAGCGCCACGAAATAACCAAGCAGTATCGTGCATCCAAGGTGTTCGTTAAGGAAAACACCGTGCGCAGGAACGATCCCTGTCCCTGCGGCAGCGGCAAAAAGTATAAAAACTGCTGCGGCAAAAACGCCTGATAGGGCAATAGTATAAAAGCTGAAGGATAAGGAGGGCTGTATTTATGAAGCTTAAATTCTGCGGCGCGGCGCGCTGCGTTACGGGTTCGTGCCATATGCTTTGCTATGATGGCGGCAAGGTGCTTATCGATTGCGGTATGCGCCAGGGCGCGGACGAGAAAGGCGAACTGGGGGCGAGCGATTTTGCGTTTGACCCGAAGGAAATAGACGCGGTGCTCCTTACCCATGCGCATATTGACCACAGCGGGCTGCTGCCGCTTATGGTAAAGCGCGGCTTTGACGGCAAAATAATAACCACGAAGGCCACCGCGGAGCTATCGGGCATAATGCTGCCGGACAGCGCAAAAATACAGGAGCAGGACGCCGAATACCAAAACCGCAAAAATCTGCGCGCGGGCAAGCCGATGGTGGAGCCGATGTATACGCCGGCGGATGCGCAGAAAACGCTTGAATACTTTCAACCGGTAAGCTATGGCGACATAGTGGAGGTTTGGCCGGGGCTTAGGGCCAGATTCAATGACATAGGCCATCTTTTGGGCAGCGCGGCGATAGAGCTTTGGGCGGAGGAAAAGGGAACTACCACAAAGCTTGTATTTTCGGGCGACATAGGGCGCGACGAAAGGCCCATACTGCGCGACCCTTCCAGCATAGACGGCGCGGATTACGTTGTGATGGAGGGTACATATGGCGACAGGGAACACGACGCAACAACGGAAGAGGATAAGGAAAAGCAGCTTGCGGACGTGCTGAAGGAAGGCATTGCGCGCGGCGGAAACATAGTCATTCCGTCATTTGCCGTGGGCAGGACGCAGGAACTGCTTTATACAATAAAGCGGCTGATGATGAAAAACGCCGTGCCGGGGCTTGAAAAGATACCGGTGTTTGTGGATAGTCCGCTCGGCATAAACGCGACCAAGATATATGAACGCTGCGCGCGGGAATATTACGACGAGGAAGCGCTGGAAATGCTGAAAATGAGCGGCTCTCCGTTCGACCTGCCCAATCTTAGGGTAGCCGAAACGGGAGAGGAAAGCAAGCTCATCAACTTCCAGCCGGGCTGCAACATAATAATATCCTCCTCCGGCATGTGCGATGCGGGCAGGATAAGGCATCACCTTAAGCATAATCTTTATAGGCCGGATTCGACCATATTGTTCGTTGGCTATCAGGCGAACGGCACGCTTGGCCGCATATTGCTGGACGGGGCTAAGAGCGTTAAACTCTTCGGCGAACAGATACAGGTGAACGCCGCAATACGCATGATAGAGGGCTTTTCCGGCCATGCGGGCAGGAGCGAGCTTCTGCAATGGATAAGGGAAATAGGGTCAACGCCCAAATGCGTGTTTTTGGTGCATGGCGAAAGCGAAACGCTGGACAAATTCGCCGTGGATGTGCGTGCGCTGGGACTGGACGTTGAAATACCGGATCTGCTTGACGAATTTGAGCTCAGCTACGGCGCAAGCGGCGTGGTACGCATGCCCGCGCTTACGCCGAAGAAAGAAGAAGAGCCGGATCTTTTCATAGGCCGCAGGCTGAATATGATCGCCAAGCAGTGGGGCATAAACGGCGCGCTGTACTGCATGCGCGGCGAAGAACCGCTCTACGATACGGCGATAGGCGTGGCCGATGCGAATAAACAGAACCTTAACGGGATACATACCCGCTTTGCCGCGGGAGAGATAACAATGGCGTTTACCGCGGCGGCTGCGCTGATACTGGATGCGCAGGGCAAGCTGGATATGGACGCTCCGTTGGACAAACTGGTGCCGGAATACGTCCATGCTGCCGAAATCACGGCAAAAGAACTGCTGCTTGGGCAGAAGACCGTGCCGGACTATGCGGACTATGACATGAGCTTTAAGCTTTATCAGCAGGCGCATAAGGAAAAGCTGGGCGCAATGGAAACGTTCAAGCTTACTTGGAATGCGCTCAACGGTGCGATAAGCGATGAAGATGTGCTGAATATAGTGAATAAGCTTGACGTGGTGGACGATCCTGAAAATTCCGCGGGCAGAAGGAGCAGCTACCGCATACTTGGCATGGCCGTGGCAAGGGCATACGGGAAGAGCCTTGCGGATGCGCTTAACGAGCTTGTGTTCGCGCCGCTCGGCATGAACGATACCGGCCTTGATAAGGTGGCGGAAGTCACATATACGGCTAAAATGGGCGACGAGAGCATAGTTGTGGACGCGCCAAAGCTTTGCGCCGGTGAAGCAGGCGGCGTTGTGAGCGCGTATGATCTGGCGCATTTCGGCACGGCGCTGCTTGAAGGCAAACTGCTTGACGAGGAGCATATGGACATAATGCTTGCGCCGAATGCCTGCGGATTGAGAACGCTGAACGGATGGTATTATGCGGATAGCGGCATAGAGCAGACGCAAAGCGCACTGTATATAAATGCACAATACGGCGTGAGCGCGGCAATGCTTGCAAACGCACCGAGCGCAAAGGAAGATGCGGACGAAACCGGCGCAAAATCGTTCGTGCAGCGCATGAGATACGAGATGGACGACGTTTACCTGAAGGCGGAGGATGTGCAGCTTGAGCGCATAAACGACGCAAACGTTTACTCCGTGCTTAAGTTAGCCGTGAACGAGGATCAGCAGGAGTTCGTAGCCGGCAACGATATTTCGCTTGCCGAGGCGGCCGCGCTTGAGAACGCGCTGCCCTATGCCGTTACGCAGAATGGTGTTGCTGTGGGCTTTGCGCTGCTCAATGCGGATAAAGACCGCGGTGTATACGAAATATGGCGGCTGATGATAGACAAGCGCTTCCAGCATAAGGGCTTCGGCACTGCGGCGATGAAGCTTGCAATGGCGGAACTGAAGCGCATGGGCGCTGAAAAGGCGCGGATAAGCGTTGAAATAGGCAACGAAGCAGCCATTGCCATGTATCAAAAGCTGGGATTCAGCTTTACCGGGCGCATGGAATACGGCGAAGCATACATGGAATGTGAACTGTAAGGAGGATAAATGGACGGCATATTGAGTTATGTTATAGATGCGCTGTACAGCCTGCCGGGCATATTGGTGGGGCTGTCGTTCCACGAATGGGGCCATGCGTACGCGGCTTATAAGCGCGGCGACCCGACCGCAAGAAACCTTGGCCGCATGACGGTCAACCCGCTTGCGCATATCGATCCGCTTGGTTTTCTGTCGCTGTTGATACTGGGCTTCGGCTGGGCCAAGCCCGTGCCCGTGAGCACGCGCAACTTTAAGTCCCCCAGGAAGGACGAACTTATCGTGTCCCTTGCGGGCATAATAGTGAACCTTATACTGGGCGTGGTGTTCATGATAATATGGATTGTGCTCATATGCCTGCCGTGGAGCAACGAAATACTCAACACAATGGTGCAGTATTGCTATACCATAAACTTTGGCCTTGCGGTATTCAATCTGCTGCCCATTCCGCCGCTTGACGGTTACCATGTGGCGCAGTGCCTTTTCATGAATGCAAAGACTTATAAGTTTTTCGGCTTTGTTGAAAAGTACAGCTATGTTATACTCGTGGCCGTGCTTATAATCAATTCGCGCACGCATTTTCTCAATACGATAGTGTATTGGCTTATGATGCCACTCATGAGCTTGGCTTCGCTGATACTGAGCATTTTCTGAGCGCGGCGCAAGGGGAAAACGGATGGCATATGAAGTTCATCTAAAGGAGTTCGACGGGCCGCTTGATTTGCTGCTGCATCTTATTGAGCAGGCGAAGGTGGATATAAAGGACATATTCATATCCGAAATCACAAACCAGTATCTTTCGCTTATGGAAGAACTGGATGAGTTGGACATGGATACGGCAAGCGAGTTTCTGACCATGGCGGCCACGCTGCTGTATATCAAATCGCGGCAGCTTTTGCCGCGCCCCGTTTAAAATTTCACTTATCTTTTTTTGTAGACGACCAGCTCCGGATTTTTGCCGTTTTCTTCGTAGGTGCAAATCAGTAAAAAATCCATGCTTGCGGCGATTCCGAAGCGGCGCAAGCCGCCGTATTCGCATTCCAGCTCGTTGCCGAGATATGTGGCGTTGTCGTCAAGGAATTTTACGGCCGTCCCGTTCGGCAGTCGGTATTCGAGGTTGATGAACTTGCCGACAAGAGCGTTGAGCTTTTCAACCTTCGGCAGCCCGTCGATATTTAAGCCGTTTATTTCATCGATAAGCTTTTGCTTGTATTCCTCGAATTTTTCCGCGCCGCCGAGATATTCGTACCGTTTCCAATAGTTGAGCTTGGGCAACATATCCTCCATGTATTTGCGCGCCTGTTCTGCCGAGAAGTTCTCGTTCGTCATATTCTGCACGCAAACCTCTATCAAGTCATCCATGTTGTGATACATATATTGCCCGTCGGCATAGCACCATTTGCAGTATTCCTCGTTGAAAAAGCCGTCCGTTTCCCTGCTGATATCGGTGTCGTCAAGAGGCATACCGCAGCACTGGCAAATAAGCTGTCTCGGCGAGCCGAGAAGCGTGTTGATAGAAACGTCAAACAGCTTTGACAGCAGCTTCAATGTCTCTGTGTTGGGCGTAGTTTCGCCGGTTTCCCAGCGAGAAACCGCCTGGCGGGTAACAAATACTTTTTCCGCAAGCTCGTCCTGAGACATACCCTTGCCTGTTCTGAGTTTAAGAATAATATCCTTTGTATCCATAAAATCATCACCTCGGGGTTATTATAATTTAAAGCCGTCGGAATAACAAGCAACTCGCTGTTGCGACGGTCGGTGAAGTCAGACGCAGAGCGCGAAAAAAGATTACGACCTCGCCCGAATTATCAGTAAAATCACGCCCGCAGCGCAGAGAATTGCGCCTATGGGCACCGAGATTTTCAGCATGACGTTCCATAAGTGATAAAAGTCGAGGGGTGCGTCGTTTGTGCCGTGAAGCACGGCATAAGAAAGACAGGAAAATATCAGCGCCAAAACACCGAGGATAATAAAAGCTGTTCCGAAAATCAATAATTTCTTATCCATTTGCGCCTCCCGAGCATTTGCTTTTTGTTGCCTTAATTCATTATAACATCAGATAAAGCTTTTGGCAAACGGCTCAGATAAATGTTTTCGGGTATCGTCCGTAAATAAAAGCGGGGTGCCGCGTCTTTTCGTTGCCGCACCCCGCTTTGAAGTTATATGGCTAATACCGCGTCCAGACACAGGGTAAGCGCATATTCATATGCGTTGCCGCCCCAATGCCGCTCATCGTATTTATCAACATCGGCAAGACTGTCTGCCGTATACAGTATCATTCCCCATGTTGCTTTTCTGAAAGCTGCACACGCCGAAAGCGCCGAGCATTCCATTTCCACAACAGAACAGCCTTCGCTTTTGCGATATTCGACTTTTTCTTTTGTCTCGCGGAAAAAGCCGTCGGTAGACCATGTAATAACCTCTTGATATTTCATGTTGTGCTCAAGTATTGTTTTTTCAATGGCCTTTTTTGCTCTTTCGTTGATTTCCATAAAGCGTGAGGGAGGAGCGTAATGATACGATGTCCCCTCGTCGCGCAATGCTTTGCTCGGAACAAGGAATGTACTTTCCTCAAAATGTTCAAGTGCACCGCAGCTGCCCGCAGAAATAATTTCACAAACTCCGTACCCGATTAGCCAGTCAAGTATTTGTGCGGCGGCGGCAGCACCGACAGGCGCCTGACAGAGAACGATTTCCCCGCCTTTGTATTTTGTTATATAAATAGGATAGTTCTTTGTTGCGCTGATAAAAGTCGATACTTGTTTGGTGTCGGAGCTGTTTGCATACTCGTCTATGTAATTGCCGAGAAATGCGAATACACATTTCTTCGGAAGATTGAGGTTTAGATTTTCATGAACAGGACTTATGACCGCTGTCTGCTCAGAATCAAACTCTAATATAGGTATCTCATTTCTTATAATTCCCATACCACTACCTCACAAATACTAAGTTAAAAAATGCGGAGGCAACAGCAGCACTGCACCTCCGCTTATTATTATTTCTCTCCGCCGACTGCCTTGAGCACTTCGGTTTTGAACTCACCGTGGATTTTGTACTTCTTGAGGAAGACGATAAGCGAGACGACTATCATGACGGGCGGGACGATGAACATCAGGAACGATATTGCGCTGTTCGCCGCTGCGGTCTGTACAGCCGCTTCGCCGTTGTAGCCGGTTATGCTGAATGCGGCATA
>OLGV01001004.1_pt1 | contig 9961 bp, 11 predicted proteins | sample 1605761 | NCBI WGS metagenome assembly OLGV01 (sample SAMN03283245) | human gut metagenome | biome: human-associated habitat; material: feces | host: Homo sapiens | place: Peru | collected 2012
ATCAGCAGAATAACCGGAACTGCCCCTCAAACCAGCAGAACAATCAGAACTGCCCTTCCAACAGACAGAATAACCGGACAGAGAACAAGAAAAATCAGAATGCACAGGATCAGAACAGCAGGAACTGTCAGAACTGACGATATTTTCTGCGGAATATTATGGAATGCGACGGAAATTTCCGCCGCATTTTCTGTTTTGCCGTCCGTTTTGTGAGCATATCCACGCAAAGCATCGGAAAATGACGAAAGAAAAATTTGCAATCGCCGTTTCGCTCAGCTATACTATTAAACAGAACGCAGAAAGGAACGGTCGTAAAAATGGACAAGATCTCACGTACATATCACCGCGGACGTGTATTATGCACACTTTTCGTACTCGGCGACGGCTTCGCAGTATCAATCGAGGAAAACGATGAACGCACCGAGCGGACTTTTTTCTCCCTCGATGACGCAAAGCTTGTATTCAGGACTGCCTGCACCCTGGAGCTTCTCCCCTCTGTGCTGTGCGAATTCTGCGATTTTCTGACGGAAGAAAAAATAATTTCAGCCTGAATATTTTTGTAAATTAAATGTGAACAGCTGTCTTTAAGCAGCGTCCATTCTCCAAAAAGCCCTGTTTTCCGTGCTTTTTCGGATATGTCGTCTGCCCGAAAAAAATCTCAAAAAAAGCTTGACATTTGCATATGATTGTGATATAATAATAAAGCAGTCAGGGAAGAGAACAAAACAATGCAAAATTTCTTCCTGAGATTGACAATTTGGCTATATATGCGAGTGTGCTGGAATAGGCAGACAGGCACGTTTGAGGGGCGTGTGTCTTTGACGTATGGGTTCAAGTCCCATTACTCGCACCAAGGCAGTAAGCTGAAAGGCTTGCTGCTTTTTATTTATCGCATTCTTTCTTTGCTATGCCCTGCTCTTATACCATTGCGCATGGCTTTTCGGAAATTTTATCGTAAAACCAAAGGAAATGCTGAATAATAGATTTGTTACGTTTCCTAAGAGACGTATTTAGAGGTATCTTCCCCGCCTGCGGCATGGAAAGATATCTTAATCAGCAGTTTCCAAGATCTGAGGAGGCAGACATTATGGCTGATTTCAGCATAAGCGAAATGCAGGAAATGCAAAACAGGCTTCAGGAAAAATACAGGGACAAGTGGGAACCTATCTGCCCCGAAACGGGCAAAAACAAGCTGCTGTGGCTGATAGGCGAAATAGGCGAAGTAATTGATATCGTCAAGAAAAACGGAAGTCAAAAGGCGGTCGCCGATCCGTCGCTGAGAAAAGACCTCATCGAAGAGATGGCAGATGTTCTGATGTATTACAACGATGTGATGCTTTGCTACGGAATATCCGCTGATGAGCTTAAAAAGGCATATACCGAAAAGTTTGAAAAAAATATGCAGCGCTGGTGAGCCGTCCCGAGATTATATGTGAAGAATCCGCAGAAGATGTACAACATTTCTTCTGCGGATTTTTATCCTCCCAGTTATAGATAAAACCTATAACTGATTATAGATAACCTGTACTTGACATTTACTGTGTTTTTGTATATAATAAACACATAAAGCAGATAGGTTTTATAAAAACGATAAACAATACAAATGAAATCGGAGGAATTAAAATGTTATCTTCAATTTCAAGATCAAATATATTCTCAATGCGAATGTGCATCGGCTGATATTCCGCTAAAAGAAAGAGATAAAAAGAGAAAGAAACAAAACAAAGACACCACCAAATACGTCTCTTAGGAAACGTAACAAATCAAAATAACGAATTAAAAGAAAAAATAAATTGATATTATTCAGGAGGAATTTACAATGGCTGACAAGAAATATAGATTTGAAACCTTACAGGTACAGGCAGGACAGGAAAATCCAGATCCCACAACAGATGCAAGAGCAGTCCCCATCTACGCTTCCACATCTTTCGTTTTCCATAACTCCCAGCACGCAGCAGACCGCTTCGGCCTCCGTGACGCAGGAAACATTTACGGCAGACTTACCAACCCTACACAGAGCGTTTTTGAAGAAAGGATCGCAGTTCTTGAAGGCGGTTCGGCGGCTCTCGGCGTAGCTTCCGGTGCTGCTGCCATCAACTACACCATCCAGGCTCTTGCAAGATCGGGCGAGCATATCGTAGCTTCCAAGACCATCTACGGCGGTACATACAACCTTCTTGCCCACACCCTGCCGCTCACATCTCAGATCACAGCTACATTCGTTGACCCCGATGTTGAAGGTTCATTCGAGGCGGCTATCCGGCCCAATACAAAGGCTATCTACATCGAAACACTCGGCAACCCCAACTCGAACATCATCGACATTGAGGAAGTTGCAAAGATCGCTCACAAGCACGGCATTCCCCTTGTTGTTGACTCTACATTCGCTACGCCTTATCTCGTTCGTCCTATCGAGTACGGTGCAGATATCATAGTTCACAGTGCTACAAAGTTCATCGGCGGCCACGGTACAGCTATCGGCGGCGTTATCGTTGACGGCGGCACATTCGACTGGAAGGCTTCCGGAAAATATCCCTGGATCTCCGATCCCAACCCCTCTTACCACGGCGTAAGCTTTGCAGATGCAGCAGGTCCCGCAGCATTTGCTACATATATCAGAGCTATCCTTCTCCGTGACACAGGCTCGACTATCTCCCCGTTCCATGCATTTATGTTCCTCCAGGGACTGGAAACACTCTCACTCCGTGTTGAGCGCCATGTTTCCAACGCCCTGAAGATAGTTGAGTTCCTGAACGATCACCCGCAGGTTGAGGCTGTTCACCATCCGTCCCTCGAAACCGAGCCAAGCCACAAGCTCTACAAGAAGTACTTCCCTAACGGCGGCGGTTCTATCTTCACATTTGAGATCAAGGGCGATGACAAGACCGCTCAGAAGTTCATCGACAATCTGAAGATCTTCTCACTGCTCGCAAATGTTGCAGATGTTAAGTCGCTCGTTATCCACCCAGCTTCGACAACACATTCTCAGCTCAACGAAGAAGAGCTTCTCGATCAGGGGATCAAGCCCAATACTATCAGGCTTTCGATAGGAATTGAAAATGTTGATGACCTTATCGAAGCCCTCAGCGATGCATTTGATGCTGTAAAGTAATGTTTCGCCTGTACTGTTTATCGGACAGTACAGGCTTTTTTCTTTTTTGGATAATTTCACTTTGTGCGTGCTGTATCATTTTTGTTTTGCCGCAGCTTTTGCCATGACTGCTGCCCAAGTCCTTTCGGCGGACAGACACACGCCCATTCCCAAGTGTGTTCTCACGCCGATATAATGCCCGCCTGACGCAATATATCCCCGTGAGAACACACACTGCTGTGTGGCACTGCATGACCGACAGCAGGACAAAGTGACCTCATTTCACATTGCTTTCGGCTTTGCGCCCGATGTACGCAGAGCGGAAAAGTGAAATTATCCGAAATAATACACCAAGTTTGACATAACCGAGCCGCAATGGTATAATGAGAAAAAGGAGGGCTTTTTATGGGACTTATTCACATTTACTGCGGCGACGGAAAGGGCAAAACGACCGCCGCAATGGGGCTTGCTCTGCGTGCGGCAGGCAGCGGAATGAAGGTTTATATCGTTCAGCTTCTTAAAGGCGCAGATACTTCCGAGCTTGCCTCGCTGAAGCTTATACCAAACATCACAGTTGCGAGATGCGACAAAAATTACGGCTTCACATTCAGCATGACCGAAGAAAATATGCGCCTTATGACCGAATGCCACAACAAGCTTCTTTCCGATGCAGAAGCCGCCGCAAAAAGCGGTGAATACGGAATGCTCATTATCGACGAGTTCAACGCCGCATACGAATACGGATATCTCGACCGCAGGCTTGCAGACAGGATCGTACTGCAAAAGCCCGAAGCCTTGGAGCTTGTTCTGACCGGACGTGATCCGCAGCAGAAATTCATAGACGCAGCCGATTATGTCAGCGAAATAAAGGCGGTCAAGCACCCGTTCGACAGGGGAATAACAGCAAGAAAAGGGATAGAATATTAAAAAGTGCGGAGAGTTCAATTCAGCTCTCCGCACTTTTAGTATTATATCGGCTTAAACAAATCCGTGTGCTTTTTTTCGGGCAGCTTATCGCCCATTTCCTTTTTCATTTCCTCTTTGTTTTTGTACATCGCATTGTCCGCACGCCTGAAAACGCTCATGTAATTATCGTCGTCCGATGAATTGAACTCCGAATATCCATAGGCTATCGAAACAGGCAGACGGGCTATTGCCGACGAATTGAACTTCTCGATATTTTTCTCAAACTGGTTAAGAAGCTCTTTATAGAGAGGTGCGTTTGAGTCCTCAAGTATAACGCAGAACTCATCTCCGCCTATCCTGAATATTTTGTTCGGCTCAAATGTCTCGCGGATTATGCGGCTTGCGCTTGATATAAGGATATCGCCGAAATTATGTCCGTAGCCGTCGTTTATCTTTTTCAGATTGTTGACATCGAATACAATAACAGTGAATTTCGGTATTCCCTTTCTTATCTTGAGGTTCACCTTAACGGTTTCCTCACGGTATGCCGTTGCATTTCCGACTCCCGTAAGAGCGTCCTTGAACGCAAGGTCGTTTATCTGAATGCTGTTTTTCTTCAGACTGTCACGCATTTTGCGGAATGTATCGGAAAGAAGTCCAAGCTCATCTCCGGAGCGCCATGCTATCTGAACATTATAATCGCCGTTAGTCATATGCCTTGCCGCATCATTCATCTGGCGCAGAGGTGCTATGACGTGCCTGTCCGTCAGGACTGCCGCAAAAACAGCTGCCGCTACTGAAAACATAGCGATAAGCAGGGTTATCCATCTAAAAGCGAGCGGTTTTGAATGATCCGCTCCCGCCTCGCTTGCGGATATGCATAGCACAAGCTTCATTTTCCCGCTGATCCGTCCGATCGCATATGTAACTCCCGATTTTCCGTTTCCTGCGGTATAAAGCGTGCCGTTTTCGGAAAGATCCTCCCTGCCGCTGAATGAAGCTGAAAATATCTCAGCTCTGTACGAGTTGGAGCTTGTACAGCAGATGACATTGTATTCGCCGTCGGTAAGAAAAGCCGTGCCGTCCGAGCCGAAGCTTATCCCTGACAGGAAATCGGATATATCCGTGAAGCTCATGTCCATTCCGACCGAGCCTATCACCTTTCTGCCCGAATACACGGGAGCAGTGAACGAGATCACATCTGCGGCTGAATAGCTGCTCTTATGCGGTGCAGACCAATGAGCCTCATCATCCTCGGAATAAAAGCTGTCAAAATCAGACGATAATGATCTGGTAAGATTTTTAGCGGTCGATTCCCTTGAACTCAGGATCAGCTTATCGCTGCCTGCTGCCGTATCATTGACGCACACATACACAGCCGATGCGCCGCAGCCCTCGCCGAGACTTTCCAGAACAGCGGAAATATCGCCCATATATGCAGATATATCAGCCCCTGCCGCATACTTTCCCGAAGCATAATCAGCAGCTGCTTTAACGGAATTTTCGGCAGAAACCAGTTTTTCATCGAGAGCCGACGATTCCTTGACGCAGGTCATAGTCATGATCTCGTTGAGATTTTCGGTCCTGACAGATCCAAGGTCAAGCTGAGCTATCACCGATACTATTACAGCAGTGATAAGCACAGCTGCCGCCGCAAAGACCGAATAACGCATTCTGATGGATTTCATCCAATGTCGTCCCCTTTATTGTTCACGATAAAACCGTTTTTTAGTTCTGATATCGTCCTTATACTTAAAGCACGAATTCAGATGGATGATCTCGTGTCTTGATGCAGGCATAAGAAGAAGCCCTGCAATATCTTTTTCGCCCCAGAAATCAAGCAGCCAGACAGAATTTTCCTGCGGTGTAACTCCGCCTTCCGAGAATATCCTGTCAAGGCTCTTATCGGAAACACGCTTTTTCATATCAGAGCTGCTGAGAGCTCCGCAGATCTCTCGGGTGCGCTTTCCGACAGCGCATCGGTATTTCAGCAGTTCGTCGATAACGATATTTTTGCTTATCAGCATTATCTCATCATCCGTCATAGCATTGCCCGTGTCGGTAAATGCTGTTTTCATGCGCAATTTCCAGCTTTCGTCAAACACCTGACCGCCGTCTGCGGCAAGTACGCCCATTGTCAGATCCTCAATTCTTGCTATATGCCAAAGGCTCCATGCGATAGTTTCGTCCCTTGCCCCCGGCATGATATAGTACTCCTCCGGTTTAAGATCATCCGTCAGACCATCTATATTATTTTTTCCCGTTCCTGAAACTTCCCCCGAATGAAGCATTGAGTGGATCTGGAGGAAAAGATCCATTCCATGCTCAAAACCGTCCGCTTTCCTGATGACAGAGGTCAACTCCCTATGCATAGCGGACAGTTCATCTCCAAAATATTTCACAATGACACCGCCGTTCGTTTTATGACTAAATCCGCAAATATACACTGAACACCGTAAACTGACATTTACATCATAAGTCTTATCTATATTTTATCTGCAAGCCGGATCATGCAGACAATAAAGCAAATCAGCCGTTTTTCATCGGCAATAAAATCAAGGAAACAAATTTATAAAAGATTATAAATATCCTCGGATTTCCGCTTTATTGATACATTGTATCACAAATGAAAAAAATATAAAACAATTTTCTTTTTCATCCTCGTAAACTTTTATGACAATTACGTTAATTTTTCCATACATTTCCAGATAGCTATTCATCATTATTATTCTCAAGCAGCTTTTTATATGTCAGATCAATGCCGAATGCGCCGAGCGGAGCAGTGATAAATATCGCTGCGACAGCCTCGGAAAGAACTGTTTCGCCGCACGCAAGCCCCATAGCAAGCGGAACACCGCCCATTGCAGCCTGAACGGTCGCCTTAGGCATATATGCGATCATACAGAACAGGCGCTCCTTTGCATTCAGCGGAGTTTTTATCAGGCAGCAGAAAACACCGGCTGCCCTGAAAACCAGTCCGCCAAGTATCAGCAGTACAGATCCTAACCCACCGCTTACCGCATATGCAGGATCAACAGCCGCTCCGACAAGCACGAACAGCATTATTTCTGCCGCTGACCACAGCTTTGTCAGCTTAACGGTCATTCTCGGAGCAGCTTCGGGCAGACGTATTTTCGCCGCTATTCCCATGCTCATGACAGCGATAAGCCCTGAGAACGGGAATATTCCGTCAAGAAGGCCTTCCGCAGCGGCAAGCAGGAGCGATATTCCGAGAAAAACAATGATCTTTTCCGAATCTCTGAAGTGAAATCTTCCAAAGAACATTCCGAACAGCACTCCAAGCACTGCACCCGCCGCAATTCCCGAAATTATGGATATGGGGACATTCAGCAGTGACGATGCCGAAAATCCGCCGCTTTTCAGCAGTCCGGCAAATGCAGTGAACATTGCGATCGTAAACACATCATCTGCCGCCGCTCCTGCCAGTATGAGCTGCGGCACGCCCTTTTCCGTGCCTATCTTTTCATCTATGAACCTCGTCATTCTCGGCACAACCACCGCAGGCGATACCGATGCAATGACCGCACCCAGCAGCGCAGCCTCGCCCGTACTGAGTCCCAGAAGATGAGGTGCAAGCAGCGTTATTCCAAGGATCTCCGCCGCTGCGGGCAGAAAACACATCAGCACGGCAGGCCGTCCGACTTTTTTGAGATCCGAAATATTCAGCGATAATCCCGCCTTTGCGAGGATTATAACAAGCGCTATCTTACGTATGTCGGCGGATATGGAAAGCGTTGTTCCGTCGATAAGATCAAGGCAGTAAGGCCCGATGATTATTCCCGCTGCCATCATTCCGAGTATAGGCGGGATCCTGCACTTCCCTGCGAGTTTCCCTGCAGCAGATCCTGCAAGCAGCACGACCGATATTCCCAAAAGCATAACGATACCTCCAAACAAAAAAGCCGACAGCTTCTGCGTAAAAAGCAGAAGTCATCGGCTTATTTTTCAAATAAGCGGTTCTCGAATCATCTCCGAAGGAAGAACCTCATTTCCTTTTTCAATCATATCACATTTTTCGGGATATGTCAATACTTTATCATGCTCCGAGTGTGATAGTTCCGTTGATAACGAGGACAAACATCACGCATGTAACAAGGACGAACGCAACAGCTGCATATATTCCGATAAGATGCTTTTTGTTTTTCACCTCAGCAGCCTTTTCGGACGGCGGCAGCATTGATGTTTTTCTCAGCGCATTTACAAGCGGCTTATAAACAAGAAGTGTGATAGTTCCGTTGATGAATCCTTTCAGGAGATTGAACGGCAGAAATACTGTCGGAAGCATTCCCGCAACGACCTCACGGGGAGTTCCCATGTAAATAGGCGTGATAAGATAATTCCAGAGAAGCATCATAACGACCATTACAGCCGTGCCTGTTATCAGACCGATAACTGCACCTGACATCGTATGCTTTTTCTTGTAGATGACAGCGGCAGGCACAACGAAGGCAACTGTTGAAATGATGTTCATTATCGCTCCGATTATGCCCGTGTCGCTTATGGTGACAAGCTCGATCAGCGACACAACAACTGACATCAGCAGTGCCGCCGCAGGACCGAACAGAAATCCGCCGATAACGATGATAACGTCCTTCGGCTCATATTTCAGGAACGAATAAACAGGAATGTTTATCACGAAAACGGATATGTACGCCAGTGCGCAGAACACCGCCATAAGCACCATTTTCTTAGTTTTGTAGGAGTTTCTCTCTCCGACTGCTGTATTTGCCATATAGATCAATCCTTTCCGTGCGGCAATGGCATCCGCAAGGACCTGTAAACCTGAAAAGCCCCCGAACATAAATCGTTCGGGGGCAGAAAAATCAGCGATATGACCCGTTATCGGGAATATCGTCAACGCCTCTGGTTTCTTTCATCCGGACTATACCGTCGGTTTCGGGATCGCACCGAAATCAGCGAACAGGCTCTTTATCAGCCGCTCGGTCGAGGACTCGTGCATATGCACATTACCTCCGGTGAGGAATTTCACCCCGCCCTGAAACAGATTTGCAGATCATTTTTATTTGCTTAAAGGATCACTCCTCGTCGGGAGCTTCCTCTTCAGCCTCATCTTCGTCCTCAAGATCGAACTCAAGAAGCTCGCCGCAGTTAGGGCAGTTCATAGAACCTTCCTCGATCATCTGCTCATTCAGGCAGATTGTATCGCCGCATGTAGGACATGTAACCTCATAAAGGTCATCATCGTCGAAGCCGTCGAAATCATCTTCATCTTCATCGTCATATTCGTCGTCTTCTTCGTCGCCGCAGCATTCATCGTCAAGATCGTAATAGTCATTCTCGATCTCACCGAGATCCTCATCGATAGCATCGACAACATCAACGACCTCATCGATCTGATCCTGCATATCCTGAACTTCCTCAGCCATATCAGCAAGGATATCAGCCATCAGGGAAAGAACCTTGCCCTGCTTGGAATCTTTAAGTTCCATACCGTCCATAAGACCTTTAAGATAAGATACTCTTTCACTCAGCTTCATAGCCGCAGCCTCCTTTATTAGAAGAAAATCTTTTTATATTTCCACAGTCAGAGCTTATGCTCTTTCCATGTACTCGCCTGTTCTTGTATCGATACGGATCTTTTCGCCCTGGTCGATAAAGAGAGGAACCTTGATCTCAGCGCCTGTCTCCAGTGTAGCGGGCTTTGTAGCGTTTGTAGCTGTATCGCCCTTGAAGCCGGGATCAGTTTCTGTTACTACCAGCTCAACAAAGTTGGGCGGCTCAACAGTGAATACCTTGCCCTTGTAGGAGCAAACCTTACAGATCATTTCTTCCTTAACGAACTTGAAGTTGTCGCCGATAAGATCCTTGCCGATCGGAACCTGTTCGTATGAATCGAGATCCATGAAGTAGTAGAGGTCGCCATCGTTGTAAAGATACTGCATATCCTTACGGTCGATTCTCGCATCGTTGTACTTATCTGTA
>OLGV01001005.1_pt1 | contig 9957 bp, 4 predicted proteins | sample 1605761 | NCBI WGS metagenome assembly OLGV01 (sample SAMN03283245) | human gut metagenome | biome: human-associated habitat; material: feces | host: Homo sapiens | place: Peru | collected 2012
CCGCCACTCGACATGCATCTGCTGCACCTGATCCATAATAGCAGAAAATCGGTCATAATCCTGCATTTGCGGGGTACAGATTGTTATTTTCATCTCGTTTTCTCCTTGTTGTATCAAAAACACCCTGTCTGACACGGTTTCGGGTCCAGACAGGGCATTTTGATTTTCTTTTCAGTTGCCCGCTTCCACCTTGCTCAGCAGGATGCGGTCATTGTCCAGCGCCTTACCGGCGTTCTCGCGCTCGGTGTAGATGACGCCGCCCAGCACCATCGGCGCAATGCCCTCGGCTGGCTTCGGATGCTCCGCCAAATGCGTGCTGTCCTGTTCATATCCGGCGATGCGCTCGTTCAGCTCCTTGATCTCTGCCGGGTATTTCCGCAGCACCAGCTCCTCCAGTGCATACCGTTGGCTCAGATGGCTGGCACGGAGCATATTCAGCTTGCTGACCTCCATATCTAAATTGCATTTTTCGATGATCTGCGGGTTTCCTGTGGCCAGTGCCTTGATCTCGGCATAGGACAGTGCCGTCTCGTCCACATCCTCCGCCGCACGGGCCGGTGCTTTGGAGGTCATGATCTGGGCAATAAACCGCTGCTTGGATTCCACCAGCTGATAGAGGTAGGCATCGAATGTGCCCTCGGTAACATAGCGGAAGATCTCCACCTCCGGATTTTGGTTGCCCTGCCGCACGATGCGCCCAAGGCGCTGCTGCAAGTCGCTGGGCCGCCATGGGCAATCGAGATCATGCAAGGCGATGAGCCTGTCCTGCACATTGGTGCCGGCGCCCATTTTTGCGGTGCTGCCCATGAGGATACGCACCTCGCCGCCGCGCACCTTGGCAAACAGCTCCTTTTTCTTTTGCTCGGTGTTGGCGGTGTGGATATAAGCGATCTCGTTTTCCGGAATGCCCATCTCAAGCAGCTTCCGCCGCAGATCGTCATACACATTGAAGCTGCCGTCCGCCTTGGGAGTAGACAGGTCGCAGAAAACCAGCTGCGTGCTGCGCTGTGCGGTACTCTCTGCCCATATCCGATAGACATTCCGGGCGCATACGGAAACCTTGCTGTTTTCATCGTCCGGTGCCAGGGAGCTTAGCAGCCGCATATCCAACGCCAGCTTGCGTCCGTCGTTGGTGATGCGCAGCATATTGTCGGTGCTGGGATCGACCACACGGGCGCGGACGCGCTCGGCACGCTCCGCCAGTCCTGCCACAGCTTTCTTTTGCAGCTCGCTGGGGTGGATGACCTCGGTGTGGAAGTTGGCCTTTGGGACGGGCAGCTTCAGCATATCCGCCGTTTGCACATCCGCCACCATTTTGAAGGTCGCCATCAACTCCGGCAGATTGAAGAATTTTGCAAAACGGGTTTTCGGGCGATAGCCGCTGCCCTCCGGGGAAAGCTCGATGGCGGTAACGGTTTCACCGTAGTCGCTGGCCCAATCGTCGAAGTGGATAAGACCCATCTCCTGCAAGGTTTGATATTGCAAGTACCTCTGCACCGTATACAATTCCACCATACTGTTGGAGATCGGGGTGCCGGTGGCGAAGATAACACCGTGGCTGTCGGTCAGCTCGTCCAGATACTGACACTTGGCAAAGAGATCCGAGGACTTCTGCGCTTCCGTCTGCGCGATACCGCCAACATTGCGCATTTTCGTCATCAAAAAGAGATTTTTGAAATTATGGCTCTCGTCGATGAACAGCCGGTCGATGCCCAGCTCCTCAAAGGTCACGGTGTCGTCCTTGGTGCTCTGATCGTTGAGCTTCTCCAGCCGCGCCTCCAATGACTTACGGGTTCGCTCCATCTGCTTGATGGTGAAGTTTTCTGCTTTCTGCCGCTTAGCGTCGCTGATGGCCAGCAGCACCTCGTCGATCTGCCGCTGCAAAATGGCCTGTTGCCGTTCACGGGACAGGGGGATCTTCATGAGCTGACTGTGGCCGATGATGATTGCATCATAATCTCCGGTGGCAATACGGGCACACAGCCTGCGGCGGTTGCGCTTTTCAAAATCGCGTTCGGTAGCTACCAAAATGTTAGCGGCTGGGTAGAGCTGAAGCCATTCTGCCGCCCACTGTTCCGTGATGTGGTTGGGCACCACGATCAGCGACTTGGTGCATAGCCCCAGACGCTTCATTTCCATAGCGGCGGCAACAATTTCAAAGGTTTTCCCTGCACCCACTTCGTGTGCCAACAGCGCATTGCCGCCGTACAATACATGGGCGATGGCGTTCACCTGATGCTTTCGCAGGCTGATCTCCGGGTTCATCCCCACAAAGCGGATGTGGCTGCCGTCATATTCCCGCGGGCGGATGGAATTGAAGGTGTCGTTATAGATGCGGCACAGCCGTTCGCGTCGGTCGATGTCCTGCCACAGCCAATCGGCAAACTTGGACTTGATCAGCTCCTGCCGATCCTGGGCGATGGCAGTTTCCTTCACATTCAGCACCGGCCGCTCCTTGCCGTCCTCCACAACGGTATCGAACACCTTGACCACCCGCTGATTCAGTGTCTGCTCCAGGATGTGGTACGCCGTGATACGCTTGGTGCCGTAGGTGGTGACGGCTTTGATGTTGCCGCCGTCCATGCTTTTGTTGCTGATGTTCCATTCTCCGCTGTATTCGGAGCGAACGACCCGCATTCTCTGCCTGGCGTATACGCTGGTACCGAACAGCTCGAACATAAACTGCTGATAGACATCGGTAGGCACCCACGATGCACCGATCCGCACACCGATCTCCGCAGCGGTCAGCTCTGTCGGCTGCACAGCTTCCATGGCGGAGAGATACCCGGCAAGCGCATCTTTCTTTTCGGCCGGCAGCGCTGCTTGTAGCGCCTGCAGCATACGCAGCTTTTTGCGCACATTGCCGGACAGAAATTCCTCAGCAGTGACATAGGGATATGCCGCCAGATCAAGCTGCACCGGACTGATCTCCTCCGGCGTAAGACCGCAACGGACATTCCGGTAAATGACCCCGGAAAGCTCCTGCACCAGCTCGTCCTCACTTTTACCGGACAGCTCCGACATAAAGCCGAGATCCACCTGCGCTTTTTCGGAGAGAGATACCGCCAGCGCCTCCGATGCCGTATCCACCTGCGTGACCGGCTCATGCGGGCGAATGGTGCGCTTGGTGAACATATCCGCCTTGCGGGCGAAATTGCCTTCGTTGTCCAGCACCTCCAACGAGCACAGCAGCGGATAGCTGCTGTCATCCGAAAAGGCAAGGTTGTTGCCGCGGGTGTAAAGCCGCCCGTATTTTTTGACATAGGCATCGTACAGCCCGTTCAGCTTCTCCTGCTCGCGCCGGATGATCTCATCGGGATGGTTCTCCGCCTGGTACTCGATGAGCTGACGGGTGCAGTCCCGCAGGGCGATCATGCCGCGCACTCGGTTCTCGGTGGTCAGCGGCAGTTCGACCGGCTCCATGCGGCTGTCGATGCGGAAATACAGCTTGCCGTCTACGCTGGTAAAGCTGTAATTACGCACATTCGGGTCGGCGGGAATGGATAAATCTTCCTCCTCCGGCCCGTCCTGCTCATAGGTGGGGATCTGTGCATGAAGCCCCGATACCGCTTCGCTCAGAAGATCGGCAAGATCGGCATTTTCATAGGGCTTGCACACGCTGTCCATGCCGTATTGGGTGCTCTCCATGGCCATCTCGCCCAGCACCATTTCCGGATGCCGGACGAAATAGCTGTTCATGCGAATACCGTTTTCATCCGTGTCCAGATGCACCCAATCCGGCTCAATATCCACGATCCGGTCACGCTTTTGAAGAAAGAGGATGTCACTGGTGACCTCTGTTCCGGCATTGGCCTTGAACGCTGTATCCGGCAGACGGATCGCTCCGATGAGGTCGGCGCGCTGCGCCAGATATTTGCGCACGGAAGGATCCTCCTTATCCATCGTGCCCTTTGAAGTGATGAAGGCGATGACACCGCCCGGCCGCACCTTGTCCAGCGTCTTGCCGAAAAAATAATCATGGATGAGCCAGTGGTGTTTGTCATAGCGCCGGTCAACGACCTTGAAATTCCCGAACGGCACATTGCCTACCGCCGCGTCAAAGAAGCTGTCCGGGATCTCCGCCTTTTCATAGCCGGTGACAGCGATCCGGCTGTTCTGATAAAGCTGTCGGGCGATGCGGCCGGAGATGCTGTCCAGCTCCACACCGTAGGCTTTGCAGGCGTTCATGCTGTCCGGCAGCATTCCGATGAAGTTGCCGACGCCGCAGGCAGGCTCCAACAGATTGCCGCTTTCCAAACCCATCTGTGCCAGCGCCTTGTAGATGGCGTCGATGATGATGGGAGAGGTATAAAAGGCGGTCAGGCTGCTGGCCCGCGCGGCGGCATATTCCTCCTCGGTGAGCAGCGCTTTCAGCTCGGCATACCGGCTGTGCTTTTCATCGAAGCAATCGGCAAGGCCGCCCCAGCCCACATAGCGGGAAAGGATCTCCTGCTCCTGCGGTGTCGCCAGCCGGTTTTCGCTTTCCGCTGTTTGCAGAGTGCGGATCGCCGCCACATTGGCCGCATACTTCTCCGCCTTGCTGCCCACGCCCAGCTCCCGATCCGTGATGTGAAAGTCGTGTCGCTGCCCGGCCGGTTTTTCCGGATAGAGCGGTGCAAACCGCATACGCTCCCGTTTGGGCTGCGGCGCTGTGAGCACAGCTTTTTCTTCGGCAGGTAATGCCGGTTCTATCTCTGTGGTTTCCGCTTCCGCTATGGGCGGTTCCGGCTCCGATACCTCCGGTTCTGCTGCCGGCCGTTCGGAAACGGCCTCGGTCGTTGGCGTTTGCAGGGTTTTCCCAAGGCCAAACACGGAATAGGTGCCGTCCAGATAGGCACGCATGGCTTCTATGCCCTGCTTGCGCAGGGTATAGTGCCGATCCTCCTCTTTCGTGGCTTCCCAGGCAGGGAGCATATTCTGATAAATTTCCTGCACGCGGTCGGCATCGGAGAGCTGCGCAGCCACGGTTTTTACGCACTTCCAATAGTCTGCAATGGCGTTTTGCGAAAACGGCCGCACCACATCCTCCGGCGTGTCTATGAAAAAGCTGACGAGCTGCCGGGCCAGCTGCTCCTGTTCATACTCCGGCATGGCGGCGCGGTCTGCCTCGGAGAGAAACTTATTCTGTGAGATCAGCTCCCCGATGCGTTTGGCCGCCTCCGGCCATTTCAGCGTGACCTTAGCATAGGGGGCCGTGATACTGCCGTGGCTGAACTCGATGCCCTTGCCACGGGTGTGGGTGAGATTGTCATTCCCGCCGCTGTGACCACTGTACTCGCCGTGATAATCCTTGAGGTACTTTTCCCGCTCGGTCTTATCCTTGTGGGTGGCGTAAAAGGCGTACACACCGAGTCGATAGTCGGTGTTTCCGCTGCCCTCACGCAGTACCTCGTCGATCTCATCATCGGAAATAAAAAACTGCCGGTCGGGAGTAAACCCGTCGGCAACAGTAAAATGCAGCGGCTCCCGCTGCAGGTCACGGAGCCGCTCCAGTATCTCTTTCGGACGGTAAAAGCGAAAACGCAAAAGGTCTTGCCCTGCATCCAGCGCAGCGTTGAACGCCGTCCATTCGTCCACGCACTTTTGCAGCGTATCCGGCGCACAGAGAAGCTCATAAATTTGCTTCTGCGTTTCCGGATAGCCGCCCTTGACGGATTGCGCCAGCATGGCCAACGGCAGAAATCCTGCGTTTCTCGCTTCCGTTGTCATGTCCCGGCTGGTGTAGGCAATGCTGTCAGCAAGCCGCATCCGCTCGTAGTGATCGACCTCATCGAGTTCACTTTGCGGCATATACCGCCCCAGCTCCAGCAGTTCCCGGATACGCTTTGCCGCTTCCTCCCAGGAGATCAGTGTGGCATTGCTCCGCTGCGCCGTGCTGCCGCGGGCAATACGCATCCCCTCGGCGTCATACCAAAGCGAAACTTTCTCTCCGCCAAAATAGAAGCCCGCACCGTTCTCGCCGTAGTGCTTTTGCAGGAATGCGGCGTTGTCCGGCTTATCCTTCATAAAGTAAGCGCAGATGATCAGCCGGCTATGCTCGTCGTTGGCTCCTACACACAGGGCTTCGTCAATGATCTGCTGCGGCAGCTTGGGATGGGAGAACAGTGGTGCGACCGGTGTATCCTCCGGTTGGTCGAACGCAGGCATATCAAACAGCGTAAGCTGCTGTGATTCCATCGGCACAAACGGTTTGATCTCGGTGTTGACATAGTATTCCCGTTTGTCAATGAGCTGTGCCGTAAAGCCTGCCACAAGCCCCCACGAAAACACGGTTTCGCTGGTACGGGAAAGATATGCACCCTCCCACATGAGCAGACCGTTTTTCTGCGGACGATACCCCAGCCGTGCTCCGTCTGCAAGGATCTCGGTGAAACGGTCTTGATATGCCGACCGGAGATATTCGGCACGCTCGTCCTCGTCCGGATGTGACCGGAAAAACAGTTCGATCTGCGCCTTCTTGTAGATCAGATCATCATTGCGGTTTTCAATGATGGCGAAAATTTTCTTTTCATCCAAAAAAGCGGGCAGCTCAGAGGTTGCTTCCTCCGCACTGTCCGCTTCTTCGGGTTCGGTGTTCAGCTGTAGATCAGCTCCGCCAGCACTGTCTCCTCGGCGGCGTTTCTCAGGTTGTTCATCAGCCCCACCCACTTCATCGGGTCGGCGGCTTTCAGCTCCTCCGTCACGCCCTCGGCCTGAGCCATCGCCGTCACCGTCTGTTCCACGCGCTGCCGCGCCGTCCGGTCGATCTCCGCCAGATGCTCGTTCAGCCTGCCTGATGTCAGCAGGTTCGTGAACAGCACCTTCCGGTGCTCCTTCACATACCTCCGGCGTAGCAGGCCGTATTTCCCAAGGGCTGTTTCCGGCTCCTGCGGCGGCAGCAGATCCGGCAGCCGGTAGCCGTCCTTCATCGTGTATGTCAGTTCCATGGTTTTCGCTCCTTTCGGTCTGTGTTTCTGTTTGCTTGTCTATAGGATACTCATTTCCCGGTGCCTGCGCAATTGTGCGAATTTGCTTTTGACGGCTTCGGACGGTCAATGCGATGGAGCTCAAACCGCTTTCGGCAATATCCCGTGTGGCCACGCCCAGGGCATTCAGCGTTTCCGGGGTATTGAAATTGAACACCTCAGAGAAATCCTCCGGATCAAAATATTCATCCGGTTCCAGCCCGCAGCGGCACATCAGCATATACGCCGTGCTGTTTTCCAGCAGACGGCGATAGAGAACCGACAAATTCAGCTCGTCCAGTTCTTCCAGAAGGCTGTTGTCCCGGCAATTCTGCAGATCATCAAGATAGTCCGTCATATTGTCCGCCGCAGCGTTTTCCATGGCGGATACTATGGCTTCTTCCAATGTGCCTTTATCGTCCAGCGCACCGAATCGGTTTTCCAACGCTTCGATCACATCCGGCTCCTGCTCGGCAGGCACCTGCCAGAGCGGCACGGGGCGGGACAAACGGCTTTCGTGGGTGTCGGATATATCAAAATAATACTTGAGGCGCGTGCGTCCCGGATAGTCCCGATCAAATACGGCAATGCCGGTAGCACCCTTATTGACCCATCGGCCGAATTGACGGTTCCAGCGCTCTATCTCCAACACAGCCGTTGCGTCCGGGCGCTGTGCGTGTACCAGCACCTGCTCCTCAAAGGGCAGCTTATAATTCCGGCAGGCAGAGCGCAGAAATGCCGTCCACCGGTCTGCGCGAGCCAGTGCGGCGATCTCCTGCCGGTAAACCTCCGTGATCTCCTGAAATCTGCGTGCCATGGGCAGCACCTCCTATCTTTCCTTTGGTTTTTCCCTGTCCTTTTTCAGCAGGTATTTATCCATATATTCCCTGGCCGAACACAGATCGCCGGTGTAGTTCCAGTCGTTTTCCGGGTCGATATGGCGGTAGGCGTTGTTATTGTACCGGTTCGGCTCCAGCTTGATGGGTGTCGCAGACAGCAGCGTTCCCCAGTGGTTGACCATGATCCAGCGGCCGATCTCCACGGGGATCCCGCACTGATCGTCGTCATTGCGTACCTCATAGAGATACAGCCCCTTGGGCACCGTGTTTCGGTCTACCCGCAGGCAGGTAAAGAGCATGGGACGGTCAAACACCTCCACCAGCTCAAAGCGTTCTTTTCTTGCATCAACAGACATACCGTTTTCCTCCTATCTTTCTCGCGCCGCTTCCCGGACGGGCGGAAACCGCCAGCCGTAGACCCGCCCGATCTCGTCGCCCAGGCGCTTTGTCACACGGGTCACATCGGCGCGGGTGGCGGTGCCGCTGTACAGCTTTTCTTTCAGCCGGTCGATCTGTGCTTCGCTCACATTCTCCTTGTAGGCACGGTAGAGATAATGGTTCGTGCCGTCGTGGTGTACGGCATCGCAGCGCAGATCGCCCAGCCGGTCTACATACCATGTGGAATAGTCCATCTCGGAATACAGGCAATCGCGGATATTGCCGCTTTTGATCTCGGCATAACCGGGATACCGCCCATCCCATCGGCCGATGTCTGCGATCAGCAGAATGGGGCGGGAGAGCTGAATGTTCAGATTGCACCGCTCGTCATCGAGATAGTCGTTGTTCTGCTCGACCATCAATTCCATCCGTTCCTGCTCGGAAAGCTCGGGGTACTGTTCCTCCAGATCGCCCCTCCAATCTTCGTAGTCCGGATCGCTGCTCCAGATAATATGTTTCTGCTCGGTCATCGTGCGTCACCTCGGTCTTTCTCCCGGCGCTTTAACGGCTGTCCCTGTGCATCGTAGTTGGCAGGATCGGCAATGGGCTTGTCAAAGCCGAACATGGAGCCGCCCTTCATGGCCTCCTCCTGGGCGCGGGTCACGCCCAGCTTGCGGTTATATTCCTCCACAAGCGCACGGGCTTCTTCCTTTGAGGTGTGGGGAATGTCTGTCTTGTAATAGCCGGTTTCGCCCCGTTTCAAAATCACCACATTTCCGGTGTCCAGAAGGAGAGAGTAGCACTGCTTCGGCAGGGAGGAGCGCAGCGGCACATAAGTGTTGCCGTTTCGCGCCATCCATTCGGCAAACTGCGCCATGTGATACAGGTTATCGACCCCGTAGCCGATCTCGGCGCGGTTCTCGTCAATGTAGCGACAGGTGTGGTCACTATGGCTGCCATCCGGACGGGTCACACGGATACTGTCCCCATCGGGAATGCGGAACCGTTCCTTGCCGCTTGCATCAAGAAAGCAAATGCCGCGGGCCGCCTTTTCCATGTGCTGCTCCAGCATCTCCCGGCGATAGCAGTAGATATACAGGTTATAATCGCCCTGCATGGGATTCAGCCGCAGCAGATAGGCATACTCCGGCGTATCCACCCGGAATCCGTACTGCGGAATAAAATCCTCGGCAAACACACTTTCTTTGTGTTCATAGCAGTATCGGGAAAGGCTGCTGCGGTTTTTGAAAATTCCGTCATAGCGCTCGTCAAAACGCAGGGCATTGATAAAATCATCAAACTCATCCTTGAACGCCTGTGTTTTCAGCTCCCCGCAATGATCCTCCCATGAGGTGAAAAAGCCGTTGCCGCTTCTGTCCATGTCCCCGCGCAAATGACCGATGCAGCCGGTCTGTTTGTCGAGTTGCTGGCTGCCGGTATAACAGTAGCTGCGCTCTGCCGGGGTCATGATCTTGATCTCAAAGTCCATTACCGTTCACGCTCCTTATCCTTGTTTTTCTGTTTGCGGCTTTGTTGTTGCCGTCGCAACTCCGTTCCCGCACGCTCCAACAGGTCGGCCTCGGCACTTTCGCGGGTCATCAGGTAATGTCCCCAGAAGTAATTGCTGCCGTCCTTGCACTCCCATGTGACATACGGGGCGGGAGCCTTGGGATTTTCCCCGATCACAAATTCTGCTTTGCCGATGTGCAGGGCTTCGACGATAACATATCCCGCATTTTCTCGCTGCTCCATCCTTATCGCTCCTCTCTGAATGCCTCTTTTTTCTCGCGCTGACT
>OLGV01001008.1_pt1 | contig 9943 bp, 6 predicted proteins | sample 1605761 | NCBI WGS metagenome assembly OLGV01 (sample SAMN03283245) | human gut metagenome | biome: human-associated habitat; material: feces | host: Homo sapiens | place: Peru | collected 2012
CTTCGTTTGTTGCCATGTGCGCACAGTCTTCAGGTCGGCACATTTCTGGAACACGCCGGTCGGCAACATCTTCAGTGTTGAAGGCAGCACAACTTCTCTTACCTTACTGTTATAGAAAGCACATTCGCCTATTTTGGTGAGTCCTGCCGGAAACACGAACTTCTCAATGCTACATTCGCGGAAGGCGTACGGACCAACTGCTGTCACTGTGGCTGGCAATGCGTAGTCGCCTCGCTTGCCCATCGGGAACCACAATATGCTCTTGGCGTCGCCGCTCAGCAGTACGCCGTCACTACTTGTGTAGGCAGTGTTGGCACCCGACACGCTTATCTCTTCAAGCGATGTGCATCCAGCCGACGGAACGATACTGCTTACGGTAGCCGGTATCACTATGCTGCGCAGCGATGAGCAGTTGAGGAAGGCGTCTTTTTCTATCCTCACCACGTCCATCGGCAACTTTATATTCTTCAGATTGTTGCACGCGGCGAACAGTCCCACTCCCACAACGTCGTCCTCCGAATAGCGCGCAGCGTCATACACACCGCCTCCTGCGACAATGCGCGCTCCTGATATGTCTATATCGGCAAGTCGCCCGTTTGTAGCACTGCCGTCTATGCCGCGTCCTGCCATGTGGCGCAGGGTGCGAAGGTCGTCGCCGTTGAGCGGTCCGGCTATAGAGATGGTAGTGTATTTGTAGATGTCGTCGCCAATGACTACCGAAAGCATGCCTGCCTCATCCAAAACCACAGCAGTTGGAGTTGTGAACGAAAGCGGTTCGCCCACAGCCTCGCCGTTTCTGTTCTTGGCGAACGGGCATATTGTGTATGCCGTGCTCGGCTGCAGATTGCCTATGCGCAAGCGGTAGAATCCGTCAGCGCCCACTGAGCCAGTCTGCATTATGGTTGTTTCCTTCTCACCGTCGCTCAACGCGGCTCCATCCTGACGCGATATGCGGCAACCGCTTTCGGCGATCTCGTCGCCGCCGTCGTCAGTAATGCGATAGCCCACGATTACACTCATCGGACTGCTGCTCAGCACCTTCACGTCGCCGATAGTTGGCTGCAGATTCGGTAGTGTTGTGAAGTTGAGAGTCTCGCCCGACAGTACGGCAGTGCCGTTGCCGCCTTGCAACATATAATAATATGTGGTGCCTGCCGTGAGATTACGCAAGCGCATGCTCACACTGCCGTCCGCAGCTTCAAGCGCCTCCGAACGTTCGCTCATACTCTCGTCGGCTCCATAGCGGAACCACAACTGCGGCATATCTGCATCATTGTCCGTTTGGCATAATCCTAATATTGTAGCTTCCGTTCGGGTTATGTCCGTAGCCGACAGAGTCTGCAAGTGCGGCTCAAGGCTGTCGGGTTTGTCGCTACTGCACGAACACAAGAGCGCCACTACTGCCACGAAAGTGATATAGAGCCGATTGAACATATTATTATAATGTAAGCTATGATTCATATCTCAAGTTGTTTTCACATATATTATATAGAAACACTGTCTCAACGCTTGGCGGGTTTCGTTATCACGCTATTCTTTCCAATGCGTATGCCTATGCCCACACATCCCTGCCACTGGCTGCCGCCGATTGTAAGCGCAGAGGCGCTCACGCTCAGCCTGCCCTTTGTAAAGAGCACGCCAATCTCCGCTGCCACGCCTTTATGTGTGAGTCCGTCGTTGCGCAACCATCCTCCGCCTTCGCTTTTTGCGAGTTGCCATGCGGTGGTTTGCTTGGCGTAACCGGCTCCCTCAAAGACGTTGAAGTTGGCGTTTATGCGGTGTATCAAGCCCGCTGTGACGGCATATTCCGAAGTATGCGTGCTACCCGAATAGTATGGTTTCACAGTAGCTCCGTCTCTATAGCCCTCGCGGTTGCACGCTCCTACGGTCTTCTTGGCAGAGCGCAGATTGGTGCTGGCATGAACGTAGCCACCGTGACGACTCATCACGGCTATCATCGCTCCCCACGACAGACCGTCTGTGTGCATCGAGGCTGTGAGCAACGTATAGAGATGCAATGGCACGACGCGACGCGGCGGCGCCACGGTAACTGTGTCTACAATAGTCTGTGTGTACACAACGGTGTCGTGCTTCTCCACAACAGCTGCCTGCGGCAGGCGAAGACGCATCTCGTATGTCATGCGACTCTCCAGTTTTGTACCGAACGCATAGTCGCGCAACACTCCCCATTGCGGGTGTTTCAGCGTTATGCTCTTTGTGCCTTTAGGCATGAAAAGCCATATCTCGCCTACCTTGTCGCGACGCTCAACGATGCCTAACGGCGAAGAGAAAGCGAAGTCGGCTGGGGCTACCACCTTCAGCAGTGCGCACGCTTCGTCGTTAAGGTCGCGCACAGCGTCGATGAAAGCGCTCACATCGGTGGGCAACTGACGGAAACTCTCTACCGAGAACGAGCTGTCGGCAGGCGCTGGCGCATCGATAGAAGGCGCTACAGTCGCCAGTAACGGCACAGCTGCCTTAGCGTCTTGCAACGAGAGACAGCATAAAGCGACGGTATACGCCACACAAAGCATCGCGTTGCGTAGCGTCCGGCTTATACTTATTGTCCGAGAACTATTGTTTAGCATAATACAATGTCTTTTTATTCAGGATTAAAGTCGGCTAAGATTAGAGCCGACTTGCTTTGCCTATTCAAGATTAAAGTCGGAGATGTCTATCACTCCTTCCGAACTGCCGACGGTTGCCGACGGTTGCCACGTTCGCACGTGTATGAGCGGCATGGAAGGATTGCGGAAGTCCCACAGCAGAAACAGCCAACCGTCGTCCGAGTAGCGGTCGCTACTGTAGCGTTGGCGCAGCGAAACGCCGTAGATGCCGTCTTTCGTAGGATGGCGCATGATGCGGAAGTCGGAGAACTTCACGTCGACTGTCTTGTTGACGGCGAACACCTTGGCGAGTCGCGCGAGATAGTCGCGCTTGGTGTGCAGGGCGTAAGTAACGCGCGAGTCAGACCCAATGCCGGCGGTCGTAGCCGACTCCTTCACCACATTGCCAACGATGATGAGAGCCTCGTCGCTGAACACCTGTCTGAGGAAGTTGATGTCCTTCGTGGTGTATGCCGTGCGCAGATGCTCGCAGTAGTTGAGTATCTGACGGCGGCGCGAAGCATCGGTCTCCGTCAGCTTGCCCTTCAATATCTTCGCCGCCTCTTTGTAGAACGGACTGCTCTGCGCTATCTTGCGTATGTCGGTCTGCGTGAGCTTCACCGCGTGTCCTTTACTCTCACGGCGCGACTTGCTGTCGGAAGGTCCTGCCGACTCTGCTGACCGATTCTCCATATCCATGTTCTGCCTCGTCAGTTCGTCTTCGGGCACCACGACCTTTGTTTGCGCCGAAGCACCAGCCGTGAATGTCACCATTCCGTTCTGGTCTACATACCCCTCGCGTCCAGTAGCCATCTCGCGGAAGCGGAGTCTGCCGCCACGGAAGCGCGTGTCTATCATACATCCGCGCAGAGGAATGCGAAAGAGCGTGTTGCCTTGGGCGTCTTCCACCACATACTGGCGCTGTCCCTGCGCCACAATCTGCTCCACAACCTCCATGCCTTCGTTCAGTCCGTAGCGCGTCTCCTTCATGTTTTTCTTATAACCACCAAAGGGCAGCAGCCATAAAGCCACTGCCCATAGGAGGAGCGCCAGCGCTACGGCTGACAATATGCCGGTAGTTTTCTTCATACGAATCGTTTTATTACCAGTTCTGCTTCTCGCCGCCAATGTTTATCTTCACCTTGTCGGGATTTTCGGATATGACGAGGTTGACAAGATGCTCCGTACCGGGCTTGAAAAGGAACTTGCTCTCGAAGAGATAGCTCACGCCCATCATCTCCACCTCGACGAGCGGCTGACGGTTGTCGATGCGTTGCGGCACGATTATCGCCGAATAGCTTGTATCGCCGTCCTGGTGGGCTACGATGGTCTGGCGTGTGCCCTTAACGTAGCGTGTCGCCACTCCTGCCTGAAGGTCGATGGTGGCTGTGGGCACGGTGTTGTGGATGTATACCTTGGCGGTGGTGGGCATGTCGCCCTCGAAGTCCTCGCCCTTTATCAAGCGAATCTTCAGTTTGCTCATGATGTGCCTGAAGGTGAGCCTTACGGGCGAATCGGAAGCCTTGACGTCCTTGGTTGTGGCGAAGAGAAGGTCGCTCGCCTCGTATCCGCCGAGAGCGGTAGCTGTCTTCGAGGTGCTCTGGTCGGTGCTTACGCTGAACGGCTGGTCGGTTACGCTCGTCACATCCTGCATGTACGGATAGTAGGCGTAGGCGTTGTACGTCCCCTCGTCCCAATACAGCGTGCGACCGGCTTCCCACTTGTTGCCGTCGAAGGTGAGCGCCTCGTTGTTCACCAGATTGCCTGCCAGCTCCAGCGGCTCTTTCGCGTCGGCTATGTACAGACCGATGCGGTCGTTGCGCTCGAAGTCGGTGGCTGTAGCGCGGGTCTGCCCTGGATAGTCGACGACGAATGTCATGGGTGTCGACTTAGGGTCTTGCGGCTGAGTCGGTTGCAGATCGTCGCCGCAAGCCGCCAGTGCGAACACTACCAACGCCAGTGCGACACATCTTATTATATGGTTGTTCATAAATCTTGAATTTCATCCTTCGTTTTAGAGTTTTCTTACTGACGACTTTCCTATCGGTGTCTTCTCACCTTCCTCATCTGCAGCGGACTGCCCTTGTGTATCTTCGGGGCATGCTGATAGGTATGGGCGGTGCGCGTGTAGCTTGTGCCCATGCCGCGTGTCGCTGTTCCGGCGTCGCGCTTGTCGTTTCTGACGAACTCCTCGAACGAGAATGTCTCGCCGGCGTATCTCATGATGCGCTTCACGATGCTCTCGCGACTGATGGTGCTATAGTAGGGTATGTCGTTGTTCATGCATGAGTTCTGCTCCGAGCGGAACACGCCGCGGTTGTGCATATAGCCGCCCTCGTAGATGTCGACGATGTCGCTGTAGCGGTCGTCGAAGATGAGGTGGCTCCAGCCTACGTTGTGCATCTTGCCGGTGAGCGAGAGGTTGTCGTACCAGCCGAGCGACTTCGCACTGTTGAACTCCGCCACGTGTCCGCAGCAGCTGCAGCCGCAAGCGTCGATGAAGGCGTTGTGGTAGATGTACTCGTCGCCAAGCTTGCCGAATCCGTGACCGCCTGCCTCGTGCTGAACCACGCCGCGCGTGTCGAGCGGATAGTCGTATGTGCTGAGCGGACAGAACGCTATAGCCGAACCATCGGGCCACATCTGGCAGATGCCGCCGTAGTCGGTGGTGTTGGGCACGACGATTATGAGGGTCTGCTTCAGGTTTTCCTTGTTTACGGTGGGCGCACCGAGAGCATAACTGAACAGTTCGTCGTAGTTTGCCTTCAGTCCGACTCCACCGGTGAAGGTTGTGCCGAAGCGGTTGTAGCGTATGGTGTTCACCGTGCCCACTCCGCTTTCGGTAGACAGCGGTATGGCGGTGTACACGTTGAAGTATTTGCGGTATGTCTTGTACGGCTCAATGCCGAAGAAGTATTCCACTTCCTGACGTATGTGCTTCAGATAGTCGCCGCTGGCAAGGTCCTTGGCGTTGTAGCCGTCGCCGAGCAGCACGATGTTGATGCCGCCGTTGCGTCCCTTGGTGGCTTTCTGCAGGGTTATCCATTCGTCCTCGCCGTACTCGTAGCCGTACTGCGAGACGGTGCACGCATGGGTATAGTCTTTGTTCTTCAGTCGGAACACTATCTTGCCCTCGCGGTCGCTTGCGTTCTTCGACATGCTCTTGATGGTGAGCGTCACTTCGGTCTTCTTGTTGCCGCTGGCTGGCGACACCTCACACCAGTCGGGCTTGCTCTCCACTTCCCACTCGCCCTCGGCGTTGACGACCAGGGTCTGCTTGTGCTGTGTGCTCAACGCGCATGCCACCGATGGGCGGCACACCAGCTCGTAGTGGGCTGCGATGCGCTTGAACTCGCACCAGCCGCCGGCTGCCTGATACTGCTGAACGGCTGACTCGGGCACTTCGAGCGTGAAGTTGTCTTTTGCCACGCCGTCGAAGGCGCCGCTCTCAATATATGCCGGCATTGTTCCCTTGCACACGATGGAGCCTATACCAAAACAGCCGTTGAAAGCTCCTCTACGTATGGTTTCCAACGATTCTGGCAACACCAAGCCTTCGAGCATTCGGCAATTTGAGAATGCACTTTCACCAATACTTTCAACCCCATAGGGAATGTCAAGAACACCCATCAAACGCCAGTTGTTTGCAAAGGCTTTGTCGCCAATTCTGGTAATGGTTGAAGGTAGGGTTAATGTTCCGGAAAAATCATTATTACAAAATGCTTTGTCTGCAATTATCTTAAGTCCTTTAGGCAAATGGAGTTCGCCCTTTAAATTGTTATCAATAAAAGCAGAAGATCCAATACTCGAAAGACCGTCATGCAGTGTAAGGGTTCCATTGAAGCCACATCTTTCAAATGCAGAACTGGGAACAGACGATACGCCTTGGGGTATTTCTATAGAACCAGTCAGATTTTCACAGTGAGAGAATGCGCATTGTCCTATCACTCTTAATTTTGACGGAAGTTTCAGTTCTCCATATAGGCCTCGACAGCCACTAAAACAATAACCTCTAATTATTTCAACGCCATCAGGTATTATAAGACGGCCGGTAAGGTTACTGCAATTCTGAAATACACCATTATAATAATCGAGGCCTTCGTCTTTCGTATCCTTATCTGCTCCATCTCCTGATGTTCCTAATTTCTTCAATGTTGAGGGCAGAGACAATGAACCGTTTAAAGAACTACAACCCGTAAAGGCTCCTCGTCGTATTTCCTCAACTCCTTCGGGGATTATTAATGATCCGGAAAGATTCTTACAGCCTGTAAAGGCATTGTCGCAAATCACCTTAAGTCTGTCAGGAAACACAAAAGTGACAAGATTAAGAAGTCCACCTCCGCCTGGTTTATTAAAAGCAGAGACTGGTATGTTATCAGCAGAATGTTTTTCGCCTGGATTGTTGGGGTTTATCCACTCTAAGATACGTACTTCCTTGAGATTAACAGCAGACAATTTATTCATGTTATCTCTCATAAAGAAGAAATCCTTAGCATTAATCTCACCCTTAATCTTCAGATTCTTCAGCTTTGTATAGTCTTTGTTGGCAGCGGCAATGGCTTCCTTGAGGTGTCCGGCGGTAGAGTTCACGATGACGTATTCCTTGGCTGTGGCGTCGTGACTCACGAGGTCGTTCTCCCACGGGGTGATGCTCTCGTTCACGAGTGTGAGGTGATACTGTCCGCTGGCTGCTTTCTTGTCTACGCGGATGCTGAAGTTCATCATCTTGCCCGATACGTATGTGAGCGCCTCGTTCTTCACGAACTTGTAAGGCATGCCGCCGATGGTGATGCTGAAGAGCGTGGTGCCTGCACTGACGGTCTGCGGCACCACGATGGCACGCCATTCGTCGTCAACGCGCGAGGGGATGGTGGCTGTGCTCTCCACGCTGCCTGAGGGCTTCACCTCGCCGGTGGCAAGGTCGATGCTCGCCTTGCGCACCAGGTTGGGCGCAAGCACTATCTTCTCGGTGTTAGCCCACTCGCCGTCGGCAAAGCCCGAGCCTTGAATGAGGGTGACGCGGGCGTTCTACATGCGGTGGAACAGCGGCAGACGGATGACGCTGGTCGTGGGAGCCACGTCGCCCACCTTGCCCCAAAGGAAGTCGCTCGCCTCGTAGCCGCCCATCTCGCCGTCGGCAGAAGCGCGGCTCTGGTCTTTCTGCACCTCAAACTGATAGTCGTCGACGCTCTCGGGGTTGGCGAAGGGATAGTAGCCGTAAACGTCGATGTGCGTGTGCTTGTCTTTCCAGTAGATGTCGTAGGCGGGTTCCCACTGGTTGTTGGCTTCGTCGAACGTGTGGCGCACGTTGTCGCAACGGTTGCCGCTGGGTTTCAGAGTGCCGGGCGTGCCGCCGTTGTAGTCGACGACGTAGACGCCCATCACGTCTCCGTCGCAGAAGCCGTTGTCACCGACACGTGTCAGCGCCAACTGCTCGATGCTGCCCGATAGCTGTATGCGGTCTTCGCCGCCAGGCTTGCCGCCGTCGCCGTCGAACAACGAGTCGGAGCAGGCAGCAAGCAGAATGCAAAGCATCAGTACAGCTGTGTATGTCGGCGCCGTCGACGGTGATGGTTATGAGGTTGTTGCCCGTGGCGGTCTGCGGCACGACGAAGGCGCGGTAGACGGCGCCGTCCTTATAGGGCGTGAGGCTGCGCACACTGCCGTTGGCGCTTACCGTGGAGGAGGCGAGGTCGACGGTGGCGGAGGTGGCGAGATTGTTCATCTTCACCGACACATCTGCGTCTGCGAGTGAGCTTTCGCTATATCCGGCACCTGCCTTGAGCACTATCTCCACCTGACTCATCAGGTGACGTGCCGCGATGTTCACCGGCGATGCCGATGGAGCGGTGTCGAGCGTGGAGCCTACGATAAGGTCGGACGACTTGTATGCGCCCAGGCTGCTCTGGTCGGCACTGACGCCGAACGGCATTGCGCTCACGCTTGCCACTGTCTGCGTGTAGGGATAATACATATAGAAGTCGGCATGCGTCTGAGCGTCCTTCCAGTATACTGGCTTTTCTGCGTTCCATGTCGTGGTATAGGTGTACGGCATGTTGTCGAGATGATTGCCCAAGGGTTTCAGCGTCGCCGCGCTGCCGTCTGCATTGCGGTTGACAACGAACAGCCCTATACGGTCGCCACTCTCGAACGCCTCCTCCGTGGCGCGGGTTATCGTGGCGCTGATATTTATAGGTATCTGTGCCGCGGGCTTGTCGGGCTCGTCGGGTTTATCGGGATTATCTGGCTTGTCGGGATTATCTGGCTTGTCGGGCTTGTCTGGCTCGGTGGGCGTAGGTGGCACGTCGGGGTCGTCGTGTCCGCACGATGTGCATGCTACGAGAAGAGCTAAAGCAATCAGAAAGACAGGTTTCTTATCATAAGCACTCATATTATTTGCGGTGTTAAAGCTTAACAAATACAAAGTTAAGCAATTAAACGATAAAATACAAGTTCACAATAGTTCACTTTTCACAAAAAATCAATAGTATGAGCCGATGTTTGCTTGGCTTAGTCTGATAGTATCTGTGCTTCGAACGGGTGTTACCGCGTACTGGTAACAATATTCCCAATACGCGGTAACGATATTACCACGCTGCGGTAACGGTGTTACCACACTGCTGTAATTCTGTTTGCGCTTCGCCCTTGCGGAATATCTTGTAGCCGATTGCCGCCACAACGACGCTCATTATCGGCGAGATGATATTGAAGAAGCAATAGGGCAGGTAGGTGGTCGTCGCCACACCGAGCACGGTGCTCTGCGTCATGCCGCAGGTGTTCCACGGCACAAGCACTGAGGTCACGGTCACGGCGTCCTCTGTGGTGCGGCTCAGCAGGCGACGCTCGTAGTTCTCGCGGTCGTAAACGTCGCGGAACATGTTGCCGGTGAGCAGGATGCACAGATACTGGTCGGCGATGGCTACATTGAGCATCACGCCGGTTGTGGCTGTAGACGCCACGAGCGACGTGCGCCCCTTCACCATGTGGATGAACAGTCGTGTGATGCCGCCCACCATTCCGCTTGCTGCCATCGTTCCGCCGAAACACATGGCGCAGATGATGAGCCAGATGGTGTCGGTCATGCCTGCCATGCCGCGCGTAGAGACGAGCTCGGTGAGCATCTGGTTCGATGTGCTCAGCGTCGTCTCGCCGTATACGCTCATCATCGCCGCCTTGAACATCGACGGGTCGATTTCTGCCAACGCCTCGCGCTGGAAGATGAGTCCGCAAGCCACAGCGAGCAGTGTCGATAAGAAGATAGTGACGATTGGCGGGGTCTTGCGCGCGATGAGCACGCCGGTGGCTACGGGCACTATGAGCAGCCACGGCGTTATGTT
>OLGV01001015.1_pt1 | contig 9912 bp, 10 predicted proteins | sample 1605761 | NCBI WGS metagenome assembly OLGV01 (sample SAMN03283245) | human gut metagenome | biome: human-associated habitat; material: feces | host: Homo sapiens | place: Peru | collected 2012
CACAGACGCCATTTCCGCCAATGTAAATAACGGGCGATGCCACATCAAAGCAGATCCCGCCCGAAGTCAGCTTTGCAGTGCCATTTGCGCCGACTGCGATGTCGGATCTTCTGCCGCAGATGATCTCGCCCGAAAGATGTTTTACCTGTATGTACATACAGGAGACATCAAAACGGACTTTTGTTGTCTCTCCCGAAACGGTAACGGTGCAGCTCTTGTCACTGCCCGAAATTATTTTTTCTTCCATCAGATTTGTACCTCCTCCATGCCCGTGCATTTAAACCAAGCATCAAGCACATCACGCAGATATTCGGGTTTAAGCCACTGATTGCCTACCGCTGTGAGTTGTGTTCTAATATAGTTGTCTACACGGACACGGACATTACCCGAACTATATGTATCACGGCTTTTTTCAAATATGTCAACGCTCCGCTGTGACGATACCGAGCCTATCACCGTTTTGTCCGACGAGCTGTCCCACGTTTCATCGTGGTATGTATACAATATCCTTGCTGTGCATCTCTCATTCGTATATTGTGTATACTCAGTCACCTTTGTTACGGCTTCGATCTTAAGTTCATCATAAAATTGCTCTGATTTTCTGCTCAGTGTCCACGTGTCACTGTACGGCGGAGTATTTACAGCATTGGTGTAAGAAAAATAACTGTATATACCGTAATAAGGCGTGTGATAACCGACCGACTTTCCACCGATAAAAAATATCAATATAATGGGCTTGTAAAAGTAATATGGTTCCGAACACCACTTGATACGATCCATAACAGTTTCATTATCGCCGTCAGCGTACCACTGCCAGCTGGTCACAACCTTGACCTTATCGCTTTCAGGATCTGCAATGCCGATTGCGCAGTCAGTGCCGACGAGCTTGTACTTTTTTATAAGCGGGATATCATCGAGCCAGCTCCCGCCCGAAGCTCCGCCGCCTGCGTCATTGTATCCGCAGACATAACCCATCACAAAATCCTCATCTCTCAACTCTGTACCACCTCCATAACGTGTTCGTCAGGGAACGTAACAGACGAGATCTTACCGCCTGATTTCGCAAGCCCGTAAGACCTCGTTACCGTTGCTTCGCCGACTGTGTATTCAAAGGACAACGCCGTGTCGCTAACGGTGATCTTCACTGGGTGCAGATCTGTCAGCAAAAATCCCGACACCTCCAGAAAATCTCCCTCGGCTCGCCAGCCGCAGGAGCCGGTTGCTTTCTTTTCGGGATAAAATTCAGGTATTACCATTATCGTCCTCCTCAAAAACAGCCCGGAACCGTCCGCCCACAAATTCGGTCGTGTAGCCTGTACCCTTGGAACGCACAGTGCCGTTTCCCGTGATCTTCAGCGTGCCGTATTCAGAGCCGACCGTAAGCTTCTTATTAAGTCGTTCCTCGGTCGATCCGATATAGTCGGAATCAGCTTCGGTTTTTCCGCTGCCCGAAAGTGCTGCGAAGATCCCCGAAGCCGTAAACCGATAGCTCATGCCCGTGGCATAAAACGTTTCGGAACGTCCTGCAAACTCGACTTTTGAAAAGTACGGATAAATTTTATCGACCTGCGCCGTGCTGCACGAAAACGCCGTGCCGAAGCTTTCCGCAAGGCAGCTCCACAGCGGTATACTATCGGTATCATACGCCTTGCCGTCGCTTGTGGCATTCGGGATCATCGGATTTGTAAGCGATAATACCCTGCTGCATTTGTATGTGCCTACGGGATTCTGAATGATCCCATAATCCGCAAGCGTTTCGTTTTCGGAAAGTGCAGGCATCTCAGAACCGTTTTTTGAAACAATTATCTGCTCAATGCCAAGTCCCTGAACACCGACACTTATGCTGTCATGGTCATCATCGGTAAGAGCTATGGTCATATATCCGGGAGACTGCATCGCAAGCTTTGCACCTCCGAGCGCAGTCAGATCCGCATAGCAGTTTGCGCCGTTTGCCGCAGCGATATATCCGAGAGCCTCGCGCATTGACATACCGTTTGAGGACGGCAGATCGATCGGCTTGACCTCATCACTGATAGGCTCGGCGCTCACCGCACCGCCGTACTCTGACAGTTTCGCGGTAATGAGACCAATCTGCACTGCGGCTGTACGGCTGTATTTGTGGGTAACGCCGTCAGCATCCGTGTAATCATCGGGCGGCTGATCGTACTCATTATTGGCAAATCCGAGTATGTCATCTGCCGAAAATGTAAGTATACCATCCTTAAGGCTGCGGTCATGGATATACCACGGACCCGCTTTGCTGTATGTGGCGGAATCTGTGTACTGCAGCGTAACAAGCGCATTTCTCGGCGGCATATCGCCTTTGAGCAGCACCGCCGCATTAAGCGTTGATACCACGACATTTCCCACAGAATAGCCGTCCCCGCCGCCGTTTATATCAAGCGTCGGAGATGCCTGTATCTCATCGCTGCCGTACTCTGTGCCGCCGATCGTTATGATATATTTCCAGCTACCCCGAGTCGTCGGAGGCGGATTCTGCGTCCTTTTCCTCGAACGTGATCGTCGGTATCGTCCAGAACTGGAGCCACGTTCCCTGAGTTGTTTCCATTTCTTCGTATGATGCGGCAGGAAGTGTGGGCTGTGAAAATGTCCTCGTTTCCTCGCCGTTTTTGGGATCGATGTACTTTATCGACACGTCCGTGCCCGACAGGATCGCACCGAACAGAGTTGTCATCTGCTCGGTGTACATAGGCTCGAAATCGACCGATAATGACCGCTTATAGCCCGTAACGGAAGAATGCGTTTTCCCGCTGACAGCCGTGAAGCTCTCACCGACCTGCGGGACGATCTGCACGGAATATTTGCTGAGATATTCGTCGATCAGCTGACCGTTTATTGTGATAGCAAGCATATTTGCCCTCCTTAATTTTTGATAACGGGCTTGCCCGTCTGCCTGCCCGCCTTGCTTATAACGTCCCTGCATATGCGTCCGAATTCCTGCTCTCCGACATTGATTATGACATCGCCGTCGGGATAAGCAGCCTTTACGGCGTCTATAACGTCCTGCTTTGTAAGACCGTTATAAGAGCCTGCGAAGCCGTTTTTATTGCCGTTATACTGCGGATGTGCCGTACCCCAAGCGGGAGCATATCCGCTGAGAGATGCACCCGAAAGAGCAGCCGTGTCTATCTGCGGAAGGGTAAGGGACGCTGCCGCAGATGCAAACCATGCTTTGAGCGTTTCCCACTGCGACTGCATACCCTTTAGCAAGCTGCTCACGAAATTTGCGCCGATCGTCTCCATAGTCGTGTAAACATCGGCAGCCTTTTCAAGGATACCTTCGTCAAAGCCCTCCATTACATTTACGCCGATGCCGTTAAAAACAACGGACGGCGAATGCGTGTCAAGCGTTGCACGGCAGGCATCAATGACCTTTTGCATAGCCGCCTGCATCGTCTCCGAGCTGTCCGCCTGCTTGCTCTGCACGCCCTCAATAAAGCCGTTGATGCTGTCCTCACCGATAAGCTTGGTTTCGGGCGGCAGGGCTTCGAGGACGGTTTTGACTTTATTTGTAAAGTCGGTTTCAAGCGTCTGGATCTCACTTGCATAAAAATCCTTTGCAAACTGCTTTGCATATTCCTGCTTTTTGTCGTAGCTGTCAGAATACTTTTTCAGTTCGGAATCGGACAGCTTAGTCAGAAGATTCATGTATTCCTGACCTTTTTCCGTATCCATCGCCACGATTTCGGAGATAAGTCCCTGAGACAATCCCCGATTTTTCAGCTTTTCGACAGATGTTCCGAATTTTTCAACGGAAGCAAGCTGCTTGTCCATATTTTCGAGCTGCATTTTCTGCGCAGTTTCGGTCGTGCCATCAGCTTTTTTGACTTCCTCGGAAACCATTTTATACAGATCTCCGTAGCTTGACAGACTGCTTGCAAGCTTATCCTGATTGGCAATGATGGAGTCATACTTGGTCTTGTGAGCGTCGATAATGCTGTTGATATTGTCGCTCCATGCTGAGAATGATTTTTCGGCATCTTCCTTGTCGCTCTTGGCAAGATCATCAGCGATCCTTTTGCGTGCGATCTTTATATCATCGCCGTATTCTTCCCACAGATCAAGTCCCTTTGCCTTATACTCATTCAGCAGAGCTTCAAGCTGATCGTAATACTGCGTTTCGGTGATGATGCCGAGCTTGCAGTTCGTGTCAAGCGCCTTTTCTTCCTTGTCAAAAGCGTCCTGCAGCGTTTTTATATGCTTGTCGGCAGCTTCCTTATCGGCAGATGCCTTTTCCTTGTTGAGCTTATCCTGAGCATCTGTCGTTTTGTCGTACAGCTCCCACCACTCGGCATATTCCTTGAGATTTGCATCTGTGATAATGTCAAGCCGCTTTTGATAATACTCCGAGTCACTCGCAAACTGATGCTTTTTATATGCGTCCTCCAGCTCAGCAAGCTTATCGTTCATATCAGCCATTTTTGCTTCGGAATGCTGATAAAGTATATCCGAAGAATCATCGCCCGAAAGCATCTGCTGCCGATACCGGTCAGCCTGCCGCTTATAAAACTCCTGCTGATTTTCGAGTTCGGAGCTGTATATCTGATCGGAGTTATACATGGCATCACGCTTTGCATCAACGATCTTCTGCTCATAATTTTCAATTTCTTTCTGAGCGTCGCTGACGAGTGATACCTGCTTCTGATAGATCTGTCCTGTCTGATTTACCGTTTCGGCAGCCACATCACGCTGCTCCTCAAGATAGTCGGCGACATTTTTGAATCCCGCCGTCCTTGCGGCACTGAGCTCCTCTTCGGTCACTATGCCATCTTTGAGAAATTTGTTGTAACGGTCAAGAGCTCCTTCATACGCTTCGCCTGCCGACACCCACTCCTGCTTGGCTTCGTTGGTCGTGTCCTTGAGCTTTTGCATATTGACAAGTGCCTGCTGATATACAGGTGTCAAGCCGTTGATATACGCCTCTGCTCTGAGCTGTTCAATATACTGCTCGACCGATGATGACAGGTCAAGATACGCCTGCCCCTGCTTTTCGATCAGCTGTATACTATTAGGATAAATGTCATTCATCTGCTTGACTATCTCATTGGCAGTTTCCTGATTGGTTATAAGACCGGTAGTCATATCAACGTTTTTCTGCAAACTTTCATATAAAGCGGCATATGTGTCGATCTTAGTATTATCGGTCTCTATACTCTCTTCGGATTTTTCCTTTGCTTCCTCATATTTCTGCGTAAGACGGTCAAGCTCTTCCTGCTGTTCCTTATATTTATCGGTTACAGCCTGTACAGCAGCCGGAACCTTATCTTTTGCTTCTGCCCATTTGTGTAAAAGTATAGACCCTGCAGCGGCAAGAGCGGCAACTGCCGCTGTAACTGCAAGAATGGGATGAGAAGCCATGACTGCCCATGCAGCTTTAAGCGCAGTGACAAGCTTGGACGATGCAAGAGTCGCAAGTACAGTCTGTGTTGTTAATGCACCTGTAGCTGCACCTGCTTCAAGCACCTTGAGTGCGTATATGCCAAAAGAGGCGGCTGCTACAACAACGATAGCTCGGAGAGCGACGAAAGCATCATTAAGCACACCCATATCCTTGCCGGCAGTTGCGATAGCTGCAATAAGAGCCGCAAGAGCAGTGCCGATTATCATATATTTGTTTTTTGCGACCGCAGCGTTGAAAGCTTCCTGCGCAGCTGTCGCCGTTGCAGTGCTTGCTGCAAATTTTATAAGCGATGTCATTGCACCGCTTACCATAGATGCAAAAGAAGAAAAGGCTTTACTGAACTGCCAAGCAAGGAAAGCCGAACCGATAGAACCGACCAGACCGAGAACAGTTTCTCCGTTATCAACGATCCACTCAAACATATTGATAATAGCCGGGATAGCATCTTCCGCCGCAAACCTGATCGCAGAGCCGACAAGCTCCGCAAATGCCTCGGAAAGCTTCTCAACACTCGCCGAAAGTCCGCCCGATTTTATCGAAGCATTAAGCTTGTCGATCTCCGATGTAGCGGAGCTTACAGCGTTTCTCATGGGTACTTCAAGGCTTCCGTATACGGTGATGCCAAGACCTTCAATAGCCGACTGCATGATAGTGACAGCACCCTTAAGGTTGTCGTTCATGGTTTCCGCCATCGCTTCGGCAGCACCTGTGCTGTTTGTGATCTCTTTTGTAAGCTCGTCCCATCGATCCCCATAATTCGAGAGCAAAGCTTCTGCGGATTTAAGCTGACGGGCATCAAATATTTTTGCAAGAGCCTCCTGCCGCTGTTCCGCAGTAGCGTTTTCAAGGATCTTCGCAAGCTCGCCGAAGGTCTGATTAAGAGGTTTCATATTGCCCGCTGCGTCAAACGCCGAAAGTCCCAGCTCCTGCATATATTCTCTCGCCGTATCTGTCGGGGCAGTAAGATTAAGCAGCACCTGTCTGAGAGCAGTACCGCCTTCAGCACCCTTTATACCGTTATCGGCAAGGATACCAAGGGCAGTGTTAAGCTCTGTTGTGCCGCCTGCAAGTATTTTTGCAGTACCGCCGATCTGAAGAATGGCTTCACCGAGCTGAGCAACTCCGGTGTTGGATCGCTGTGCAGTTCTTGCCAGCTGATCCGAAAATTCTGTAAGATCTTCTATTTTTAAGTTGAGAGCCGACATAGAATCAGTTACAAGATCCGATGCATAAGCAAGATCCATGCCGCCAGCCGATGCGAGACTAAGCACCGTAGGCAAAGCCGCTATCTGCTCTTCTGCCGTATATCCCGCAAGTGCAAGATAATTCAAGGCTTCCGCCGCCTGAGATGCCGTGTACTTTGTTGATGCGCCCATTTCCTTTGCGATGTCGGACAGTTCGGGGATAGCCTCAACGGTAGTTCCCATCGTTGCCGCAACCTGCGACATGGACGCTTCGAAATCCGCTCCGACCTTAAGCGCTCCCGCAAACGCCGCTGTAATGGCAGCAGTCAGCGCAATAAAAGCCTTTTTCACAGCATCGGCGACCTTCTTGGCGGTATCGCCGAATTTCTTTGCCGCTTCTTCGCCCTCGTTCATGCCCTTCTTGGCTTTCTTGCCCGCCTCTTCGCTTCGATTTCCGGTATCACGCATATTATCGGACGTTTCACCGAGAGAATCGTTAAGTCCATCGGTGCTCTCCGAAGCTTGCTCCATAGCATCGGGGAGAGTGCCGCCTACGACATTTGCCGTCTGCTGTGCCGCCGTCTGAGCCTGCTGCATAGCCGCAGATGCATTTTCCGCAGCTCCCGCAAGCCCCGTCTGTACAGCATTTGCAGTCTGACCGACCGCTGCCTGAGTCTGCTGCATTGCCTGTGTTAAGCCCGCCGCAGTGCTCTGCAAACTGCCCGCCATAGTCTGAGCTGTGCTGTTAAGCGTGCCCTCTGCCTGTGTCAGCGACGCGGAAAGAGTATGAACGCTCTGAACAAACTGCTCGATGACACCGAGAGCAGCGGAAAAGCCCTCTGTCAGTCCCGAGCTGTCCATTTTAATGTGACCGACTGCATTGCCGAGATCGTATGCCATCGGCAGTCCCTCCTTTAGTTGGATATTTCGTAAAATTTCAGCATCTCCGAATACGATGAAAAATGCCGCTCAACAGGCGGCTCATTAAGATCAAATTCGGGTTCTTCGCCCTGTTCGATTCGGGACAGGATATATGTACACGCCTCATCGAAACAAAAGGCAGTGTAGTCATCGTCCACACCCGCAATACTGCTCGGACGCTGACCGCACCGCCGTGAAATGTCAATCAGTGATAATATTCTCGGACTGCCGACGAAACTGTTCCAGTCCCTCTGCGCCCTTCTGCGAATACGCAAAGATCGCATTCATCTGTGCATCGGTAAGCTGTACATCGTTTTCACGAAGCTGCTTCACAGTCGGTTCGACAAGCGATGCTTCACACACAGCTTCCATCATCGGCACAAGTTCCGTGAAGTCAACGTTCTCTTTCTTCGGCTTTTTATCGCCGGAAAAAAGTCCCGAAGCCGTTTCGATCAGTCTGTTCGGGATCCTGCCGCTCTTCATGAGCATAAGCATAGACGGACGGCGAAGCTTCGCCGCGAACGGTGTGCCGTCGGGAAAGGGCGGGAGCTCCACGGTCTTGGGAGCATTCGCCCTGACGATATCTTCGATTGGTGTGACCTTAAGCTCTGACATAACTTTTCCTCCTTATTTTTACGCCGAAATTGCGGGAAGCTCGTCAAGATATTCGATCTCATACGGAGCCTGACCGACTGCGGGAGCGGAATCGATCGTGTAGGTCGGTACACGGAAAACATTATCCTCACTGGACATGGACACAGGCTGTCCGGTGCAGTTGGGATAGCTTGTCTTTTCATAGCGCACGATCAGACCCGACGCATCATACTGCGCAGAATACGCATTGAGCGTAAATACGGGAAGATCGTCAAGGCTCGAACCCGCAACGGGGGGAACATACTTTGTTACGGTCTTGCCGTCCTCGCCGTATGTGATAGTACCGCCCTGCAGGAGCTTCACGAGCTCAGGGATAAACACGTTGTCCTTGAGCGTGATCTTGTTGCCCGTGAGAGTTACCTTGCCTCTCTTCTGCGCCTTCAGCTTTCCCTTTATGATCAGCTGTACAGCCTCAGTCGTGCTTGTCTGCGGCTCTATGCCGATCTGTGATGCAGTATCGATTGCAAGTTCGGTAGTGACATCGTTAATTGTTGCAGTGATTGTTACGAGTACAACGTCAATGGTTGCGATCTCATTTCCCTTTTTAAGTGCCATAGGTTAAACACCCTCCTTGATTTTTTTGTAATATGTGTATTCGAGCTGCACCATCCAGCAGCGGCTTGTTTCCGACCAATACGGCTCGGAGACATCTCTTGTCGATCTGATTGTGGGATATATCGTCCTCAGTCCCGCCTTTGCTTTATCGGCAAGCTCAAAGCAGCCGCTGATATTCGGTGCGCAGCATATGACCTCCATGTAATGCACATCTGTGGAGTATGTCACATACTGCGATGATGACAGCTTCCTGATCACCGCATAGGGCGATGTGCATTCGCCCTTGTGCGTGCCGGGGAAGTATACGGGGACATCGGCGGATCTCAATGCGTTAAAAGCTTTTTCTATGACGATCATGACATCACCCTCATGCATTTCTGAACGAACTGACTGTATGAAGCCATTATTTTTTTGCCGTCAGCACGGACAACGGGTCCGATAATAGCGTAAGGAGCAAAAACTTCTCCTTCTTTTTTGTGAGCAAGCTCCAGATAAACACCATAGTCAACTCCGTGGGAAAGTGTTATATCAACGATACCGTTTTCCACGGTGTATGACGCACTCAGCCTTCTGCGGGCTTCGTGTGTAATGTTGTGCCAAGGTGCATCTCTTTTCATTTTCGCTTCAAGGATATGACATTCCGAAAGAGCCCACTGCTTCTGTGCAGATTCCATGCTGAGTAAAAAATTCCTGATATTATCGGTTATTTCCGAGCAGTCAAATTCAATCATACGATCGCCTCCAGTGAGATCTCAGCAACTTCTCCTGCACAGTCAACATCATCAACAGCAAGCAGCCGAAAATCCTTGTTGCCTATCGTACACAGATCGCCCTGACGGAGCAGAGCCGTGTCGGAAAACATAGTCATTATCATAGGCTGCGGCTTCTTTCGTACCTCTGTTTCATCAGAATGACTGACAGATTTCCAGCCGGACGATGTATTATGAAAAATTCCTCGGAGTCTGTGAATATCAACAGTTTCCGAAGTATCCTCGCCAAACCGGTTCTTTACGGGGCGGCGGAACGTTATATTTGTCCCGTACCGTCCGATATTTCTTTTTACGGTGTGAATATTAAAGCTGTTCATACGCCCTCCTTACGTCAGAATACCGCTGTTGTTCGGACGGTATCGTGATGCAAGCCGCCGAAAATATGCAGAGCTGTCGGCGGTTGAAA
>OLGV01001019.1_pt1 | contig 9871 bp, 7 predicted proteins | sample 1605761 | NCBI WGS metagenome assembly OLGV01 (sample SAMN03283245) | human gut metagenome | biome: human-associated habitat; material: feces | host: Homo sapiens | place: Peru | collected 2012
CCGGATGTTGACGGCTCATGCCTTCTCAGGCTCGGGATAATCGACGCCGAAGGTCTCGACCGTGACCTTCTTCATGACCTGAGGAGTGCGGGGCTTGTCGTTGTAGTCGGTGCGCACCGCGGCGATAGCGTCAAGAACGTCAAAGCCCTCGGTGAGCTTGCCGAAAGCGGCATACTGTCCGTCAAGGTGAGGAGAATCCTCGTGCATGACGAAGAACTGGCTGCCCGCGGAATTGGGGGCCATGGTGCGGGCCATGGAGAGAACGCCGCGGTCATGCTTCAGGTCGTTCTTGAAGCCGTTGGCGGAAAACTCGCCCTTGATGGTATAACCGGGGCCGCCCACGCCGACGCCCTTGGGGTCGCCGCCCTGGATCATAAAGCCGGAGATCACGCGGTGAAATATGACCCCGTCATAAAAGCCCTTTTTCACAAGAGAAATAAAGTTGTTCACGGTGTTGGGGGCGATCTCGGGATAAAGCTCCGCCTTCATGACGCCGCCGTTTTCCATTTCGATGGTTACGATAGGATTCATTCGTATGACCTCTCTTTCATAATGCGATCTATATCGCGCTTCGACTGTCTGTCCGCCTCGCTGTCGCGCTTGTCATGGAGCTTTTTGCCCTTACAGAGTCCCAGCTCGACCTTTACGCGACTATCCTTGAAATAAAGCGAGAGCGGTATGAGCGCCACGCCGTCCTGCATGACGCGTGAGTTGAGCTTCATTATCTCGCGCTTGTGCATGAGAAGCCGACGCGGACGGACGGGATCCTTGTTGAAGATATTGCCGTGTTCATAGGGGCTGACATGCATTCCGCGGACGAACAGCTCGCCGTCCTTGACGGTGCAAAACGAGTCCTTGAGATTGACCTCCCCCGCGCGGATGGACTTGACCTCCGTCCCCGCGAGTTCGATACCGGCCTCAAAGCGCTCAAGCACGAAGTATTCGTGGAAAGCCTTGCGGTTGGCGGTTATTTCCTTCACGCCCTTCTGCTTTGCGGCCAATTGTCTCACTCCCCTCTTCGCTACATGATTTTACCACATCGAGTGTGAAAATAAAAGAATAATTTATAAACGTTTTTCTATTTAAGCGCCTCAATACGCCGCTGCCACAGCTCCGCGTCCGCGTTTCCCGTGGGCGAATAGCCAAGCTCGACGAGCCGCGCGGCAATATTCTCGGAGACCTTCTTCGCGCCGTACACATTCAGATGAAGCCCGTCGACCCAGTCCCGCTCCGCGTCGAGGCCCAGAGCGGCAAAGTTCTCCTCGGTATTAAAATCGATATATCCCGCGATATCAAGCCTCGCTATATCCGCCTCGAGCTTCTCGCGCAGCTCCTCCGGCGTGCGGTTCATGGTCGGGGAAAGGAACAGATACAGGTCGATCCCCTTCTCCCTGCAGAGCGCGGCCGTCTTTTCAAGATACTCAAATGAGCGGTCATAATAGGAGGTCGAGAGGTCGCGGTAGGTCACGTCCCCCTGCGCGCTCACCTCCCATTGGAGCTGATAGCCCGCGGTTTCGCTGACGCCGGCAGTGAGCTTCGCGAGTATCTCCCCCGCCGTGACCGAGTTCCAGCGCGAATGATAGTCAAGCACGGGCAGGATAAGCCCCGGCACATTTTCGCGCTCGGCAGCGTTGAAGGTCGCTCTCAGGCGATTCAGCCCGCGCGGCATAAAGGCTATGTTCGAGGCGGTGTGCTTCTCGTACCTTGTGAAAAACATTCCGCCAAGCTCGAGGAATACCGCCCTCGGGGACTGCGTCCGGCACGCTTCGGCTATATAATAGTACGACACGGGTATGGTCTGCTCCGGCCCCGCGATAACATAGCCGGTTATGCCGCTATGCTCATACACCGTCGCAGGGGCTATGTCGCAGAAGGTCATGGAGCTGCCGGAATAGAGGACGTCAATGCTGTTTTCCGGCTCTTTTTTATACTCGGCCCAGTCAATACCCGACTGGAACTCCCTCGGCAGCAGCAGCCAGCCCGCGAGCAGCAAAAGCAGCGCGAGCAGCACGGCAGAGAGCAGTATTGAGATCGTTTCGAGACGTTTTTTCATAATCCCTCAGCAGTTATCAGAAGTTGAAGTATACGAAGCTCTGCGCGTCAAAGCCCTTTCCGTACACGCCGAACACGGCGATAAACGCGGCGGCGAGAGCGAGGAACAGCCAGTACGGCAGGCTCTTTTCCTCAAGCGGCGCGAGAGCGCTCTCTCCCTTCCTCACGAGGTGCAGGTCGTCGAGCGCGAATGCCGCCGTACACACCGCCGCAAGCATGAGCTGGCGCATACCGATGAACTCGCGCAGCGACAGCTCGCCCACGCCGTGAACCGGGATGAGCAGAATGCTCCTGACGATGTACAGTGCGTCCGCGGTGGTATCCGCGCGGAAGAATATCCACGCAACGGTTATCAGTACGAAGGTGATACCGCAGCGAAGAACGGAGAGGAACGGAGTTTTTTTCTTTATTTTCAGCGGCTCGGCAAGCTGACCGATCACCTGATACGCTCCGTTGAGGAGTCCCCATATGATAAACGAGCCGTCGGCGCCGTGCCAAAGTCCGCTCACCGCGAACACAATGAGAACGTTCAGATATGTGCGCCACTTTGAGACGCGGCTGCCGCCCAGCGGGAAATAGATGTAGTCACGAAACCACGACGTCAGCGAAATATGCCAGTTTTTCCAGAAATCCTTCACCCTGCAGACGAGATACGGCGCACGGAAGTTCTCCGGCAGCTCGTACCCCAGTATCCGCGCCGAGCCGACGGCCATGTCGGTATAGCCGGAAAAATCAAAATATATCTGGAGCGAGTAGGCGGCCGCCGCCAGCGCGAGAACGCCCCCGGATCGGGCCGGCAGGTCGGCGTACACCGCGTTTACGAATATTCCGAGCGTGTCGGCCAGAACGAGCTTTTTCACCGCGCCGGCAGTAAAGCGCAGAAGTCCCTTCTTCATATCCCGGTATGAAAAATCCTTCGGACTCTTTATCTGCGGAAGGAGTTTCGGCGCGCGGTTGATGGGGCCGGAAAGCACCGAGGGGAAGAATGCGACGAACAGCGCATAGTCCGCGAGGTTTTTCTCCGCGGCGAGCTTCCCCGACTTTACATCGAAGAGATACGACGCGGCCGAGAAGGTATAGAACGATATGCCCACCGGCAGGAGCCATCCGCTGTGGAAATCGGCGGTCCGCCCCATGAGCGAGAGCGCTGTGTTGCAGAAGAAATCAAGATATTTATATAGAAACAGCACGCCGAAAAGATACAGCGCCCCTATCCATATCCAGAGTCTGTCCCGCTTCAGCCAGTGCCGCTCGAACCCCAGCGCGCACAGCCAGCTGACAAGCGTAGATACCGCCAGCAGCACGCAGAACAGCGGCTGCCACATTGCGTAAAACGCGTAGGACGCCGCAAGGAGAAAGCCCCTCCGCATGCGCGCGGGCAGCAGAAAGTAGACCGCAGCCACCGCTGCGAGGAAGAGTATATACCTGACAGAGGATAATGACATGGAGTTCCCCGCGCTTTCCGTTCGTATTGGCCGCCCTGCCCGTTTGTCTGCGCCTGGGCAGGAGACGCCGTTTATTATACCGCATTTTTCCGGTTTAGTCTATAGCGCTCTCTCGCCGTATTTCAAGGCATATTTTTATTCGCAGTCCTTGCTGCAAACGAAGGTATTATAGCTAACTTCTGCGGAGGCTCAGATTTTTATAAAAAATGTCTCAAAAAGTAAATTGTTGACAGGTTGCATTTTATAAGATATAATTTAATTATTAATTACACATTTGAGAAATTCTCCATTCTGCGTAAAAAGGAGTACCGTATGAAAAAATTATTCTCTATGCTTCTTGTCATGTGCATGGTCTTCTCAGCCGCCGCATGCGGCATGCGGGAGTCCGACCGGTCTGTCCCGGCGAACAGGGCAGACACTGACGCGGACACGGTGCAGACGGCGGCGGAAGAGAGCGAAAGCGTACTGCTGCTGGATTCCCGGCGCATATACCCGCTTCCCGCCGGATGTTCGGTGCGCCGTATTGCTCGGATAGGGGATCATCTGCTCATAGCGGGCTATCAGGACGGGACGCCGGTGCTTGGCATAACGGATTATGCTCTCGCCGCAGACGGTTCGGCCGCCTTTGGCGAAACGAGAATGCTGGAGATAGACGCACCCGCTCCCTACACGGATTCCCTGAAGGGCGTCACGGCGGGAGGCGACGGCTGCTTCTATCTGCTGACCGGTGAGCATGCCCCCGTTTATATGTACAAGGGCGAGCTGCGGACGAATAACGACTATCAGGGCCGGCTGGCCGTGCTGAAGCTTTCGCCGTCCGGTGAAACACTTGACAGGATGGAGATCCGCGGCTGGTCGGAGGAGAGCTGCTTTGGTCTCGCGGCCGACGCTGCCGGGCGCATATATGTGCTGGGCGGAGACTACATCGCCTCATTCAAATGGGGAAGCGATGAGATCACCACCGTCAAGAAGCCGGACTCCACGATGTATTCCATAGCGCTCACCGCTCAGGGCGTAGTGGTATCGATGAGGGGACCGGCCGGGAATCGGTACTGTCTTATGGAGAGTCCCGAGAGCTTCCGTGAGCTGGCATTTGAGGACCCCGGAGACGAGCTGTGCGTAAGTGTCGGAAATATGTCCATGTGTCAGGGGCTGGACGGCGAATACCTGGTATCCGGCAACAGCTATTTCGTGGAATGCGACGTGGAGTCGTGCAGCACGAGGGCGCTGTATAAGTGGGACTATACGGCCTTTCCCGACGGTGCGGAGTCCGTCTGCCGGCTTGGGGAAAACGCCTTCGTGTGTACCGTGGGCGAGGACTTCATGCTCTCGACCGCTATGGTGCCGCGCCCGATGACCGAGAGGAGCGCGGTAAATATAGCCGCCTTTGACATGGAAAACTCCAATGTAGGCGGCATAGTGAGGGAGCTGAACAGCAGACAGACGGAATATGAGTACAAGCTCATTGAGTACGGCAGGGACGAGAGTCAGCGTTTGATCGCGGATATCATCTCCGGCGGGAAGATAGATCTGGTCATACATAATAATCTGCTGGATGTGAAGAACGCTTTTCTCGATCTGTACCCGTATATAGACAGGGACATCGGCCGCGAGAGCTTCATCCCCAACATTCTGGAGACGCTCGAAGACAACGGCCGGCTGCACGAGCTGTGGGAGGGTGTTGAAATAAGGACCTTGGCCGCGAGGTTCGCCGACGTAGCCGGGCGCAGCAGCCTTACTCCGCAGGACTACCAGCAGATAGCCGCCGGCAGTGACGAATATGAAGCCGTATTTCAGAACTTCATGGACAAAGAGAATCTGCTGAGCTGGGTCGCTCAGGTGGGTTCGGTAAAGTACGCTGACCGCCGGAACGGCAAATGCAGTTTTGACGACGCCGGGTTTTCGGAGCTGCTGGGCTGGTGCGGAGATATGTGCGACACAGTACCGGAGGGCAGCAGCGTAACGCCGCTGGATATTTCTCAGGTCGTGCTTACAGTGGAACGGATATCCGACCCGGTAAGAATAAAATTCATCGGCAAAAATTTTGGCCAGCCATTCACCTTCGTCGGCTTTCCCACCGGTGGGCAGGGTCTGAGCTACTACACCTGCACATACAACGGCAGCATGGCCATACCCGTCAACAGCCAAAACCCGGAGGGGGCATGGGCATATATAAAAGACCGGCTGTCCATGGAAAATCAGTGCAGCATAGACTATCTGCCCGTGCTGCTTCAGGCATTCACGAGGCGTGCGGAGAGCGTACTTACCCAAGACGAAAGCCGGCAGCTTTTCGACCTGACCGCCGCCGTGACCGGCGCTCAGCGCTGCACCGATCAGCAGCTTCTGGACATCATCACGGAAAACGGGCTTATATATCTGTCAGGCGGCAAGAGCCTCGAGGAAACGGTGAAAAACATCCAGTCGCGATCCAGCCTCTATATGGCGGAGCAGTACGGATGATCACTGTTTCTTCCGTCTGAACGGCGCGAGCAGGTCGACCGGCTCATAGATGGCCTTCAGCCGGCCGAGAAGGAGCATTGCGTCATGCTCGGGAGTATATCTTGAGAGCTTCGGCAGGATGTCCTTCGGCTCGAGCTTCTCGCCGCATTTCTCCTCCACATGTTCAAGGACCTTTTCCTTCATCGCGGCCACGGTCGCCTCGGCGTCGTAGAAATACAGTCCCATGTAATCAGGGAACTGGGCCTCCTCCCGAAGCTCCATGCGGAACATACCGGGCGGCAGAACGCTCTGCACGAGATACGCAAGCTCATCTATCCGCCCCGGCGTGTCGATGACGCGCATGAACGCTATTCTGTCCTCGTCCCGGTAGCTGCCCTCCATGTAGTTTCTGTACGGAGAGCGCCGCATTAGCTCGTATTCCCTGCGCTCCGCCTCGTTCGGAGTGCCGCACCTGTATATGCAGAGACTGCGGTCGTGAACAGTATAAATGCTGCAAAAGCTGTCAAAGCCGTGAATGATCCCCGCGAGCCTTTCCGCGTTTTCCTTCGGTATTTCGGCGACCTCGAGATAGCCGTTATTCTGAGGGTCATACATTGCCGCGCCGTCCATGACTATCATGGGTATGCTGATGTCCATAAGTCCCATCTGCGAGATAACGAATGCCGGCGCCCAGCGGGAAACGAGGCATATCTTCGCCCCGTCGCCGTAGAGTCGGTCGAGCGTTATATGCACCGATGAGGGTATCTGGACATACCTGTCCGGGGTCAGGTCCATGGTGCGGACGAAAAAGAGCTTTTCCGGGTGTTTTCTTCGCGGCAAATGGCTGACGTTGACGATGACGGCAACAGCCGTCCCGATCACGGTGTATACGAGTCTCCCGAGCGCCTCGGTGAAAGTTATGTCAACCTCAGGGTAGTTTTCCACCATGCAGAGAAAGGCTATCGCGACGAGTGAGGCTATGGTCGGTTTTTTGATGACTACGGTGCTGTATATCGACAGCAGCACGAACGCCGACATGATGAGGTACGCAAGCGCCATGCTGTGCGACAAAACGGGGATAAGGCGCATGAGCAGCAGATACGCAAAGCCCCACGCTGAGCCGAGTATGGTGCCGAACACGCGGTCAAAGGCGTAGGTCTTGCTGTCGTCCGCATAGGGCTGCATACAGATTATTGCCGCGACGGCCGCCTGCGAGGGCGAACCCCGGTAGCCGCTGAGCATATGTATCAGCAGACATACGAACACCGCCGCCGCGGTCTTGATTATTCGATGCCCTAATGGGGGCAGATAATGCTTATTCTGCATATTCGCTCCGTCATCAATTGATTTTTTACGGTATGATAACACATAATTGTGAACAAAGAAAGTATGCGCGAAAACGGAGATCTCAGACGCTCATTTGTCTGAAGATCTCCGTTTTTTCTCATTGCTCCGCGTGGGATGCCCTTTCAAGCTCCCTTTGCAGCACGTCGCCGAGGCCGTTTATCTGGTTCTCGTTTATGTCGGCATACAGCGCCTTCACCCCGTTGAGTGCGAGTATCTCGTCAAAAAACTCCTCCGTGTACTCAATGACGGTCATGCCGCCGCGCTCAAGGGCGGACTTATTGTCGGCATCTATTCCGGCAAGCCTTGAGTCCATCTCCTCGATGGCCTCGCTCACCGCGCGCTCCAGCGCGTCCCGCTCCTCCGCCGTGAGGGAATCAAACACGGCGCTGTTTATGAGTATCTGATTGACATAGAGGATATGATCCGTGCAGGCGAGGTATTTCTGCACATCCTGAAAATTCGCGCCGACGCAGGTGTCGGCAGCGTTCTCCTGCGCGTCGAGCATACCGGTCTGAAGCGCCTGAAAGACCTCTCCCCACGCGAGCGGAGTAGGCTCCGCGCCGATGGCCGTCCAGAACGCCATGTGGTTTTTGTTCTCCATGGTGCGTATCTGGAGCGCCCTGAAATCCTCCAGCGTGCGAAGCTCCCTGTTCGCGGTCGTGAGGCGGTAGGTCGCGTTCTGCATGAAGCCGAGGAGGTGGAATCCCGCCCTCTCATACGCCGCGTCAAGCGCGTCACGAAAGTCGTTGTCGCCGTTTAGTACCCGGTCGATAGTATCGCCGTCATATTTTGAAAAGGCCATCGGCAGGTCAAAGACCGCCATCTCCGGTATAAAGGACACAACGGGCGCGGTCTGTGAGACGACTATGGCGATGTCGCCGGACTGCGCCTGACGCAGAAGGTCGATATCCCCGCCAAGGTCACCGTTGGGGTGATAATCGACGGTCAGCGCGCCGCCGCTAAGCTCCGCCGCTTTTGCCGCGACAAGCTCGCCGAACAGCTGTCCCGCAGCGCCGCGCCCCGCGGAGTCCGCGCCGATGAGGACCGTTTTCCCGGTCATATCCCCGCCGCAGGCGCACAGCGAAAGCAGCAGTACAGCACATAGCATGGCCGCAAAAAATTTTTTCATCCGAAGTTTTCTCCTGTTTCTTTCTATGGAACGTTCCGGCGAGTCAGGCGAGGAGCGCCGTACTCAGCCCCGGTATATATGTAATAAGAAGCAGCGCCGCGAGAAACGCCGCAACAAAGCCGAGCGCGCTCTTCGCGACCGCCATGGGCTGCTCATCCGAAAGCTTCGCCGCGACGAAGAGATCAAGCCCGAAGGGCGGCGTTGCAAGTCCGATGGAAAGGCAGCATACGAGAACGACGCCGAAGTGTACCTCCCCGACCCCAAGCGCCCTGACCGCCGGCAGGAACACCGGCGCAAGGATCACGATAGCCGGTCCCGTGTCCATGACCATGCCAAGCAGCAGGAACAGCAGCACGAGCGCCGAAAGCACAGCCGCGCCTGAGCCGAAGCCGCCGAGTATGAACGACTCCACAGCCTTTGTCGCCCGTATGAGCGAAAGCACCCGGCCAAACGCCGTGGCGAACGCCAGCACGAACGCAAGCGGCGCGTAGGTCCTGACCGCGCTGACGAGCAGCCTCGGGATATCCCGCAGCGAGACCGACCTGTAAATAAACAGCGACACGACGAGGGCATAGAGGACGGACACCGTGGCCGCCTCGGTAGGAGTGAAGCGCCCGGAGTAGATACCGCCGAGGACGATGACCGGACACAGGAGCGCCCAGAAGCTCTCCCGGAGGAGGGCTGCAAAGCCCTTTTTATAAAGCTCCTCGAGCTTCGCGTCTATCCTCCCGCGGTCCTCACCCCGTCTGGAGCAATAGGCCACGGCATAGACCATGAGGAACACGGCAATAAGGACGCCGGGTATGACGCCGCCGATGAACAGCTCGCCCGTCGAGACCCCGGTAGCCAGCGCGTAGAGGACAAAGGGTATCGACGGCGGGATTATGACGCCGAGGCCGCCCGCGACGGATACAAGGCCGGCGCACCATTTTTTATCATAGCCAAGCCCGGTCAGGAACGGAATGACCATCGAGCCGACGGCAGCAGTGGTCGCGGGGCCGGAGCCGGATATCGCGCCGTAAAAAAGGCATGTGATGATCGCCGCGCACGGCAGACCGCCGCGGAAGCGGCCGACAAAGTAGGCGAAGAAGTTGAAAAGCCGTCCGGATATCCCGCCCTCCGCCATAAGTATACCGGCGAGGATAAAGAGCGGTATCGCAAGTATCGGCGTGGAATTTGCGCCGGAGAAGGTGTTATTTATGATCTGCTCCATCGAGCCGCCCTGCCCCATGCACAGCACCTTATCCGCCTGCTCCAGAAGATCCGCCGCGCGGATATAATCCTCCGGGCGGACAAGCTCAAGCGTCTGCGTCATGGCGCTGACATTGGCGGTATAAAGCTTCTTGCAGACATCCGAAAAGCTGTCATCGTCGAGCACCTCGCCCGAGAGAGGGTTGAGCTGCTGCGGGCGCTGGGCGCGGTCGATCTCACCGCGCTCGTGAACGAAATTTCGGACGTT
>OLGV01001024.1_pt1 | contig 9855 bp, 11 predicted proteins | sample 1605761 | NCBI WGS metagenome assembly OLGV01 (sample SAMN03283245) | human gut metagenome | biome: human-associated habitat; material: feces | host: Homo sapiens | place: Peru | collected 2012
AGAGCTTATGCAGATCTACACCGACATACCTCACGCCAGGATATATGATAACCATTGCCAGATGCTCAATTTTTTCTGTTTTTTCTCCCATTTCTTTAAGATGATAGGAGTAGAAGAGAACTATTTGTGCGATCTCAAAAGTAAGATGCTGAGTTACTTGCATAGAGCAGCACAGTTGCAATGTGTACATATAAAAGAGCCGTCATTATCTTTTTATATCTGCCAAGCGATTGACAGTATCATTGCAGAGAACAATGTTGCCAAGTATTTTATTAAAGGCAGTCATTGTTCAAATATAGAGGTATCAGTTGGGTTAGATGCATCTTCAGCATTAACAGATGGAAAAAGCCTCATCTTTACAGTTGATCAGCAACGTGTTTTTTTCTTGCGAATTAAAAACTCCTTGCCAAACGGCAGTAACATTAGAGATAATGATATAAAGCAAATGCTAATCTCAATGGGTATTCTCTTAGATGCTCGTACAAATAAACCGCTTATGCGTATTCCAAAAGATAATCGTATCCGCATAAACGATAAGGATATGCGGGTTCTTAAAATACAAATAAACAAAATTGGAGGAATAAATGATGAATGAATATAATTTAAGCAAAATACAATCAGAGACACGTCTGTCGATTTTGGGTGACAGATCATTGACTCAGGAACAAGCCAATATCGCAATAACCGGATATATCGAAACCAATTCGGATAATTTGAAGGCTTTGACTGATTTCCTTAGCACAATCTCAGAATATATTCCACAGGAAAAATGGCTTGAATTATTTTCCAGATGTTGCAAATATGCTGATTCCTACGATAACTTTAAAGAAATCATCGATAAGGCTAAAGCAATTACGGATGAAGTAAAACATACCAATGTTCCTTCTCGATTCTTCAGCACTCTTGAAGAGCTGTATATCAGCAGAAATCATGTTTTTAATGACAGTGAGCTGCTCAAGAAAACCGCCGGATACGCTTATCAAACAACAGGTGACGCTAGATACATGCTTTTTAGGGACTTTGCATTTGTATATACTTCAAATGACAAATACAAACTGACCACCGCAGTAAATGCTCTGGAAACTCACCTAAAAAACAGCAATCACGAAAGAGATAAACGATGTATCCTCTTCCTTCAATGCTTAGCACTAACTAGAATTTTGAGGATAAATTTGCCATATAACATAAATACTTATATAATTAACGAAGTATATAAGGAATGTCGTAATAAGGAAGAAACTTATCAATGCCAGCATCTCGACGATACCTGCCTTTTCAGGGATTATAACTTGTTTACAAGGATGTTACAGTGCAACTGCCCGGAAATCGCGCGCATTTTCGAAAGCCTTAATATGTATACAGACAGCGACTTTACTCGAAGTCTTCACAACGCTGTTTTTCGTACAATTGAGAACAACAAGTACAGTTCTGAGAAACCACCTATAATATCTCAAAAAATTGTCTTTTTGTCAAAACCTATGCTGCAACCCGCTGATAGCTCATTTTATTTATGACAAATATGAATGCCACATTGGTGTAGGTAAGCAGATTTATGTCGAGTGAGCAGTCAATATCACTATGATTATAACCGCTTTTTTTAAAGCAGTATTTATGCAGAATACAAATATATATTATTAAACATGAAGGAGGTATAACATATGGAACAGAACAATTTTTTCACGAGTTTTGATCAAATTCCCGTTGTTATTGATGCGAAAACATTATCTAAAGTCATGGGTATATCACTCAGTAAATCTTATGAACTTTTCCGAAGCAAAGGGTTTCCCTGCATTGCTATAGGAAAACGCAAAATCGTTCCGAAAGACAAACTGATCGACTGGCTTAACAGCTCAGCCGGAGCAATTGATTATTATAGGAGGTAGTCTATGGCTGAAATCATAAGATTAAAAAACGCTCCACCGCCAAAGAAGCCTCGTAAGTCTAAATCAGCTAACGGTGCCGGAGGAATTCGGTGCCGTTCAGATGGCAGATATGAGGCAAGATTGGTTATTGGTTATCAGGATAATGGCAAACCCAAACGAATCTCAATTTACGGTGCAACTGAGAAGAAAGTACGCCGAAAGCTTACGGAAACCAAATATCAGCTCGACACTGGTACATATTGCGACAAAGATAACAAGACCTTTGTAAGTTGGATGCTTATATGGCTTGATGTTTATGCAAAGCCAAGCATAAAGCCATCAACTTACACGAGCTATAAGACTTATATAAATGGCCATTTAGCTCCTTATTTTCACAACATCAAACTTCAGGATCTACAGCCAGACAGACTTCAGCAATTTCTCAACTACAAATCGACAGGAGGAAGACTTGATGGCAAGGAAGGAGGAAATTCAGCTAAAACTATTCTTAACATCAAAAATATGATACACGCAGCACTTAAACAGGCATGTATCAACGGTCTAATAAACAGAAACATCGCTGATCTTGTAAAAACTCCAAAACAGGTCAAAAAGGAGATGCGTGTTCTCACTATCGAGGAGCAGACAGCAATCGAAAAGGCTGCACTCAGCGACAGGCATGGAATCCCCATAATCCTTGCTTTATACACAGGAATGCGTGTTGGCGAAGTTCTTGCTTTGAAATACGATGACATTCAACTGGAAGGAGATAATCCGGTAATTCATGTTAGATCCAGCATAAAGCGCGAATACAAAGAAGGTGTCATCCCAAACACGGCTGAATATTTTGGCAACCGTGATGAAAACAAGACTGTTCTTATGCGCAGTTCCCCTAAAACATATACAAGTATCCGTGACATATCGCTGATTCCTGAAGCTGTTGAGATTCTGCAGAAGCAGCGGAGATATACCGAGGAAGATAAGTCAAATGGCGGTATAGCATATAAAGATTACGGATTTGTGTTCTCAAATTCTCTTGGATATCCCTATGACCAACATACTTATGCTGACAACTTCAACCGCATTGTAAGGGCAGCTGGAATAGATAAAACCATACAACTGGGAACAAGAGAAGTCTCTATTGGATTTCATACGCTTCGGCACACTTTTGCCACGCGAGCCGTTGAAAATGGTATGGATATCCTCGTACTTTCGAAGATACTTGGCCATGCCCAGGCAAGCACAACACTTAACAAATATGGACATGTTCTTGCGGATCACCTCCGTTCAAGTATGGAGAAGATGCGACCCATAAAATGAAAGTCGTCCTATACGCAAAATAATGTGTATAGGACGATACTTTTTACATATATCAAATTTTGCTGGCATCTTAAGAAGAAAAACCTCTGACCACAAAATAGATTGTTTCATTGTAAGCAGGCAGTGGTTTCTGCAATGTTAGTTATTGGGGTCAAAATTGGGGTCAACGTAAAAATATACATTTTTCAAAATAAAAGAAAAACCTCGCAGATAGCGCATCTACGAGGTTTTTAGTGGTTGCGGGAGCTGGATTTGAACCAACGACCTTCGGGTTATGAGAGCTATTTTTTGATTTTTACAGCTTCTTGTAAAATTCCGAAAAATCCCATAGATACGTGACTTACAATACATATGCTTCTTATATCGTTGAGCAGGTTTTTATGTCATTTTATCACTTTTGACAACAAATGTTGTCAATGTGTTGTCAATTTCAGAGGGTCAGCGGAATGCGTCCCCTCTCTGATACCCGCCTATAAAATGCGCCCCTCGGAACGGCTGTAATTTCGTTCTGAGGGGCATTCTTTATTTACCTGCAAATTCGTCCAGAGCATCTTCTATTTCCCTGTAAGCCTTGCCTTCATGCGGCATAACACATTTATCCGTGTGCAGATATTCGACAAGCTCGCCAACCGTTTCACAGCCTGCCCTTCTGATCATGTTGTATGTGCGTACCGATAAGCCGAGAACATCAACGGGCGCAGCTCTCTGATGCGGCGTTAGATCATTGACATGCTCAGAGTGGAAAGCGACAGTGCTGTCGGGTTCTACTTCTTCAGGCTGAACGGACGCAGATAAAGCAGCTTCATTATCTCTTTGAATAGTTTCATTAATCGCTCGATTGATAAAACCGTTAAGTGTTTCGCCTTTCTTTGCCGCATGAGCCTTTATCTGATCTTTCGTCCCTTTTGGGCTCACTGTTAATTCTATTCGATCATAATTATTTCTTACATAGTTATGAACCGCTTTTTGCTGTGCTTTACTTATAGCCATTTTTTTGTTCACCTCCCCTTTTTTATTATACCATATCAGTAATATTCACGTAAATATACATAATAGCTATATTTACGTGAATAGATTTGTCTGTTTTGTCAATTGATATATTCACGTAAATAGATTATAATATAATCAAGCTCAGAGAGCGAAACACAAAAAGGAGGAAAACGCAATGAGTATCAGCAAGATCAGATCGCACATCATGACAACAGCAAACCGCCTTGTAAAACAGGGCTTCACACGCTCGGCGGCAATGCTCAAAGCATGGGCGCTTCATCGTGTGGGAGTTATCCGCACAAAGGTCAGCGGCGTGAGCTTCGGAAGAAGGCAGGAAGCACTTGAACATCTTGAAAGCTATTCCCCCGCAGATATTTCCGTTCACCTGCTCAGAGACAGAAAGAACGCCCACGGCAGCCACGCAGTAGCCGTTATAGCCGAGGTAAAGAACAAGGGTGCATTCCATATAGGTTATGTTCCGAAGGCTCTTGCGGCTCTGCTTGCCCCGCTTATGGACGCAGGCGCAGCTATCGGGAGTAGGTTTGAGAATGTAACAGGCGGCTTCTCCGAAGGACTGAGCCGAGGTCTGAACATCGGAATAGCATTCGCATAAAAAGAAAAGCCCTTACATACTTCACCGACCAAAGCGAAATGTAAGAGCCGAAAACCCACTCGGAGTAGGTTCAAATATATTATACCCGACCTGCTCCGAGATGTCAAGTATTTTTGAAAGGAAGTTTTAATTATGATACCAAAAGAAGACCTCAGACATCGGATAATGTATGCTGTTTGTAATATTCTTAGCAAATCCGAAGACATCTCACGTTATGATGCCCTGGAAGAAGTTGCGCACAATATCTACTTTTTTTCAAAGGCAAGGATATATTGCGGCGCATTCAAGACAGATTACCGTTTCAGATTTGCAAAGTTCGTTGTTTTGGGTGATGAAGCCGCACTCTCAGAAAGTGAACTGGAACTCGCATCGCTTTATTTCGGCGATAATCCGTTCAAACTCAGGTATCCGCAGAAAGCGTTCGACATATATGCAAACACGCTGAAAGTGCATAAGGAATGGTTGGAGAAGCTTGAAACAGCTACTGAGAATACACGAAAAACTCTTAAAAGTATGCATATAGATGAAATCATATCCCGCATAAAAGATTATCTCAATTATATTGATGAGTTCGTTGATGATAACGGAGAAATGTGCAGATGTGTGTGTCTTTATCAGATAGGGTATGCTGACGGAAAAAGAGCCGAGAGGCAGAAGAAGAAAGCTAAAACAGCGCTGGAGAGCATAGAAGAACCCAAAGCAAAAGAAACAGCCTAAATTACAGATATGCCCCTCAGACGTTCTATAAAGCGTTTTAAGGGGCATATATTTTTATAGGGTAATTTATCGTTTAAACGTCCAGACCGTCAAAACCGCCATTTTCGTTCGTCTGAGCAGGTCTACGACTTCACTTTGAGATTTTCGGCGTTCTTAACCACATATAAGCCGTGTCTAAAAATGGTTAGGGATAGTGCTGTCACCAACCACAGAACACGCCGACGTTGCTGTTGATTTTGCTTAACATAAGGCTGTAAAGTCCGCTTTCGTTGATAAGCCAACCGCCACGCTGTCCTAAACTTGATAACGATTCGTTATTGAGTTTGTCTTCATCACAAACACGGCTGCTTTGCTCGCCCTGTGTACCTCCTCGGCTATTTTATACAATACGTACAAAATACGCATAGAATATTCTATGCAATTCTGCTTTGTATCTGTTGACAAATACGCATAAAAGGCGTATAATAATATGCAGAGGGAGGGGAAAACTTGAAAAGGCGGGATCTGATAAAGTTGCTTGAAAAGAACGGCTGGAAATTTGACAGAAGCGGAGGAAATCACGATGTTTACGTTAAAGATGATAAAACCGAAGCAGTACCGAGACACACGGAGATCAACGAAAATCTGGCAAAGGCAATAATCAAACGAAGAAATCTGAAATAGCGGACGGGGAGCCGAAAAACTCCCCCGAACTGTTCCGATATACGAAGGAGCGATGATGAAATGAAAGTTTGTTATCCTGTAATACTCACAAAATGCGAGGACGGCAGCGGCTATCTTGTGACTATTCCCGATTTTGACAATAACACTTTCGGGGAAACTATTACCGAAGCAATAGACATGGCACGTGATGCGATAAGTGTTCTCGGCGTGTCATATGAAGACCGCAGGCAGGAGCTTCCGAAGCCTTCGGAGCTTGCCGAACTGAATTGCAAATCAAACGAAATAAAGACACTTGTTGATGCAGACCTGGGAGCATACCGCAGAATGCTTGATAACAGGGCTGTCAAGAAGAACTGTACTATTCCGTCATGGCTGAATGAAAAGGCAGAACAGGCAAATATCAATTTTTCCGCTGTCTTGCAGGAAGCTTTGAAGCAGCGGTTACAACTGCATTGATGAAAGCTCTCATGCCGTTTGGGTGTGGGAGCTTTTGTTCTGTAATCAAGTTGTCAAACTGTTTGACAACTCAACACCTGACCTCCTCGCCATGTAGGGTTTGAGGCATTTATAAAACACCCTTATAGTATTTATATATATTTTCTTTTTTCAAAAACAACTGTAAAGGTATTTATAAAACCCCTTCAACCCTACACTAACCCTACATAAAACGTGTCGCACAGCACCTCGCCCCAGACGCTTTCGGTGCGGGTGGTGATTATGTAGTTTTTCATGTGGGTGCCTCCTCTCCCATAAGCGCCATCAGGCGGTGTTTACTTATTCGCCATGACTTACCGATTTTCACGGCAGGGATCGTGCCGTCAGCACAATTCTTTCGCACATATTCTCCCGTCACTTGCAGGATAATAGATGCCTGCTTTATCGTCAGCACATCGGGGAGTGCATCCCAGTGCATGGGATTTTGTTTCTTGATCATTGGTTATGCCCCCTTTCAGCCACGTTCAATGATTGGCACAATTCCCTGACGCTTCAGGAGATCATATATAAACAGCCTGCCTTTCTGCGTCCAATATGTATGCACCTTAGTGTGCACCTTGCCATCGTTGCCATTAAACGTCTGCGTTTTGGTATTGGTATATCCTTTTTCGGCGTGATTCTGATACAGCAGCCATATATTACCCTGCTTAAACTGTACCTTGTTGTCATGGAGATAATTGTTAAGCCACTTAGCCGATTTGCCGTAATCCTTTGCGATCTCGGTTATCGAGAGCAGATCCTTGCAGTTAAGTACAACGTCATAATAAGACGCTTTCGGTGTAAGCTCTGCGATCTGCTGGCTCTGTATTGCTACTGTGTCGGTGAGCTGCTTGTTTCTCTGGCGTTCTTCTTTGAGAGCTGTAAACGCCTTAATAGCAAGCTCAGGATCATTAAGCAGTTCGTCCACGGCATATACGCCATGCTTTCTGATACTTGGCAGCACCTCTGATGTTACCCAGTGCTTGAATTCTTTTGCTTTCGGAAGCTTGCTTGACAGAATAAGACTATAAAGTCCGCTTTCGTTAATTACGTACATTTCACGGTTCTGACCTGAGTCGGTGAAACACCTTGTCAGCTTATCCTCGTTATCTACATGTCTTTTCATTGCATCTGATGTATCCTTATACCCAAGTATTTCAGCTACATCTTTACCGACGAAATAAGGCTCGCTGTCGATTTCCATTGTTCTGACCTTTCCGAAATCGGGGCTTTCAAAAATTTTAAGCTCGTTCAATTGTGATTCCTCCTGTATAATGCGGTTTCGTCAAGAAATTTGTTAACGGCTTCATAATCGGGAACTGAAGTAAATCCGCTTAACAGCCCCGATGCCGCATTTAAAACGCAAACCGCCTCTTCCGATGAATTGAGCAGAGCATCTAAAACAATAAATATAGCTTTCAATGCTCTAAGCTGTTTTGGTGTTATAAACTCACTTCCTTTCAGGTTCCTTTAAAATGGTAGTGTGCGAACTGCTTACAGTTATCCGCTGAGCAGGTCTTATATCTGTTCTTGCTGTGGATATATCCCCTTTTCTGCACCGCCATCAATCGCTAAAACCATAAATTTCCATTTTGGGAATATTTCATTTACAGCGGCTTGCAGTCGGTTTCCTTGCGTTTTCGGAAAACGCACCCTTGCCCCCCGGGGGATATGCAGGAATGCCCCTCAGGGCTTCTTCACGGCTACACAAGGGGCTTCACTGTTCATAGGGTAATTTATCAGATACAAGCCAAGAATGGCGTGTGCGGTCGTTCTGCCGCCCTCTGCCCTATTTCTCCTGCTTCACTCGTGCTTCGATTGATTTTCTCGGAGCTCGCTCGGCGTTCGCTCGGCGTTAAATGCAAAATTCAGCCTTAATATCTATTAAAAACCGTGACATTTCGTAACCGATAAAGCTGACGGTTCTTTTCAAAAAGAAGAACGTGCCTTTCTCACTGTTTCTTCCTGCATAGAGCGTATAATATCATCAAAAGAAGCTCCCGTGTCCCTTCTGCACATCTCCTCTCTTGCTCTGTCCTCCATCTTCTCCGTGATCTGTACATGTTCCGCCGCTGCCGCTTCGATCTCCTCAGTGATCTTCACACGCTCCAATGCCACGGCTTCAACCTGAGATATTCCCGAACGTCTGAACCCACTCAAGCTGTCGTGATATATCCTGCTGCCCGTATATCCGTACTTGTCGGCAAGCCTGTCAAGCTCTCTGTTCCTCCGCAGCTTTGCAATTCCTGCCCTGCCTATGCTGCTTGCATGAGCTATCGAGAACCCTTTCTCGGCTGCGATCTGCTCGTATGTCCTGCCGTTAAAGAAATGCTGTTCTATCATGTCACGCTCCCGATCAGGAAGCTTTGCGACCTGCTCCCTCACCACTCGGCAAACGTCACGGCGTTCTATGTCCTCGAAAGCGTACGCCGCAGCTGTGTCCTCGATAAGCTCGATAGGCGCAGTTTCGTTCCCTTCTCCATCACTGATAGGCTTATCCAGGCTTTCGCAGTCGTTGAGCGGATCCCGCCTGAACAGGGAACGCACAGCTTGCTTGAACATGAAATTCAGATAGTTTGAATATGCTCCACGATCTGAGCGGTATCCCTCAAAGCTCTGTTCAAATGCCTGATATGCCGCCTGCCTTAAGTCTGCTTCCGTCACTCCACAGCTGATGCAGTAGCTTGAATAGCTCCGATAATACCGCCCCGCATATGCATACATGAGCTTCTTGACACGCTCCCACAACACAGGCTTCAGATCATCGTTCCCGTCACGGATAAGGTCGAATAATGCTTCGTTGTCAAGTGCCGTTGTGAACACCTCCTAAGGCTTCATAACTTTGCTTTCGTCTGGGCTTCACTCACGCTTCGCTGTCTGATGCTTTCATCAGCCAATGCCGCTCCGAAGGCGTCACAGGCTTCTTCCTGCAACTTTATAGCTTCTGATAATATTTGTCTATCCTCATTCAGTACGATCCTTGCAGATATTATATTTTCTGTGATCTCACACATTTCCTCACTGTAATTTCTTACTATGTATGCAAGGTCCGCCCCTGCCGCTACACGCTCTTTTATAAGTTTGCATAAACCGTCACGGTATGCCAGATAAAGCTGTAAATCTGCCGCCGAGCGAGCTGTTGAACTCAGCGCACTATCAAAACAGGCAATTGCATTCGCACGATCTTCTTTTGCTTTTTCGATTGTTTTCACTTTT